>ERZ857629.4714-NODE-4714-length-10360-cov-2.886172_pt1 | contig 10360 bp, 10 predicted proteins | sample MGYA00519700_ERZ857629 | MGnify/ENA primary metagenome ERZ857629 (study PRJEB31778, sample SAMEA3449351) | human gut metagenome | biome: human gut; feature: human-associated habitat; material: faeces | place: United Kingdom | collected 2010/2012 ... | reverse complement strand
CGTCAATGGTCGCTACATGCGCCATCCATACTTCCACAAGGCGGTGATCTCGGCATTCGACCGATTGATTCCCACCGATGAGCAGGTGCCCTATTTCTTCTATTTCACCGTGCGCCCGGAGGACATCGACGTCAACATCCATCCCACCAAGACCGAAATCAAGTTTGAGAACGAACAGGCCATCTGGCAGATTCTCATGGCAGCAGTCAAGGATGCGGTGGGCAAATTCAACAATATTCCCACCATCGACTTCGACTCTGAGGCCAAACCGGAGATTCCCGTTTTCGACGACTCGCCAAGGGATATCTGCGCGCCCAAGGTGCAATACAACCCGAGCTACAATCCTTTCAAAGAGACTCCATCGGAGAACTACCGCCAGCCCGCAGCTCCCGAGGGATGGGACCAACTCTATGAGGGACTGAAAGGCACAGAGGCAGAGAGCCCATCTGAACCTCCGACGGACCTGTTTGCCTCGCAACAGGAAACCACACCCACAGAAACGATAGTGGAGGAGAAAGCTCCCTCCCACTACCAGTTCAAGGGACAGTATATCATGTCGTCCGTGAAGTCGGGCCTGATGATGATCGACCAGCACCGTGCCCACACGCGCATCCTCTACGAGGACTATCTGCGCCAGTTGGCACAGCGCAAACCGAGTGCACAGCGCTTGCTCTTCCCCGAGATGGTGCAGTTTGCCCCAGCCTCACTGCAACGCCTGCCCGCCGTCGTACCCGAACTGGAGGCGATGGGCTTTGAGTTGTCCGACCTGGGCAACGGCTGCTACTCGATAGGGACCGTACCCACGGGACTCGAGGGACTGAACATCCCGGATCTGCTCCTGCAAATGGTGGGCGACACAGAGGCAAAGACGGCAGAGGTGAAGGATGAGATCGACCGTTCACTCGCACTGACCATGGCACGGAGCGCAGCCATCCCCATCGGCCAAGTGCTCAGCAACGAGGAAATGGAAAGCATCGTCAACCGGCTCTTTTCCTGCGAAAACATGAAATATACGCCCGACGGAAAGGTGATAGTCGCCATACTCTCCCAACAGGAGATAGACCATCTTTTTGCCTCATAACCGTATATTTTGAATGACTGAGGTCAAAAAATACACGGTAGATGGAAAAAGATTTCAATTTATTTGCATTGATTTGGAAAATAATCATTAACTTTGCAACCAAAAGCCATTCAGAATTAATCACGGACTTGCAACCGAGAGGAAACTCTAAATAATAAATTTAAATTATAGTAGTTATGAAAAAGTTATTAATGGTTATGGCTCTTGCCGGTATGACGGCAACGGGTTTCGCTCAGGAGGCTCCTGTACAGAAGCATAGCGTCGCTACAAATTCTTTCTGGAGCAATTGGTTCATTCAGGCTGGTGCCAACTGGAATGCATGGTACTCAGGTCAGGAGCATGGTGCTGGCAACAGCAATAGCCCGATCGAGGATTTCCGTTCTCATGTAGGTGCTTCGGTTGCCGTGGGTAAGTGGTTCACGCCGGGCATCGGTCTCCGTACCAAGATCAATGGTATTTGGGGCAAGACGGTTTTGGACAACGAGACCAGCAAGAGCAACAAGTACTGGACGGCGAACGAGCAGGTGCTCTTCAACCTCAGCAACTTGATCTGCGGCTACAACGAGAAGCGTGTCTGGAACCTCATTCCCTTCGCTGGCGGTGGTATCACCCGCAACATGAGCTACAACACCTATGCTATGCAGCTGGGCGTTGGTGTCCTCAACACCTTCCGTGTTTCTCCGAAGCTGGCTGTCAACCTCGAGTTGGGTTGGGATCGTCTTGAGGGCGATGCCGACGGTATCGACAAGACCAATGGCAATCGCGGATGGGACAGCCACGACAACCGTCTCTATGCTGAGATTGGCTTGACCTACAACCTCGGCAAGGCTACTTGGAGCCGCACCCCGGATGTGGACGCCATCAACGCACAGCACCAGGCTGAGGTCGACGCTCTCAACGCTCAGGTCAATGAGCTCCGCAACCGCAAGCCGGAGGTGGTCGAGAAGATCGTCGAGAAGCGTGTAGAGGTACCTGCTGCTCATCACGATGTGTGCGTGTCTGACCTCGTCTTCGTCGCCTTCGCTCAGGGCAAGGCCAACCTCACCAAGGAGGATATGAAGGCGCTCGACGCTATCAAGAAGGGTGCACACGTACAGATTGTTGGTACGGCTTCTCCCGAGGGTTCTAAGGCTATCAACGATCGTCTGTCTCAGGCTCGTGCCGACGTCGTCGCTAAGTACCTCAAGGGTCGCGGCGTGATCGTTGACGAGGCTACCGGTAAGGGTGTCCAGGGTGTCACCTCTAACCGTCTCGCTATCGTTTACGTGAAGTAAGCTTAGACCGACCACATTACAGAAGGACTATTCCTTCAAGTAATAGGATATCAATCCCCAGCACGATTCCTCGTGCTGGGGATTTTTAATGATGGGTCACAGCGTTTAGTGGCGAAGAGAGACACACTGCATCTTAGACGAAAAGACAGAAAAACACAGTTTCTAAGAAGAAAACACACGGCTTCCAAGGCAAAAAGAAGAGAAAACACAGGATGAAGGAAAAGAATTTTGTAATTACTGCAAAAAATATTAGTTTGAAAATAGTTCAATTCAGATTTATTTCGTACTTTTGCAGCCAAGAGATCATTCCAAGCCCAAAAGTGGGTGTTTTTTGAAACCAAGTAAGTACTTTTCACAATAAAGAGGAAGTAGCTTCTCAATACTTTTCATTATGACACAAAACTATCTCCTATACCGTATCTACAGGTTCTACGCCGACGGTTTCCGACAAATGACCGTGGGGCGTGTGCTGTGGACGGTCATCCTCATCAAGCTCTTCGTGATTTTCGTGGTGCTCAAACTTCTGTTCTTCCCCGACGTTCTGGCACAGAAAGCCAAGGGCGGCGACAAGGCAGAGGTGGTCGCCAGCGAACTAACCAACCGTAAATAAAAATCCAAAACAATATCCTATGAATCATTTACTCACTATCGACCCCTCAGTCATCGACTGGTCGCGTGCGCAATTTGCCCTTACGGCCATCTACCACTGGCTGTTCGTACCGCTCACACTCGGTCTGGCTGTCGTCATGGGCATCATCGAGACCATCTATTATCGCACGGGGAAACCGTTCTGGCGCGAAGCAGCACGCTTCTGGCAGCGCCTCTTCGGCGTCAATTTTGCCATGGGCGTGGCCACAGGCATCATCCTTGAGTTTGAGTTTGGCACCAACTGGAGCAACTACTCATGGTTTGTGGGCGACATCTTTGGTGCGCCACTGGCCGTGGAGGGCATCGTGGCCTTCTTCATGGAGAGCACCTTCGTAGCCGTGATGTTCTTCGGCTGGGACAAGGTCTCCAGGGGCTTCCACTTGGCTTCCACCTGGCTGACAGGACTGGGAGCTACCATCTCGGCATGGTGGATTCTCGTGGCCAACGCCTGGATGCAATATCCCGTCGGCTGCGAATTCAATCCTGACACGGTCCGTAATGAGATGGTGAGTTTTGCCGATGTCGCCCTGTCGCCATTCGCCATCGACAAGTTCTTCCACACCGTCACCTCGTCGTGGCTGGTAGGTGCCGTCTTCGTCTGCGCAGTAAGCTGCTGGTTTCTCTTGCGCAATCGCGAGAAGCGACTGGCAGTAGAGAGTATCAAGATAGCAGCCATCGTCGGCTTGGTTTCCTCGCTCCTTGCCATGATGACGGGCGACTTCTCGGCAGTGAAAGTGGCCAAGACCCAACCGATGAAGTTGGCCGCCATGGAGGCTCTCTACAATGGAGGTGAGGGAGTAGGACTGACGGTCGTAGCTGCTATCAATCCTTTTGCCCAGCCCGACTACGCCAACGAGAAGGAGCCCCCTCTGCACCTGGCGATGCCCAAGGGGCTCTCGCTACTTGCCACCCACTCTCTCGACGGCTACGTGCCTGGTGTCAACGATCTGCTCAACGGCTACACGCGTCCGGACGGCAAGCGCGAACTGTCGGCAGAGGAGAAGATGGAGCGCGGAAGGCGCGCCATCGCCTCACTGGCGGAATACAGAACGCTGCGGGCCAAGGATGCCAACAATCCCAAACTGAAAGAACTGGCTACGCAACTGAAGGAAGATATGCCTTACTTCGGCTATGGGTATATCAAGGACAGAGCCGAACTGGTGCCTTACATTCCTATCAACTTCTACGCCTTCCGCGTAATGGTCGGCGTGGGCACGCTGCTCCTGCTATTCTTCATCGTCATCGGTCATGTGGCTTGGCGCATGGATATCTCACGCCGCAGAACATGGCTCTACCTCACGGCCTTGGCCATGCTGCCCTTGGTCTATGTGGCGAGTGAAGCCGGATGGATCGTGGCCGAACTAGGACGCCAACCCTGGGCCATCCAGGACATGATGCCCACCATGGCTGCGGTATCGGACCTGCGGTCTGGAAGCGTGGCCCTGACTTTCTTTCTTTTCCTCATCCTCTTCACGGTACTGCTCATCGCGGAGGTCAAAATCATGTGCCATGTGATCAAAAACTATAAAAGCCCGGCATCGGCTACTGAGTAGCAGCAGACAACACGGACTAACATCAACATAATAAAAAGCAAGATTATGAGTTATACGTTTCTTCAACAATACTGGTGGTTTATCGTTTCGCTGCTTGGCGCATTGCTTGTATTCCTCCTGTTCGTACAAGGAGCCAACTCGCTGGTCTATACCCTCGGATCGACAGAGGACGGACAGCGCAAGGTGCTGGAATCGACTGGACGGAAATGGGAGATCACGTTTACGACCCTCGTCACCTTTGGCGGCGCGTTCTTCGCCTCCTTCCCCTTGTTCTACAGCACAAGTTTTGGCGGGGCCTACTGGCTTTGGATGATTATCCTCTTCAGGCCGTGAGCTATGAGTTTCAGTTGAAGCGAGGCAACCTGCTCGGCACGCGCACCTACCGCTACTTCCTCATCCTCAACGGCATCTTCGGTCCGCTGCTGCTTGGCGGTGCGGTGGCAACCTTCTTCAATGGTTCCAACTTCATCGTCGATAAGGCGTCGCTCACCTCTGTTGGATCTCCCGTCATCAGCCGTTGGGCCAATGCCTCGGCAGGACTCGATGCGCTCCTTGACCCATGGAACCTGATGCTGGGTCTGGCCGTCATGTTCCTTGCACGCATCCTGGGCACGCTCTACATCATCAACAATGTCGAGGACGAAGCAATCCGCACCAGAGGCAGAAGACAGTTGCTTGTCAACACCGTGCCCTTCCTGGCCTTCTTCCTCGCATTCTTCATCCGCACGCTGCTGAAGGATGGTTATGCCGTCAATGCAGAAACTGGCATGATTTTCATGGAACCGATGAAGTATCTCCACAACTACCTGGCCCTGTGGCCGACGGCCGTGCTCACCCTCGTCGGTGTGTTGCTACTGCTCTACGGCATCGTGCGCTCACTCCTCCATTCCGCCTACACAAAGGGGATATGGCCAGCAGGCATCGGTGTGGTACTCGTCGTGCTGTGTCTCTTCCTCTGTGCGGGACTCAACGACACGGCCTTCTACCCCTCCAACGCCGACCTGCAGAGCTCGCTCACCATCCAAAACAGTTGCAGCAGCGAGTTTACCCTGCAGACCATGGCTATCGTTTCCGTCCTTGTGCCATTCGTCTTTGGCTACATCGCCTACGTCTGGCGCGTCATGGACCGCAAGAAATAGCCTACCAAGCAAAACTTACTTGCTTGGTGCGCAACTATCTATAACGAAAAAGAGGGTGACTCGAGAGCCATCCTCTTTTTTATATACTAACCATGTGAAAACTACTTAGAAATCCGTGTTGAACCTTAGCCAATCTCAACCTGGCGCTGGATCTTCTTCTCCTCCACTGGTTTCTCCTTCGGCATGGTGATAGTCAGCACACCGTGCTCCACCTTAGCAGAGATCTCCTCCTTGACGATATCCTCCGGCAGAGCGTAAACCTGCTGGTAGTTGGAGTAGCTGAACTCGCGGCGCAGATAGTGCTCCTTCTTGTCCTCACTCTTTTCCTCCTCCTTGTGCTCCAACTTGTTCTCGATAGCCACCTCAAGGTTGCCGTCGGCATTGATGTTCACTCGGCAATACTCCTTCTTCACGCCCGGTACTGCGATCTCCATTGTATAGGCTTTAGCGTCTTCCTTCACGTTGACTGCAGGTGCGGTAGCCTTTGCTTTCGGCATCCACTCATTGTTGAAGAACTCGTCAAACATTGTCGGGAACCAATAGTTAGAATTCAAAACTGGTAACATAATAACCTCCTATTTTTTTATTTGTTGTTCTATGTTGTAGTTTCGAGCTTCTTTTGGGCTTTTTGCTGTCCTCGGGAGCTTTCCGCTTTCACCAGTATCTATCGCAACCTCCGTGCCAACGACACCTCGCGTGACACGACGGCAGCAAAGTATAATTATTTTAAACTTTGCCGACAGGATGACATTCCGCGCACCGTTTCTTTCCTCTATTCCTCCTCGCTGGAAGCGGCACGAGGCGTGGCGGAGAAGATACTGAAGTTGACACTTCCGTAGCTTCTGTGCTCCAGAAAATGAGGGTGGGAAGAGAAGTCGTTGTGTTTGCCATGCTCGAAGACGAGGATGCCATCGGGCTTCAGCAATCCGCCATTTATCACCAAGTCGGGCACGGTAGGCAGTTCTGGCAGCGCATAGGGTGGATCGGCAAAGACCAGGTCAAACGGCTCGTGACACGTCTTGACAAAGCGGAACACATCGCCACGGATGAGGACATGGTTCTGGGCGCCTATCTTCTCGATACACTGCTGGATGAAGCGTGCATGATCGCGATCTTTCTCCACACTCACGACCCGTTCGCAACCACGCGAAAGCAGTTCGAGCGAGATGCTTCCCGTGCCCGAGAAAAGGTCGAGTGCTGTCGATTCGTCAAAATCGAGATAGCCACGGATGACATTGAATAAGTTTTCCTTTGCAAAATCGGTCGTCGGCCTCGCCTTGAACGTGCGAGGTATCTCAAAATGGCGACCTTTATAGATGCCTGTTATGATACGCATAGCAATATTGCTGTTTAGTTTCTATTAGAGTCGTGTCCCACCATGATCTGTCTCTGCCGGAGCGATGCCCTGCCAGCCTTCCTCGTCGAGATAGACGGCCTTGAGGTCATAGGGAATGTCGGGATTCTTAGCCATGGCGATGTTGCGGAAGTCGGCTTGTGGGGTGACGGCCACAACACGGCGCAAGTATTGGCGCAGTTGGCTGCAGAGCCATCCGTCTTCGGCCACCTCCCCCACCAGGTGGAGCTCATCTTTCTCCACACTCATGCCCAGCTGGCGCCAGACGAAGAGCAGGTAGTAGAGGGCGTCCTGCTCGTGAGGCACGTCGAAGGTATTGCAAAACTTAAAGCGGCTTTGGCCAAAGCGGAACACGCAGACTTGCTTTCCAAAGAAGTAGGCAAAGAGCTTTTGGCGCGAACCCATGAAGTTTCGCTTGTAGAGGTGGGTCCACACGGGCTCACAGAGTGTGGTGAGTCGGATATCCTCGAAGTGGTCCTCAATGACCATCAGCAGGTCTTTGTTCATTGCAAAAGCCGCCACACCATTGAGTGCGGGCAACTGGCGGCATACCACCTCGTCGCTACCACCCGTTCTGAAGGTGTAGCGGTAGAGGGTGTCAGCCTCCTCAGCCACATATTCCTCTTCTGGGATGATCAGGACGGGGGCGTCGTTGAGGATGAGGGCACGCCGATAGCCGCTCTTCAGCAGCTCCGACCGTTGGAAGGCCTCACGAAGATTGGCCGCGGGCGAGATACCGTTGTTCATCTCGTAAGGCTCATAGACGATACTGCCGAGCGACTGTGGGTCGCCGACGGAGGCCGACAGTCGCCCATGTGAAAGGCGGAGCGTCAGCCGGAGCATCTTGTCGGAAAGGTTGTCTTTGTTTGCCATTGCAGCGACAAAGTTACGTATTTTCTCCCATATATGCAAAATCACTTCGCCTGGTACAGCTTCTTGTTGCCGCTTTTTTGTAACTTTGCAGTCCAGTCATACGAAGAGAATACAGATAGCATGCTCCAAGACGAGATAACCCACCAGATACTGCAAGTATTTCGCTTTGCACCAACCTCCGACCAACGTCAGGCCCTCGACACGTTCGCACGCTTCCTGCTCGACCGCGACGAGCAAAGCGTGATGATCCTCCGTGGCTCCGCGGGCACGGGCAAGACAGCCTTGGCCAGTGCGATGGTGCAGACGCTGCGCCATTTGGGACAGAAGGTGGTGCTGATGGCACCGACCGGCCGCGCGGCAATGGTCTTCTCGCTCCATGCCGGACTGCCCGCATGGACTATCCACCGCCGCATCTATCGCGAGCGGACGTTTGCAGGGCCAGAGGGACAGTTCAACCTCAATGCCAACCTCGCCAGCGACACACTCTTCATCGTCGATGAAGCCTCGATGATAGCCAACTACGGAGGAGGAGCGTCCACCTTTGGCAGTGGATGCCTGCTCGACGACCTCGTGCGTTTCGTCTATGGCGGACGGGGCTGCCGCCTCATGCTCATCGGCGACTGCGCCCAGTTGCCTCCCGTAGGGGAACAGGAAAGTCCGGCACTTCAGGACGACGTTCTGGAACGCATGGGACTACGCGCCTACTCCTGCGACCTCGACGAGGTGCTCCGACAGGGAGAGGGATCAGGCATCCTCGTCAATGCGACGACTATCCGCCAACTTATCACCCGCGACACAGCAACACTGCTGCCACGCATCCGTGTGAAAGGCTTTGCCGACGTGGCGGTGGTACCGGGCGACGAACTCATCGAGACACTCTCCTCGTCCTTCAGCGAAGTGGGAACGGACGAGACTATGGTCATCACGCGGAGCAACAAGCGGGCCAATATCTACAATCAAGGCATACGACGCACGGTGCTCGACTGCGAGAGCGAGCTTTCCACAGGCGACATCATCACCATTGTGCGCAACAAATATCTATCGGGAGAACAACAGAAACTGATGCCCCTGCTGGCCAACGGCGATCGGGCACGCATCCTCAGGGTCCACAACACGCGCGAACTGTATGGATTCCACTTTGCCGACATCACCATCTCCATGCTCGACTACAACGATGTGGAAATCGACACCACCGCCATACTTGACACATTGACCTCCGACGCACCTGCACTGACACGCGAGCAGGATACCGCACTGTTTCAGCAGGTGATGGAGGACTATGCCGACGTGCCCCGCAAAGCTGACCGGATGCGCCAACTGCGAGAGGACGACTACTACAACGCGCTACAGATCAAGTTTGGCTACGCTGTCACCTGCCACAAGGCACAGGGAGGGCAGTGGGCGCATGTGTATATCGACCAAGGCTACATGACCGACGAAATGCTCTCTGCCGACTACCTCCACTGGCTCTATACGGCCTTCACACGCGCCACGGAGCGACTCTACCTCGTCAACTGGCCCAAGAAGCAACTTTTGGAAGATGAAGACTGAGGATAGACTGAAGGAAAGAGAGGTGACGGTCGAGTATCTGGAGAAGGCCTTTGACCATTACAACCACCTGTGCTTTGGCGGACTACTGCCGAGGCCAAGGCTGAGATTGTCGCAGGCAAAGAGTAGGCTGGGATGGATAAGATACAAGGTCGATGCGAATGGCGAGTCACTTATCCCCTACGACTTCACCATCGGCATCACAACAGCCTACCGTCTCAATACAGAACAAATAGACGACGTGCTCATCCACGAGATGATCCACTACCACATCGTCTATCACCAGCTAAGGGACAATGCGCCGCACGGGCGTCGCTTCCGCCAGATCATGGAAACCATCAACCACGACTACCAACGTCACATCCGCATCTCAGTCCGACACGCCAACCTGCCCACGAGAGACAGGGACGATTCCCGGCCTGCCCACAACGGCCCAGCTCAGAGCCGCCCCAATCGGTTGCCACCCTACGTCGTACTGGCTATCCAGACCAAGGACGGCCACTACTACCTCTCGTCAGTAGCACCCAACGCAGTAGCAAAACTGCATACCATCGTCGGCCACCAGAAACATTTCCGAGAGGCAAGATGGTATGTCAGTCACGACTCCGCCCTCTCCCGCTATCCCCGGGTGAGAACACTCCGCGGCGTGCGCGTCTCGCAGCAGGAATACGAGCGAATCACCACACAAGCCACCCCGCTATAGGCTGGTTTTGCAGCTTTGCATTTCTGGCAGTTTTTACAATTTCCGTTGTAGGCAGATTTTGTAGATTTCTTGTAGTTTAGGAGCAAAAGGAAAGATCAAGAGTAAAATGTAAAAAAGAGCCTCCAAGCATAATGCTCGAAGGCTCTCCTGTTGAAAGGGGGCGGCCACCTACTCTCCCGCATTGCAT
>ERZ857629.4712-NODE-4712-length-10364-cov-2.983510_pt1 | contig 10364 bp, 19 predicted proteins | sample MGYA00519700_ERZ857629 | MGnify/ENA primary metagenome ERZ857629 (study PRJEB31778, sample SAMEA3449351) | human gut metagenome | biome: human gut; feature: human-associated habitat; material: faeces | place: United Kingdom | collected 2010/2012 ... | reverse complement strand
CAGGACGTACACGTTACTTAGGCATCAGACCGACAGTCAGAGGTGTTACAATGAACCCTTGCGATCACCCTCACGGTGGTGGTGAAGGTAAAACAGGACCCGGCGGAAATCCTAAGACACCTTGGGGTAAACCGGCACTCGGCATCAAGACGAGAAATAAGAAGAAAGCTTCTGGCAAGTTAATAGTCAGAGACAGAAAACGCGGATAAGGAGAATATAAATGGCTCGTTCATTAAAAAAAGGACCTTTTGTTCAACCTGCGCTTCAATCAAAAATCGAGAAAATGAATGCTGCCGGTGAAAAGAAAGTCATAAAAACATGGTCCAGAGCATCAATGATAGTTCCGGAAATGTTAGGACATACAATAGCAGTGCACAACGGAAAGACACATGTTCCTGTATATGTAACGGAACAAATGGTTGGACACAGACTCGGTGAATTTGCTCCGACCAGATTATTCAGAGGCCACGCAGGTTCTCAAGATAAGACGGCAAAGAGGGGTTAACCATGGAAGCAAAGGCAATACAAAAAGATATAAGCATGCCTGCACGTAAATTACGCAGAGTAATCAACGTAGTAAGAGGCAAATCTGTAACAGAAGCAGTTAAAATCTTGAAATTCATGCCCTACTTTGCGGCAAGAATGGTCGAAAAGAATTTGAAAGCAGCAGTTGCAAACGCAACTGAAAAATCCGGTATGACCGCAGAACAATTAAAAGTTTCTGAAATATATGCGGATGAAAGCAGAACGCTCAAAAGAGGAAAGCCGAGAGCGCAAGGTAGAATATACAAGCGTTTAAGACGTTCTTCACACTTGACGGTAAAAGTATCGGATAATAAATAGGAGAAAAACAGTGGGACAAAAGACACATCCGACAGGATTTCGAGTAGGCGTAATTCAACCTTGGTCAAGCACCTGGTATGCGAAGAAAAGTAATTATCCGGAATTTTTAGTCGAAGACGCAAAAATCAGAAAATACATTAAGAAGAAATTATACACAGCAGGCGTAGCAAAAATTCTTATAGCAAGAAAGGCAGCAAACGTAGTTGTAACAGTAGCGACAGCGAAACCCGGTATTGTAGTAGGCAGAGGCGGACAAGGAATTGACGAACTCAGAACGGCAGTATCAGCATTGATTGGTAAACCGGTTACAATAGATGTTGTAGAAGTTGCAAGAATAGATGCAGATGCACAATTGGCTGCTGAATCAGTAGCACTTCAACTCGAAAAGAGAATTGCATTCAGAAGAGCAATGAAGCAAGTAATGCAAAGAACGATGAGAGCAGGAGTTCAAGGTATCAAAGTTATGGTATCCGGAAGACTCGGTGGTGCTGAAATTGCAAGAAGCGAATGGGCAAAAGAAGGAAGAATTCCTCTTCAAACGCTCAGAGCAGATGTCGATTACGGATTTGCGGAAGCAGATACGATGATGGGCAAAATTGGTGTAAAAGTTTGGGTATTCAAAGGAGATTTAATGCCCGGAGAAAAAGCAGACTTAAACATCAAAACAAAGAAATCAACAGGAGCACACGGAAGTGAAGAAAGACCTGTTGGAAGAAGAAGAAAAAAAGCAGCAGCGCAAACCGAAGAAGTTAGCGAATAGTAAAAGAAAATCAGGAGCGAAAAACAACTATGTTAATGCCCAAGAAAACAAAATATCGTAAAAGAATGAAAGGCAGAATGACAGGTTCTGAAACAAGAGGAACGGAACTTGAATTCGGCACATACGGTCTGCAAGCATGCGAACCTGCATGGATTACAAGCAGACAAATAGAAGCGGCAAGACGTGCTATGACAAGAGAAATCAAAAGAGGCGGAAACGTCTGGATTAAGATTTTCCCTGATAAACCAATTACGGCAAAACCTGCTGAAACTCGTATGGGTAAAGGTAAAGGTAACCCGGAATATTGGGTAGCAGTAGTTAAGCCGGGAAGAATTCTCTTTGAAATTGAATATTCATCAAGAGAAGTTGCAGTTCACGCACTGGAATTGGCTGCTCAAAAACTTCCTATTAAAGTTAAGGTAGTGGAAAAATAAGGTAGCAAACAATGAAATTACAAGAAATGCGCGAAAAGACGGTAGATGAACTCAAAGCAACAGTTGTAGATTACAAGAAGCAATTGTTTGATTTAAGAGTACAAAAATCGTTGAACAAACTTGAAAATACCGCTCAAATCGGCAAGATTAAGCGAGAAATTGCACAAATCAAAACCGTAATCAGAGAAAAAGCGGAATAAGTCAGAAAAATAGATGAGGTTTATAAAATGCCTAAAAAGGAAAAACAAGGTACGGTGGTCAGCAATAAATGCGACAAAACAGTTGTTGTAAAAGTTGCTGAATACAATCAGCACCCGAAATACAAGAAAATTATCGAATCAACGAGAAGTTACAAAGCACACGATGCAAACAACACTTGCAAAGAAGGCGATGTAGTGAGAATAGTTGAAGCGAAACCGATGTCAGCAGACAAACGTTGGGTTGTTGCTGAGATTGTCGAAAAGGCGAAATAGGCAGTTTTTGCTAAATTAAAGGAAAAGTAAAATGATACAACAGGAAACAAGATTACAAGTTGCAGACAATACCGGTGCTAAGGAAATACTTTGCATCAGAGTATTGGGCAGTTCAAACAAGAAATTCGCTTATGTTGGCGACGTAATCATTGCTGCAGTTAAAGACGCAACACCAAATATGACGGTAAAGAAATCAGACGTTGTAAGAGCGGTTGTAGTAAGAACTAAGCATGATATCAAACGTGCAGACGGATCTGTTATCAGATTTGACGAAAATGCCGCAGTTATCATCAACAAAGACGGAAACCCCAGAGGAACACGTGTTTTCGGACCGGTTGCTCGTGAACTCAGAGAAAAGAATTTTATGAAAATTATTTCTCTTGCACCCGAAGTTATTTAGGAAGGCAACAAAATGAGAAAAAAGAAACAAATAGAAGAACATAATATTCACGTTAGAACCGGCGACAAAGTAGTTGTTGTGTCAGGTAAAGACAAAGGAAAAACAGGTAACGTGAAAAAAGTTATCACATCCGAAAACAAAGTAGTTGTTGAAGGAATCAACGTGATAACGAAAGCACAAAAGCCGAACCCGATGGCAGGAATACAAGGCGGACTTGTTAAGAAGGAAGCAGCAGTTGATTCATCAAAAGTAATGCTTTTCTGCCCTAACTGCCAAAAGTCAACAAGAATCAAGCACGAAGTAAAAGGCGACAAGAAGGTTCGTGTTTGTAAACATTGTGGCGAACAATTAGACGTATAACTTAATAAAGTATGGACATCTTACTTTGTTTGAGTGAAGATGTATTCTACGAAAAGGAATAGAAAAATGACAGTAGTAACTAAAAGTTTAAGAAAAAAATACGATGAAGAAGTAGTTGATGCGTTGAAGAATGAATTCAAGTATCAAAATGTTCATCAAATCCCTAAACTCAATAAAGTTGTAATCAACATGGGTGTAGGTGAAGCATGCCACAACTCAAAACTTGCAGAGTTGATTGTACACCAATTGACAAAAATTGCAGGACAAAAGGCAGTGGCAACAAAGGCAAAGAAATCAATCGCATCTTACAAATTGAGAGAAGGCATGCCGGTAGGTTGTATGGTAACTCTCAGAGGCGAAAGAATGTATGATTTCCTTCAAAAGTTAATATGTGTAGTATTACCGAGAATCAGAGATTTCAGAGGTATCAGTTCAAAGTCATTTGATGGCAGAGGCAACTACACGCTTGGATTAAAAGAACAATCATTATTCCCTGAAATTTCGTATGATGAAATTGATACGGTTTTAGGTATGAATATATCAATAATTACAACGGCAAATACAGATGAAGAAGGCAGAGCGCTTTTGAGATATCTTGGAATGCCGTTCAAGAAATAAAGGAGCGAATTGTGGCTAAAAAATCAATGATAAATAAAGAAGCAAAAAGAGAAGAACTTGCAGCGGCCGGAAAATATTTCAAAGTCAGATTGCATAACAGATGCTCTGTTTGCGGAAGACCTCACGGATTTCACAGAGATTTTGGTCTTTGCAGAATCCATTTGAGAGAATTGGCTCACAAAGGTTTACTTCCCGGCGTAACAAAAGCAAGCTGGTAAGTTTACTTATCGTTCACCAAGACAACAGGAAAAGGAATTTATAAATGAATACAGATCCGATAGCAGATATGCTTACAAGAATCAGAAATGCAAATATGGTTTCTCATAAAGAAATCGAATTGCCTGCTTCAAAGTTGAAAGTTGAACTTGCTAAACTTTTGAAAGAAGAAGGATATATTTCTGATTACTCGATTAAGGAAGTTGGAAAGTTCAAAGTTTTGAACGTATCACTTAAATATGATGCACAAAACAATCCGGTAATTACGAATCTTCAAAGAGTTTCAAAACCGGGGCTTAGAACTTACTCAAAGGCAAAGAACCTTCCGCAAGTATTGGGCGGTATGGGAATTGCAGTTGTCAGCACAAGTAAGGGATTACTCACTGACAGAAAAGCAAGAAAAGAAAATGTCGGCGGAGAAGTTGTTTGCTACGTATGGTAGTAAACCGCTGATGACAGATACTAATTGACAAAACGGAGATAAAAATAATGTCACGTATAGGAAAATTACCGATAGAGATACCTGCCGGTGTTGAAGTTAAAATCGAAAATAATACAATCACGGCGAAAGGTCCTCTCGGAGTAGAAACAGTTACCGTAAGGCCGGAACTTACAATTGCGCAAGAAGACAATAAAGTCGTTGTCAGCAGAGTAAATGATGATAGAAAATCACGTTCACTTCACGGTTTGTCAAGAACACTTGTTGCAAATGCAATCAATGGTGTTAAGACAGGTTTTGAAAAGAAACTTGAAATCGTAGGTGTTGGTTACAGAGCAGCAATGCAAGGTAATACATTAAACCTCGCATTAGGTTATTCTCACCCTATCAACATTGATGCGCCCGAAGGAATTAAAATCGAAGTTGAAGCAAACACAAAGATTAAAATTTCAGGACACAACAAACAAGCAGTTGGTGATTTGGCTGCATTTGTTCGTTCAAAAAGACCTCCCGAAGTTTACAAAGGAAAAGGTGTTAAATACGAAGGCGAACATATCAGAAGAAAAGCCGGTAAAACCGGTAAAAAATAGAGCCGCATAGGTAAAGGCAAAAAGCCCGTATAAACCCTTGATTTATCAAGAAGGTTTGGGTGAAAGGAAAGAAAAATGATTAAAACACAAAACAGAAAAGCACAAGTTCAAAAACGTCATAGAAGACTCAGAGTAAAACTTTCAGGAACAACTGAGGCACCCAGACTTGCAGTTTACAGAAGCACAAAGCACATTTATGCTCAAATCATAGATGATGTAAACGGGGTTACATTGGTTTCTGCATCTTCAAATGATAAAGAATTGAAAGAAAAACTTGCACACGGCGGAAACGTCGAAGCAGCAAAAGTTGTTGGTGAAGCAATCGCAAAAAGAGCGGCTGCAAAGAAAATCGTTGATGTTGTATTTGACAGAGGCGGTTTTGTATACCACGGCAGAGTTGCTGCACTTGCGGATGCTGCAAGAGAAGCAGGTTTGAACTTCTAATTAATTCAAGACAAAATGCCAGAAATAAAAAGATAGAGTTTCATCTCTATCTTTTTTTATCTTTATTTTTTATTTAAGTTTCAATTTTTCAACAAATTTTGGCGTGAATAAGTTCCAATACAATTCACTCGGGTGGCAATCATTTTCACTTACATTATATTTAACGTCCGAGTAGTCGACATTGATTACATCTTCATTTTTTATGACGGTGTAGCCGATATTTTTCAACCTTGAAAACATGTCGTTATACTTATCCAATTCATTTGCATCAATATCAAAAGCAATGAGAACGAATTTTGTGTTCGGGTAATGTTTTCTTGCTTGTTTCATTGATTGTTCAAACAGAGTGAACATAAAATCTTCATTTTGTTTGATTTTGTCAGGTTCAATCATTCTTGCCGCATTCAAGTGTTCAAGGTATTTAAGGGTATAAAGTCCGTTTAAATATATTGGCAAAAACGGTTTTCTTTCTACCAAGTTTTGATTTTTGTCAAATTTATTAGGGTAGTATCTCAGATTCAAGTGTTTATCCCAGAGAAAATGAGAGTATTCATAGAGCCTGTGAACTTGAAAATCAATAAGAGTGTAGATGATATATTCGGGCTCTTGTGGGATACTTTTGTAAAAATTTTCATCGCAGAGTTGAACGTACATGTGCTGTATTCCAAGTGAAGGAATCGCTTGATTGTAGATTGGTCTTTTGGTCAATTCATATAATTTGTGTGAAAAAGTTTGATTATCGTGCAAAGCGGAACCGTAGGTAAAACTGCATCCAAAAAGGACAATTGGCTTTTTATTAATTTCAACGCCTTCGGGTTTTCGTTTTTCTCTGTTTAACAGGTAGAAAAAATATTCTTTTGCGGGGTACACTTTTAAACTGTATTTTAGCGGTTCAATTTCATCTAATGGAACATATTTTGCTGACATTTCCATATATTCTTTTTCTGCCATATTAAAAATGGCTATTTCAGAAAAGATTAGTACACCGACTAAAATCAAAAAGTTTATGGCAATAATTTTAAAGATTTTCATTTTTTCATCTTTTATAATAAATACGTTTTTATTGTATAAAGTTACCTGTTTTTGAGCAAATTTATTACAAACTTTTGCAATACGATTTTATATAGAATATAATCGAAGTATGTTTATAAACAATATCAGGTTGATAAATTTCAGAAATTATTCAGATTTGAGTCTTGATTTTGATGCAGACAAAATTTTGTTGACGGGCAAAAACGCACAGGGCAAGACAAATTTGCTGGAAGCAGTGTTGTATTTGTCTTCGTTGAAAACTATAAAAGCGAAGCAGGACAACGAGTTGATAAAGTGGGGCGAGGATTATGCACAGGTTAAGGGCACGTTTTTGAAAAACGGGGGCGAAACCACGCTTGATGTGATTATCAATCCTCCGAAGAAGAAGGTTTTAAAAGTTAACGAGATAAAGAAGAACAAGACTTCCGAATATTTGTCGAACATTTTTTCGGTAAGTTTTTCCGCAAGTGATTTGTCTTTGGTTCGAGGAAATCCTGATGATAGACGTTCTTGGCTGGACGGTGCGGTTTCATCACTGTATCCTGCCCATGCTGACAGAATTGCCAAATATAATAAAATCAGGGTTCAGAAAAACAATTTTTTGAAAAGTTTGAACGGAAATATCAATGCTGACAAGACTTTGCTTGATGTTTGGAATGAACAGTTGGTAATAATGGGTAGCAATATTATTTTGCTTCGGTTAAATTTTTTGAAAGAATTGTTGAAGCATGCCAAAAAGAAGCACGAATACATTTCTATGAAGGAAAAGTTGTCGATATTTTACGAATCGTCAATTGTCGGCTTGGTAAATACGGAAGATGTTTCAGCGTTTACATCTGCAAAAATTGCGGAAATGTTTTATGAAAAACTTGATGAAAAAAGAGCGGAAGAAATAATAAGGGCACAATCGGTTGTTGGTCCTCACAGAGATGACGTGAATTTTTGTATAGACGACGTGGATTCAAAAAAGTTTGCATCACAAGGTCAGCAAAGAACGATTGTTTTAGCGTTGAAACTTGCCGAAACAGACTTGATACGGGCAAAGACGGGCTATAATGCGATATTACTGCTTGATGATGTTCTTGCAGAATTGGACGATATACGTCAAACCTATTTGTTAAACGGCATTGAGGAAAAGCACCAAACGATAATAACTTCTGTTGATACTTTACATTTTGACAAAAGGTACTTGGAAAATGTTAAAATATATAAGATAATACAAAAAGAAAATGGTGCGGATATAATTCCGGAGTAAAAAGGAGAAAAAATGAAAAAAATTATTTTCGGGTTGTTGATGGCGATGTTTGCGCTTCCTGTTGCAGTAATGGCAGAGGAATATGTGAACGAAGCAGAAATAGATTTAGACAGCATAAGGTACAATAAGGTCAATGCAACTTCCGAAATCCGCATGAAAATTTATAACGAAAACTATCAAGCAGGTGGAAACGAAATGTATTATGCAATGTATTATTTAAAGATGGATTGCACGCAAAAAATGTATAAACCGATGATGATAGAAGGTTATAACAAACGTGATGAATTGATGTTGGTTGATTATGAACCGAGAGCGATGCAGCCTATTGCATCCGGCAGCAATTTGGAACAAGCATATAATTTTGCTTGTCAAATCAAGGCAATTCCTGATGTTCCCAATGCGAGAAAGAAATAATGAGCGAAGAAAACAATACAGATTCAGTCGTTGAAGAAAAACAGAGTAAAAATTTTTCAAAAACCAAAAAAATCGTCTTGGTTTTGGTTGTGATGTTTTTGCTTGCCTTTGCGGTACTTGCATCGCCGTCATTGCTTTTGAAGCCTGCAATATATTTGTATCCCGAAAAACCGACAATTGTGGAAGTTGAACTTGATAGAATGATAATTCCGCAAGATGTAATTCCTAAGTATTTTTTCAAATGGAAAGTTCTTGCGCATAAAGACGGGCACTTGATAGATTTGAAGCCAAAGATGACAGATTGTGAAAAATTGCCGAACGGCTTTGGCTTTGAATATGCTCAAAGTTCTTGTAAGGCAAACAATTATCCGTATATATATTGGGACGGTTATTCTTTGAAGAAGGTACCCGAGAAATTAATCGGTTGGAGCGTAAAAAGGGCAAATGCCGAAGGATTTTTAAGAACCAAAGCAGACGAAATGGGTATGAACGCTTCTGAAAAGAGCGAATTTGTGCGATATTGGACAAAGAAAATTTCCGAATATCCTGCAAGTGATTTCAGAATTTACTTTTTGCAAAACGAAGAAGTTGACAATTGGATAAAATTGAAAGTATCACCGAAGCCTGATTCTTGGAATAGGATTCAAATTATCATAACTCCGACAAGACCGAATACGGTTTCCTCGCCATATCCTTTGAAGAAGATAGAAAGAAAAGGCTTTACAATGGTTGAATGGGGCGGCATGATAAAGGATAACTTTTAATACTTGTTATGCAGAACCAAAAAGTCATTCTGAATAAATGCGTCATGCTGAACTGCGGATTTTGTGAAACAAAATCCAAGACCGTTTTAGCATCTTTCTTTTCAAACCCATGTTCCAAGTAAATTATCTTGCAGAAAGATATTTTGAGCCTTGTTTAGAGTTACGGCGTTGAAATTCTTTTTCCATTTTTCCGATGAGTTCAAGTTTTTTGCCAAGCCAGCGAGGTTGAATACGAAACTCACGTTTTCCGTTTCCGGCGAGTCTTTGAATGACCATGTTTGGAGGCAGAAGTTCCAGAAAATCGCAGACAGTTGTTATATATTCATTTTCGGACATAAGGTTTATGAGCCCGTCTTGGAACATTTTATGAATTTTTGTGCCTTCCATGATGGCGAGCATGTGAATTTTTATACCGTCGATATTCATATTGGCAAGAGTTTTGGCTGTTTGCATCATATCGTCGTAAGATTCGTTTGGCAGACCGAGAATGACGTGAGCGCAAATTTTGAGGTTTCTATCTTTTGAAAGTTGGCATGCCTTTTCAAAGCATTGGAAGTCATGCCCCCTGTTAATTAGTTTCAGCGTTTTATCGTGAACGGACTGAATGCCGTATTCCACTTGGATAAAGCGATTTTCATTGTTGTAAGAGGCAATTAAATCCAGTTTTTGTTCATCAACGCAATCGGGACGAGTGCCGATAGACATGCCGACAACATCGTTGATAAAAACTTGACTGTAAATAGATTTCAGTTCGTCGACAGGCTTGTAGGTGTTTGTGTAGGCTTGAAAATAAGCGAGGAACTTTTTTGCATGATATCGGTCTTTAATTTTGGACATGCCAATTGAAAGTTGCTCGGAAATTGGCAGAGAATGAGAATAAAGCCTCGAAAAACTACCGCTGTCATCACAAAAAATGCAGCCGTCAGAGGAGATAGAACCATCTCTGTTCGGGCATGAAAAACCGGCATCGAGAGTAACTTTGTAGACCTTTTCACCAAAGATATTTTTAAGATACTCACCGAAGGAAAGGAAATATTCAGACATTAATCTTGCTTTTGTTCGTCTGTACCAACAGGCGGATAAATGTAGTGTTCACCGCAGTTGGGACAAACAACTTCTTGTTGTTTACCGGGGTTTAATTTAGCAACTTCAAAAAGAGTTTTACAACCTGATTGATTACATCTGATAGCCCAAGTCGGTCTGATAATTCTTGCCATAAAAAATTCCTTTAACTAAATAATACAAGAATAATATCATATATATATATATAAGTACAAATGCTTAATAATATATAATATAGTATATGCGGCGAACCTGAAATT
>ERZ857629.4711-NODE-4711-length-10369-cov-4.035001_pt1 | contig 10369 bp, 10 predicted proteins | sample MGYA00519700_ERZ857629 | MGnify/ENA primary metagenome ERZ857629 (study PRJEB31778, sample SAMEA3449351) | human gut metagenome | biome: human gut; feature: human-associated habitat; material: faeces | place: United Kingdom | collected 2010/2012 ... | reverse complement strand
AATTAAAAATGTTTCCATTATAACACTTATATCAGGAATAATTATGCTTTTGATAAATTATTTACTTTTTAGAAATAATTATAAAAAAATTAGGCAAATCGATGAATATATGAATAGGGTACTTAATGATGATTATAGCATTTCTCTTAAAGACTATGAAGAAGGTTATATAAGTTTATTAAAAAACGATATATATAAAATGACAATTAAATTAAAAGAACAAAGTAATTTATTGACAAAAGAAAAAAAATATTTGGAAGAATTATTAGAAGATATATCTCATCAGATAAAAACTCCATTAACTAGTATGTATATGATAAATGATATTTTATTAAATGAAAAAGACTATTCAAAAAGAGAAGAATTTTTATATAAAAACGAACAACAACTAAATAGAATTGAATGGTTAATTCAAAGCTTGCTTAAAATATCAAGACTCGATAGTGGTACTATAAAGTTAAAATTTGAACAAGTTAATAGCAATGTTTTAATCGAAAAATCAATCAAACCAATTGAAGAATTAATAAAAAATAAAAACATAAAAGTAAATTATGATATAGAAAATATTTTTTTATATGTTGATTTAAACTGGATGAGTGAAGCAATTTTAAATATACTAAAAAATGCTTGTGAACATACTTTAGATGAAATAAATATTAAAGTAAGTGATAATCCAATTTTTACTTTAATATCAATAACAGATAATGGAAGTGGTATTTCTAAAGAAGATTTACCACACATATTTGAAAGATTTTATAAATCAAATACTAAAAGTGACAGTATTGGGATTGGACTTAACATGTCATTTAAAATAGTTACTTTACAAAACGGAATAATAGAAGTTCAAACAAGTGGGGATAAGACAACTTTTATTATTAAACTATTTAAAAATGACAAATTTGTCACTAAAAAGTCACTTGAAAGTAACAATTAAATAATATAATTATTTTGGAAGGAGAAAATTATGGAAATTTTAAAAGTAGAAAATTTATGCAAAACTTATGGAAAAGGTGAAACTTTAGTAAAAGCTTTGGATAATGTTTCCTTTTCTGTAGAAAAAGGTGAATTTGTTGCCATTGTTGGTTCAAGTGGAAGTGGTAAAAGTACATTATTACACATTTTAGGTGGCGTAGATAGACCAACTAGTGGTAAAGTTTATGTCGATGGTGAGGATGTTTACAAATTAAATGAAACAAACTTAGCTATATTTAGAAGAAGACAAGTAGGATTGATTTATCAATTTTACAATTTGATTCCAATTTTAAATGTTAAAGAAAATATGACATTACCAATTTTATTAGATAGCAAAAAAGTAGATGAAAAATATTTAGATGAATTAATCGAAATATTAGGGTTAACTAATCGAGTTAATCATTTGCCAAATGAATTATCAGGTGGGCAACAGCAGAGAGTTAGTATTGGAAGAGCGCTTATGAATCGTCCAACCTTACTTTTAGCAGATGAACCAACTGGAAATTTGGATAGTAAGGCAAGTAAGGAGATTATTGAACTTTTAAAATTATCGAACAAAAAATATAAACAAACTATTATTATGATAACCCACGATCATGATTTAGCGCTTAATGCTAGTCGTATTATTACCTTAGAAGATGGTAAAATTATAAGTGATGAGAGAATAAAATGAACATTTTAAATAAATTAACTATTAAACATTTAAAACAAAATAAAAAAAGAACTGTTGTTACAATTATTGGAATTATTTTATCAACAGCTCTTATGGTGGGTATAGGTCTTTTATTTGCAACTGTTCGTGATAATGCTATAAAATCAATTGAAAAAAATAATGGTTCACATCATGTGTTAATCAAAATTCCTAGTGATAAATTAGAGATTATTAAAAGTAATAAAACTATAAAAACATATAAATACAAAAGTAGTTTAGGTTACGCTAAAGTAGATGGAATTGAAAACGATTATAAACCATATATTGAAATTTTCAATGCAAGTAAGAATTACTTAGATAATTTAGAATTAATCGAAGGAAGATTGCCAAAAAATAGTAATGAAATTGTTATTTCAGATAGTTTATTAAAAAATAATTCAAAAATAGACTTAAAAATAGGTGATGAAATAAACTTAAGTATTGGTAAAAGAGTAGATTTAGATGGAAATGTATTAGACAACACATCTTCTTATCGCTTATCATACATTTGTAAAGACAATATTTGTGATGTTATGGAAGAAGAGATAAATGAAAAATTTATTCCTGATACAAATAATAAGTATATAATTGTTGGCATATGTAAAAGAGATATTTTAGAGCCTTATACAAGTCCTGGGTATAGTGCTTTTACGAATTCTAGTGATAGCAATCAATTATTGATATATATAACTTATAACAAAGTTAAAGATACATATGAAAATACTAAAAAAATTGTTGCAAATTTAGGTTTAAATTTAGAAAAAGATGTTTCATATAACACTTCACTATTAGCTATGTACGGTGTTTCCGAATATAATAATTTAACTGATTCTTTATCAAAAATTATATGTATAATTTTATCTTTAGTAAGTATAGGATGTATCGTTGTTATATATAATTCTTTTGCTATTTCAGTTATGGAAAGAAAGAAACAATTTGGATTATTTTCAAGTATTGGAACTACTAAAAAACAATTAAAATATACAGTATTTTATGAAGCTTTAATTGTTGGATTAATAGGTATACCACTTGGAATATTATCTGCTTACCTTGGAATTGGAATAGTATTAAAAATAGTTAATTATTTGCTTCCTAATGTATTTGAATTTCCTTTATCATTAGTTACTTATCCAATATTTTTAGTTATTCCAGTATTTTTTATGATAATAACTATATTTGTATCAGCATATATTCCCGCTAAGAGAGCAAGTAAGGTAAGTCCAATTGAAGCAATAAGACAAAATGATGACATTAAAATTAAAACAAAAGAAGTAAAAACACCTAAATTTATAAAAAAATTATTTGGTATTGAGGGAACTATTGCTTACAAAAATATGAAAAGAAATAGAAAAAAATATCGTATTACAATTGTTTCATTGTTTGTAAGTATAGTATTATTTATCTCTTTTAGTGCATTTGTTAATTATGGATTGGAAAGTTCGATTGATTATGCTAGTATGCCAGAATATGATTATATTGCAAGTATTAATGGAAGTTACAAATATATAGATAAAATAAATTATATATCTAAGCAAATAATTGATACTAGCAATCCTAAGGAATATGTATTATTCTCACAACTTAGATTTAGTGTTGATGACGATAACATTAAATATAGATATAGTGAAGATATTAAAAAAACTATGTTTTATGATGAAACTTCTATGCTAAACTATATTTATGTTATAGGTTTAGATAATGATAATTACAATGATTATATTAAGAAACTAGGATTAAAAGAAAAAAGACCAATCGTTATTAATAAATATAGTAACATAGAATATGTTAACAACACGAGAAAAGCAATTAATGTGAAGATTTTTGATTATGTGGATGATTTTTATGTAAGTTATAATAAATATGATTTAGAAAAAGAAAAAAAGTATACATTTAATAATGTTTATTTAGCTGACGATATACCTTTAGGAATTGATATTGACACAATAAATTCTTTAATCGTTATTATCGATATGGAAACATTTAATAAAATGTATGAAGATGAAAACAATGAACAAAATTATGAAATGATGGTTGCTATGAGGGATGGTAACTATAAAGATGCAAATAAAATTATTGAAGACAATAATAAGAATTTTATTAGTTGTAGTGGATATGATATAAAAGAAGAGTTAAAATTACTTTCTAATATGATTTTGGTTATTAAAATATTATTATACGGTTTTGTTAGTTTAGTCACTTTAATTGGTGTTACTAGTGTATTAAATACTATTAATACTAGTATTTCTCTTAGAAGAGGTGAGTTTGCAGTTTTAAGAAGTATAGGACTAACACCTAAAGGATTTAATAAAATTTTATTATTTGAAAGTTTATTTTTTGGATTGAAATCATTATTGTATAGTATTCCAGTATCAATTATTATAATTATACTATTTCATTTATCATTTAATGGCATCGTTGAATTTAGTAATTTATTAATTCCATGGAACAGTATATTAGTTTCAGTTATAGGAGTATTTATAATCATTGCCATTTGTATGTGGTATTCAAGTAATAGAATAAAACGTGAAAACATTTTAGAAGCAATTAGAAATGAAAATATTTAATTGTAAAACAAATGTCATATTAATGAAAAGGTATTCAAAAAATACCTTTTTTCTAAATATATATGTTATAATTAAATTAATAATAGAGGTGATTATATGTATGATGTTAACATTTTATTGAAAGCTGGAGTAAATGTTAAGAATAGTTTAGAATTATTTGGAGATATGGAAACATACAATGATACTTTAAAATCATTTTTAGAAGATATTGATGAAATGATTAGTAATTTGACTAAATATAAAGAAATTGCTGATATGGCAAATTATGCGATTTTAGTTCATTCCTTAAAAAGTGATTCTAAATATTTTGGATTTGATACATTAGCAGAAATATCTTATAAACATGAATTAGAAAGTAAAGCAAATAATATTTATTATATTTATGATAACTTTTCAGTTTTAATGGATGAATTAAATCGTATTTTACTAGTTGTTAGAAACTATCTTAATTATGATATTCCAGAAGTTTCAGTGTCATTTAATGAAAGTAAGGATAAATCTATTTTAGTCGTTGATGATTCTAAAGTAATTGAAAATTTTATGAAGAAAATTTTGGGAAATGATTACGAGGTAATTGTTGCAAATGATGGAAAAGAAGCAATTAAAGAAATAGGTGAAAATACTAAAATAGAGGGAATGTTATTGGATTTAAATATGCCTAATGTAAATGGTTTTGAAGTATTAAAATATATGGAAGAAAACAATTTATTTAGTAGAATACCAACTGCAATTATAACTGGCGTTGGTTCTGATGAAATTGTAAATCAAGTTAACGATTATCCAATTATTGGAATTTTAAGAAAACCATTTAATGAAAAAGATGTTAAAGATATAGTTGATAAAATAGTTAATCAAGAAAGTTAAGTAAAAATTTTACTTAATTTTTTGGTTTTAGTGAAAATTTTGTGAATTTTTGTCGAAATTCATTTTAAAACCTTGAAATAATTACAAATTTACTATATAATTTAGTTATTATGAAAGGTTGTGAAATATGAAAAAGTTTTTATGGTTGTTTGTTAGTATTTTAACTTTAGGTCTTACGTTACCTAATCAAGTTAATGCTGAAGTAGCAGTTGAAAATTTTAAAGAAACAGTTGAAGATGAAATTAAAACAATGGAAGAATTAGAAAAACAATATCCAGATGAATATAAAGAAGCTGGTTATGGTGAATATGTAGATGTTTTAAAGAAAGCAGATTTTTCTAATTATCAAGAAAGTGATGAAAAAATAAATGTATATGTCTTTAGAGGTTCTACTTGTGGTTATTGTTTAAAAGCAATTGCTTATTTTACTTCTATACTTCCTGAATATGGTCAATATTTCAATTTAAAAACATATGAAGTTTGGGCAAATAGTGACAATTCAGAATTGCTTGAAAATGTTGCAGCAACTTTAGGTGATAAAGTTCAAGGCGTTCCATATATTGTAATTGGTGATACTGCATTCCCTGGATATGCTGATACATATAATAGTAAAATTGAAGCAAAAATTAAAAGTGAATATGAAAGCAAAGATAGATATGATGTAATGCAACATCTAAACGATAAAAAAGATGGTTCTAGTAATACTGTTACTACAGCAAATAGTACATTATTATGGGTGATTTTAGTATTACAAGTTGTTGGAATTTCTGGATTAGCAGGATTTATGTATTCTACTAATAAAGAAAATAAAGAAATTTACTTAAGTAAAATTACATCATTAGAAAGTAAAATTGATGAAATAGAAAATTCAATTAAAAGTGAAAAAACTGCTAAAAGTAGTAAAACAGAAAAAGCTAAAAAAGAAACAAAAACAGCAAAAAAAACAACTAAGAAAACTAAATAATGAGTTCATTTGAGCTCATTTTTTTTTAAAATGTGTGGTATAATTATATTATCAAGTTCAATTGTATAAGGAGGAATTATGGAAACACTACCACTATTTGTAAAGTACTTGTTAGTATTTTTAGTATCTATGTTACCAATTATAGAATTAAGAGGCGCTATACCTATAGCAGAAAGTCTTGGACTTAACATTTTTTTGTATGAACCGATTGCAATTATTGGTAATATGCTTCCAGTTCCAATAATTTATTTATTTGCTAGAAAAATTCTAGAGTGGGGCAAAGACAAGAAAGTAATTGGCGGTTTTTTCACATGGTGTTTAGAAAAAGGAAATAAAGCTGGTTTAAAATTAAAAAATCAAGCGGGAACAAAAGGAATATTTTGGGCTTTACTTATTTTTGTTGGTATTCCTCTTCCTGGAACTGGAGCTTGGACCGGAACACTTGCTGCAAGTTTTTTAAATATTGATTTTAAAACTAGTATAATTGCTGTTACTCTTGGGGTTTTATTAGCAGGTATTATTATGACTTTCGGTAGTAAAATAGTATTAATTTTAGGTTGGTTTGGTGTTATATTAATTATTTTAATACTTATTTTGATTTTTGTAATATCTTTAATAATCAAGAAAAAGACTAAAAAATAATATAAAGACTTAAATAATACAAAATATGATATAATATAATAGGAGAAGTGATTTAAATGGCTTTAATAAAATGTCCTGAATGTGGTAAATAAATTTCTAGTAGTGCTAAGGCATGTCCAAATTGTGGATACAAAAATGAATTTAAAACTTGTCCAGAATGTGGTGTTGTTGTAAAGGCAACTGATAATATGTGTCCGGAATGCGGATATCCACTTCAAAAGAAAAAGGCTCAAAATATTATAAATGAAAATTTAGATAAAATAACTGGTGCTAAAAGTAAAAGTTATGTAACATTTAAAGATTTGTTTAAAAACACTTTTAAAAAACATACTGATGAAGAATTAGATGAAGTATTTATTTGTGGTGGATTAAGTTTAATATTAGCAATATTATTCTTCTCACTAGACTTTAACACTGATATAAATACTTATTTTGGTGCACTTATGGTTGGCCTTATTGAGGAAGTTGCAAAAGCAGCAATAGTAGCATTATTCTTGTTTAAAAGCAAAAAAAGCAATTATATATTAAATGGATTATTGGCAGGAGCTGCAGTAGGAGCGGGTTTTGCAGCCTTTGAAACAGCAGGTTATATATTGCGTTTTGGATTAAGTAATGGACTTGACATGATGCTTCATGTTATAAAACTTCGTGGTTTCCTAGCACCAGGTGGTCATGTTGCGTGGGCTGCTATAGAAGGTGCCGCACTTATGTATGTAAAAGGTTTTGATAAACTAGACAAAAAACATTTAAATGATAAAAGATTTTTATTAATTTGTTTGATTCCAATTTTACTTCACGGTATTTGGGATATGCCTATTAGTGACCCAATTTACCTTCTACATATAGCTATAACTGTAATTGCTTGGTTAGTTATAATATATTTTATAAATCTTGGCTTAAAACAAGTCGACGATGCAAAAGAATTAGCTTCTAAATAAGAAGCTTTTTTAATAATTAAAATGTAGAAAAAAATTATTATTTGTTGTATAACTTTATTAAGTTATAATCCTGACTTTGACAGTTTTAAAAGAGTAAAAACCCCCTATACCTTATTTTATAAAGGTTTAGAGAGCTTTTAATATGTTTAAAAAATGTGTAATGTGGAATGTTATTTTATTTGTTCAAAAATTTTTTTAAAATTTTTATATGTGTTTATTTCATAATCAGTTCTGAAACTAAAAATTTCGTGTAATTCATCGGTTAAATTTGTTCTAATATAAGTTGGAATATAGCCATCTCCTTTAGATTCGAATACATACATATTTCTTAGTGTTTCTATTATTTGAGATGAAGTGTATTTATTTTTTAATTTCTTTTCCAATAATCTATAAATGAATAAGGATATAAAACAGGTCATAAAATGTGCTTTAATTCTATCTTCCCTTGATAAATTAACCGGCCTAGCTAGGAAATCAGATTTCATAATTCTAAAAGATTCTTCAATTTCCCATCTACCTTTAACTATTTTAAATATTTCTGAAATATCTCCAATTAAATTAGTTGTTAATGCATAATATCCATCATGCTTTTCTTCTTCTTCAATTAATTCTTGATTAATTTTGTAAGATTTATTTTCAGCAACTTCACCATTATCAGTTGAACTAATTGAATTAATTAATCTGCGATAGTTGTTTTGATTTTTACCTTTTCTTGAAACATTATTTGTTTCAATACTTTTTTTAGCTTTTTCAATTTGATTGTTTCTAATATTTCTATTGTAATCATAATATCTAAAACAAAATGTAACGATTAAATCTTGTTTAACTGCCTTTGTTTCGGTTTCGATAATTTTATAAAATAATGTATCATAATATTTTTCTTTAAGTTCTTCATCATTTTCTATGGTATCTAAATTATATATATTTCTTAAGTCATTTGCTATACGCCATCCGGATTTATTAAATACTTGTTGTTTATATTCGTCTTTTAATTTCTTTAATGATTGTGTTATAACAAAACCACGATTATCTTTAATATTAAATTTCTTTATTTCGTCTGAAGCTAATCCGGCATCAGTACATAAAATAATTTTAGTGTTATCTATTTTAAATTTATCAACAATTTTAGTTTCTTCAGGAATTAATGTTTTTTGTTCATTCATATTACCTGGGTAAATATTACAAGAAAGTGGTAATCCATCTCCATCCATAAATAATCCCATACCTACGATTGGATTAGGTTTATGTTCTTTAGAAATACCATATTTTCTGATATCATCTTCATTATCAATTTCAAAGAAATAATTAGTGCAATCATAATAAATTATATTTGAATTTCTTTGAATAACTTTTTTACTGTTGTTAAATAACGATTCTTGAATAAAATCCATATTTTCAGCAATATAACTAATTGCTCTATATTCATTAAGATAATATTTCATTTAAATCGAAGTGAAATTGATATTTATCTTGTATAGATTTACAAATATCATCGATTTTTAATTGATTATAAAGTTTTTGTAAGAATAGATAACCGACATTAAATGAAGTTCTAGTATCTTTAGGAATGATTTTATTATTATTTTTTTAATGATTATGGTTTCTTTTTTTAGAATGTTCATCATTATATTTTTTTACATAATTATTTAGCCAAACTTTATAATCGATATCTCCGGCAAGTTTTTTTACTTCTTCAAGATTACCGATACGTAAAATTGGCTTTGTACTCCTTTTATCATTTTTAGTATAGTCTTTTATAATGTAATAATTAATTGTATTTTTTGATTTTGATATTCCTAATCTCATATTTATACCTTCTTATACCTAAATCATATAACATAACGATAAATTACGAAATAGCAAAACGATAAAAAAACCAAATTTTTCAGTATCTAGAGGGAATTATTACTATAAAACTGTCAAAGTAGGGGATAAAATTTGCCAAAAAGATGGTATAATTATATATAGAAGTGACAGATAAATAGTAATTTTTGGAAAAGGATGGAGATGATATTGTGGAAAAATCAGTAGTGTATGTATCAACGAGAGACGATAATAATATTAATTGCACTTATTCGATAGTTCAGAAAGACGAATTAGAAATAATTATTATATTAAAAGATTTAGAATGTGCAATTTTTGATTATAATCAGTTAAAACAAGAAAAAAAATTCAAATATTTGTTATTAAAGCATTATGAAGATAGTGAATCAGCATATAAAGATTTTTTAAAATTGATTGGGAAGATGTGTAAAAAATCAAAGTCAAGTAAATATTTTTCAAATCATAAAACAGAAGATAATAGAATGATACATAACAACTTTAAAAGTGAATATATGATTAGACCTGAAGAAAGAAATGAATATAATGATAGATATATTATTTTTGAAAAATTTATAATAGAAAATATTGAAAAATTTAGTATAAGATAAATTACAAGTATACTTTAAGATGTAAATAATTTAATATTTATATCTTATTTTTTTATGTTAAATTATTTACCAAGAGTTTAAGTGAGAACAGCAAATTACAGAGGTCAATTTATTGATGAGATTAGTTTGGAATATAACTAATCTTTTTACTATTCATATACTTCTTAAAAAATAATTGTGAAATTGTGGTATAATTATATAAGAGAGAGCTTAGATTTATTTTTTAGAATGGAGTGGTAGGTGATAAATATTGTGAAAAAAATCTATATAATAACAGGAGCAAATGGTTTTTTAGGTAATAA
>ERZ857629.4708-NODE-4708-length-10377-cov-3.586224_pt1 | contig 10377 bp, 5 predicted proteins | sample MGYA00519700_ERZ857629 | MGnify/ENA primary metagenome ERZ857629 (study PRJEB31778, sample SAMEA3449351) | human gut metagenome | biome: human gut; feature: human-associated habitat; material: faeces | place: United Kingdom | collected 2010/2012 ... | reverse complement strand
CAACGCGTCAAGCCTGCTGGTGGGCTCATCAAACAACACCAGATCCGCCTTGCGCAGGAATACACGTGCCAATCCGATGCGCTGACGTTCGCCTTCGGACAGACGATCGCCCAACTCGCCCACCGGAGTGTCAAATCCTTCCGGCAACGAGTCGATGAAATCAAGCACGGAGGCCTTACGACATGCGTCGCGCAAACACTGCTCACGAGCGCCATCATGACCCACCTGCGCCGAATCGCCGGAAACCACGCCCGTCAGCGAGCCGGTATCCGCAATCGCCAGCAGCAGATTGTCACGGATCGTCCCATCGAACAGGTGCGTTTCCTGCCCCATCAGCGCCTGCACCCTGCGGCGATGGTGGGCGTCGATCTTCCCCAACGGCTCATTGGACATGCGCACCTCGCCGGATTGCGGATCCCAGTAGCGCATCAGCAGTTTGACCATCGTCGACTTGCCCCTGCCTGAAGGCCCCTGCACGCCCAAAACGCCATGTTTCGGCACGGTGAGGGAGAAGTCGTCGAGCACCGGTTTGGCATCGGATGCATACGAGAAGGTGACATGATCCACTGTCATGCCTTTGTAGCGAGGCTTGCCATGGCCGGTCTCCTGCACGGCCGGCGCCTCGTCCATCAGCGAGAACAGCCGCCGTGCGGAGGCGAAGGTCTGGCTGAGGTTCGCCGGCAATGCGGCAAGTGCCAGCATAGGAGCAAAGGAGCTGACGATAAGCACAAACGCCGTCATCAGCTGTGCGACCCCGCCGCCTTGCCCGATCACACCGAGCGCCACTCCGGCTCCGGCCAAGGTGAACAGCATGACCAGAATGCCGCCGATGCCTGAAAACAGACCGTTACGCCTGCTCAGTTTCGCACGTTCATACCAAAGCCGCCTGGTGCGGTCCTCGATACGCGCAGCCCGTTCCTCGCCACACCCGAAGCCGATGATCTCGCCAAGTCCACGCATATCGTCCATCATCGCCTCGTCAAGATCGCTTGCCCGTCCACGAATGCCAGGGCCCAGCTGACGGACGCTCACGGCAAAGACCCTCGGCATGATAACGCCGATGACCAGGTGCGCGCCAAGCAGCAGCAACGCCATCCACGGGTTCAACGTCAATGCGGCCACCGCCGTCACCACCGTAGTCACCGCCGCAATCACCACGGGCGAAATGGTGTGGGCGAAGAAAATCTCCAGCAGCTCCACATCCGTGGTGACCATGGCGATCAGATCGCCCTTGCCATGGCCGGCGAGCTTTGCCGGTGCCAGACGCCGCAACGTTTCGAACGCTTTGGACCGGAACAGCGCAAGCAGTCGGAAGGCGACATTGTGGTTGAGATACTGCTCGACATACCTGAGCGCGCCGCGGACCACCGCGCATGACGCCATCAGCGCCGCCGCCATTGCCGCGGACATGCCCCACACCGGTTTGCCCGACAGCGCGAACAGTGTCATAACAGCGAATACCGGCAGGAAGGTCGCCGCCAAATGCCCAACGGTGCCGGCCAGCGACGCCGCGGTCATAAGCCCGGCGAGCGGCTTCGCCTCATGCAGCAGACGGCCCACAACCTGTGACGTGGAGTATTTCCGCGAATCGGTACTCTGCCCACGGCTCCGGTCGCCGTCGGAGGTTTTCACGGCGGAACCGGCTGCGGAGAAATCCGAGAAGGCGAAGGCGGAATCGCCACCGCCCGAGCTTACGTCCGCAAACCGTTCCACATCGCGCTGCGCGTCATACAGTTTCGCGTATGCACCGCCAATCGCCATCAGGCCAACATGCGAGCCGGTTTGCACGGCATGACCATGGTCAAGCACCACCACATGATCGGCACGCTCGGCGTTGGCCATACGATGCGTGATCATGATCACCGTCCGATGCTTACGATGTGCCAGATCGTGAATGGTATGCAGAATCAGATTCTCGCTTTCCACGTCCACGCTGCTGGTCGCCTCGTCGAACACATACACCGGGCTATCGTGCAGCAACGCACGCGCTATGGCGATGCGCTGGCGTTGCCCACCGGAAAGATTCGCCGCATCAGGCTCGATGACCATGTCGAGTTCGCCGGGCTGGCCGTGGATAAAACCGGCGATACGCGCTTCGATCAGCGCGTTCCACATGGCCTTCTCATCGGCCTTCGGATTGGCCATCAGCAGATTCTCGCGCAATGTGCCCGCAAACAAGTGGCTTCGGGCACCGACCAGCGTAACCGTGCGGGACAACGTACTTGGGGAAAGCCCCGAAAGTTCGGTGCCGTTGACGATGATCGACCCGGAATACCCGGAACGTATGCCGGCCAGCAAAGCGGCGGCCGTGGACTTGCCCGACCCTGAAACACCAACAATGGCGGTAAGCTGGCCGGGAGCGGCATAGAACGAGGCATCGTCGAGCGCCGGTTTCTCCCGATCCCCGGAATCATAGGCATAGCTTACGGAATCGAAGGCGATGGCGACAATCGACTTGCCCACGCCGGCAAGCGTGCCCTCCCCTCGTTCGGGCTCGGGCGCGTCAAGCAACGCGAAGATGCGCTTGCTTGAGGTCATGCCGTTCATCGCCACATGGAAATACGACCCCAGCTGCCGTAGGGGGATAAAGAATTCGGCCGACAACAGCACGATCAGCACCACCGAGGCCACGCTCAGCGTCTTGGTCGTGGCAAACTGCCACAGGGCCACGCCTATGCCGACTGCCGTACCGCCATAAGCCACCAGATCCATCGCGGCCAATGAACGCAGCTGGATCTGCAACACCTTCATGGTCATCACACGGAACCGTTCGGCTTTCTCGTTCAGATCACGCGACGCTCGGGCATCGGCGTCAAAGGCCTTCAATGTTTCCAAACCCTGAAGATCATCAAGAAAAGCGGCACCCATATCGGTATACCCGCCCCAATACCGTTTGAACGCCTTCGACGCACTCATCGCCACCATGCCGACGATAAGCACGATAAGAGGCGCGCAGATCAGCAAGGTCAGCGCGGTAGGCATATTCAGCGGGGCCACCACCGCGAACAAGGTGATCGGAGCCACAATCGCATAGCACAACTGCGGCAGGAACAGTTCGAAGAAGCTTTGTATCTGCTCCACGCCCTCGCCCGCGGATTGCACGACATCCGACGTGCTCACCCGCGTGGAGTACGACGGTCCAAGTGCCAGCATCTTGCGATACAGCTTGCTGCGTAACGCAAGTTTGACCCGCTCGGAGGCTTCGGTGCCCAAATGCGAGGCAACCACGGTGGCGATATAGCGCGTTACCACGCAGATCGTCAGAATCCAAACGAATGGCGGATTATCGGAGCCTTGCAGCCATGGAGCAAGCACATCGCCGAACAGGGCCACCACCGTGACCATAAACACCACATTGGCCAGCAGACCGATCCACTGACAGATGACCTTGCCGACGATCAGCCTAGTGACGCCTGGAGCCAGTCGGAGCAACCGCTTATCGAACATATCTACCCGTTTCTGTCATATCGACGACCATACGGCAGTCGACAGCCGTTTCGGCAGGGAAATGCATGCCGCCCGTCTTCACTGTAATGAAGACGGGCGGCACGCACAAAAGAATCCGTTCCCGGATTCACAAGCATCTTACAAGCTGAGGAACAGCTCGTGGATGCGGGTATCCTCGGTAAGTTCCGGATGGAACGCCGTGGCGAGGATCCTGCCTTGCCGCAGACCGACCACATTACCGTCGATCTCGGTCTCAACAGTCGCCTCGGAACCGACGGACACCACGAACGGCCCGCGGATGAACACCAGAGGGAAATCCTTGATGTCGCCGAAATCGGCGGTGGCTGCGAAGGAGCCCAGCTGCCGTCCATACGCATTGCGGCGCACCACCGCATCAAGAGCACCGAAATACACATTACTGTCGTTGTCGAGTTTCTTTGCCAGCAGAATCATGCCGGCGCAGGTACCGAATGTCGGCTTGCCTGCGGCGATATGCCTGGCGATCGGTTCGAACAGACCGGCGGAATGCAGCAGCTTGCCCTGCGTGGTGCTTTCGCCGCCGGGCAGGATCACCCGGTCGATGGATTCGTCGAAATCCTCGGCGGCGCGCAACAGCTTCCACGGCGCCCCGAGCTTATCGAGCATGGCGGCATGCTCGGCGAACGCCCCCTGCACCGCAAGAATGCCGGTCACGCCATGCTTGACGGATTCCACATCTTCGGATTCTTCTTTGGAAATGTATTCAACAGCTACGACCATAAGGGCTTCCCCACTCTCGCTTCGTATGCAAGCGGGCAGCGTCTCCGCTGCCCGTTCTTGCAGAAATGGCTATTGGGCGACGGATCACTCGCCGCGAGCGGCCATGATGGTTTCGATCTCGTCCTCGTTGATGCCGACCATGGCCTCGCCCAGGTTGGCGGACAGTTCGGCCAGCAGATCGGCGTCCTGCCAGTTGGCGGTCGCCTTGACGATGGCGGCGGCGCGCTTGGCCGGATCGCCGGACTTGAAGATGCCGGAGCCGACGAACACGCCTTCGGCGCCGAGTTCCATCATCAGGGCGGCATCGGCCGGGGTGGCCACGCCGCCGGCGGCAAAGTTCACCACAGGCAGGCGGCCGTTGTCGTGCACGTACTTGGCCAGATCGTACGGAACGGCCAGCTGCTTGGCTGCCTCGTACACTTCGTCGTCGCGCAAGGAGACGAGCTCGTGGATCTGCTTGTTCATGGTGCGCATGTGGCGCACGGCCTGAATCACGTCGCCGGTGCCCGGTTCACCCTTGGTACGGATCATCGCGGCGCCTTCGGCGATACGACGCAGAGCCTCGCCCAGGTTCTTGGCGCCGCACACGAACGGCACGTCGAACTGGTTCTTGTCGATGTGGTACACGTCGTCAGCCGGGCTCAGCACCTCGGACTCGTCGATGTAATCGATGTCAATGGCCTGCAGGATGCGGGCTTCGGCAATATGACCGATACGCACCTTGGCCATCACCGGAATGGACACGGCCTCCTGGATGCCGCGGATCATTGCCGGGTCACTCATACGGCTCACGCCACCGGCCGCACGGATGTCGGCGGGGATGCGCTCCAGCGCCATAACCGCGCAGGCACCGGCGTCTTCGGCGATATGCGCCTGCTCCGGGGTCGTGACATCCATGATCACGCCGCCCTTGAGCATCTGGGCAAGATTCTTGTTCAGTTCGTTACGGTTCTCGGCCACAATCGTTTCCCTTCGATTCTTTACAATGGCTGTCCACCTCATGCTAGGGGAAGTGACGCCCCCGGCACGCATTACGACCACATTGTAATGTGCAAAGGCACTATTGTGTTACGGCGGCCTACCCACCGTACTGATGCAATCCATGTTCCCCGCCCCCGTCCATTTCGCACCCGACAAAACATCAGCGCGGTTTTTGGAGCGCTTCACAACGTGTCGCAACCTACGCAAGCGTAACCTGAAAGGAAGCGCGGCAAAATCGCCTGAGACACAAAGAAAGTGCGGATATCTATGCTCTCCGAATACACCACTCCCGGCGCATCCATCGAATTGGACGACGACCAGATCATCTATTCCCTGCTCACCCGGCGCATCGAACGCACCGGAACAGACACGGTGATCGCATCGAAAAAGCTCGGCCCCGGGCGCTGGCAGGACATCACCGCCGGCGAATTCCATGCATCCGTCGTCTCCGCCGCGAAAGGCCTGATCGCGCTGGGCATCGCCAAAGGCGATGCGGTGACGCTATTCTCCTCCACCCGTCTTGAATGGGGCATTCTCGACTTCGCGCTGGCTGCGGTGGGCGCGGTAAGCGTACCGATCTACGACACCGATTCCGCTTCCCAGGCGCAGCGCATCATGAACGATTCCGCGGTCAAACTTGCCATCGCCGACAACCGCGAACGTTATGACCGTCTCGATTCCGTCAAAGACAACTGCCCGAGTCTGCGTCAGATCCTCATGATCGACGGCAACGCGCTGGGCGCGCTGGAAGGGCTCGGCGTGGCGGTGTCCGACGAGGAGCTTGCCGAACGTGTCGCCTCGGTGCATGTAGACGATCTGGCGACCATCGTGTACACCTCCGGCTCCACCGGCCTGCCAAAAGGCGTTGAGCTCACGCACCGCAACTTCGTGAGCATCACGATCTCCGCCAGCCAGGCGCTGCACGAGATAGTCCTCGACAATCATCCACGTCTGCTGCTGTTCCTGCCGTTGGCGCACTGTTTCGCCCGTTTTATTCAGTACGCTTCCATCGCCTCCGATGACGGCGTGGTCGGCTACCTGCCGGATACGAAGTCGCTGCTGCCCGATCTGCGCAGTTTTGGCCCGACCTACCTGCTGGGAGTGCCGCGCGTGTTCGAAAAGGTATATAACGCCGCCTCGCATAAGGCCGGCATGGGCTTCAAGGGGCGCCTGTTCCTGAAAGCCGCCGAGGCTGCACGCACGTGGAGCCGCAAGGAGCAGGCCGGCGAATCGCACACCATTGGCGAGATCGCCGAACATGCCAAGTACGAGGCGCTCGTATACCGCACCGTGCGTAGTGCACTGGGCCCGAACATCCGCTATGTGGCTTGCGGCGGCGCGCCTCTCTCCCTCGACTTGGCGCACTTCTACACCGGCATCGGCCTGCCGATGATCCAAGGCTACGGCATGACGGAAACCGCGGCGCCGTTCGCAGCAACCCGTGTCAACGACAATGTGATTGGCACAGTCGGCCAGCCTGCCCCCGGCTCATCTGTGCGTATCAGCGAGGACGGCGAACTGCAGGTCAAGGGGCCGAACGTATTCCGCGGCTACCATAATCTGCCGGAGAAGACCGCCGAAGTGTTCACCGAGGATGGCTGGCTGCGCACCGGCGATCTGGCAAGCATCGACGACGCCGGCCGCATCAGCATCACCGGGCGTAAGAAAGACATCATCATCACCGCAGGCGGCAAGAACGTCTCCCCCATCCCATTGGAGGAGGAAATCAGCAAATGCCCGATCGTGGAGCATGCCGTGGTAGTCGGCGACCAGCGGCCGTTCATCGGCGCATTGATCACGCTCGACCCGGAGGCGTTGGCGCAGTGGCTGCCCAAGCATGACCTATCCGCCGACACCCCGCTGGATCGCCTGGCATTGAACGCCGCGGTGCATGATGAAATCCAGCACTACGTGGATGCGGCGAATAGCACAGTCTCCCGCGCGGAATCGGTGCGCAAGTTCGTGGTGCTTGACACCCAGCTCACGCAGGAGAACAAGTGCCTGACACCGAGCCTGAAAGTCGTGCGCCCGGCGGTGAACCGCGTGTTCGCCGAAGTGATCGACCGCGATCTGTACGGCGGCAAGCGCTGATTCAGTCTTTGTTACGCATTGCCCTGTGCGCCGGATGTTGCCGGCGCACAGGGCAATGCGTTTGCCTGGAATAGCCGTTACTTTCCGGCTGCTTGAACGTCCTGCCGGTTATTCAGCTCACTGGCCATTGCCGGTGCTCTGAGTGCTGCCGGCAGTGTTCCCATTCCCCGAGCTGCTGCCTGTGCCGGTGCCGTTCTGGCTGCTATTGGCGCTGCCATTGCTTCCGGCATTTTCTCCACCGGCGCCGGCGGAATCGGGCTTGGAGTCGGAATCGTTGCCACCGGTGTTCTGTTGCCCGCCGGTATTGGCGTTGTTCTGATTCTGGCCGTCGTTGTATGTGCCGTTGTCATACCCGTTGTAGCCATTGGTGTTGTAGCCGTAAGTGTTGCCGTAAGTGCCATAGCCGTACGTGCCGTCGTTTCCGCTAGCGCTCTGCGATGTCGCAGCGCTCATGGAATTCTCCACCTTATCGCTTGCCGATCTCAGTGCGGAAAGAGCACTGGTAATAGCGGCATCATCCGTACTGTTCTTCGAAATCAGGGCATTCGCGGCGTCAATCGCTTCTTGCAATGCACTACGTGTGGATTCGTCACTCACCGCGCCCTTGCTGTTGTCCATCAGATCTTGGGCGGTGGCGACCGCATCCTTAAGCGAATTGAAGCCCATGGCCGTCTTGCTGATGTTCACTGCGGAAACCGCCTTGCGGATCGCCTCGGCGCTCCTGTTCATATCGGTGGTCTGCGTTGTCCATGGTCTCGATGCCGTTCTTCAGTTCGGTCAGCGAACGGCTTGCGGCACAGCTTTGCGCTTCGCCGTAATGCCCGGCGTTGTTCACCTGCTGCTTCAGCTGCTCTATGGTCGTGGCGTCCGTGACTTGCGACGCGGTGATCGACTGGGCGCTTTCGGCGCTCTTCAATGCCGCGTTCAGCGCCTTCTTCGCCTTGCCATACTGTTCTGATGCCTCGGAGCAGGCTGACACGGCATCATCGTGTTTCCCGGACTGCCCGCCCTTCCACAGCACGAAGCCGCCGATTCCTGCCACCAACACGATCGCCAGCACCACGATGGTGATGATGGTGTTCCTTCTGCGCGTTCCGGCACGCTTGCCGGATGCGGAACGCCTTGAACCCGAACCGGAATCCTCCGATTCGCTCACATTGTCCAACTCCTCGGTGCCACCGACCACTGGCGGCAATGTGACGGTCTGCTCACCGCCGAAGACTTGCGCTTGATCCGGCTGCTGTTCCACGGTCACCGGCGTTGCGGGCATGTGATCAAGGGGATGCGCCCCTTCCGAAGATGCCGTTTCCGGCAGGAACACGGTGGCACTCCCCTGCGAATCGGGGTCCTCATCGGTATCGCGGCTTTCGGGTTCGTTCGCATCGGATGCACCCGTGGTATCCGCACCAAGAGCACTCAGAATATTGCGCTTCGGAGCGGCATGACGCGGCCCCTTCTCCGCTTCCGCCGCAAAATCCGGAAAGGTAAGCGGCTCGAAATCCCAAGAGCTGTCGACAATATCACCCGACACCACGGGCGATTCAACCCGTTCGCCCCGCTTGTCCGTCTTCTGCTGATTCTGTACCGCCGGAAAACTGAGATTCAGAGGCTCCCCCGTGAATTTCTGCTCGTCCATGTACTGCCTTACGTTCTGTTCTCATCCTGCCCTCAGGCATATTCCGTCGGTTAGTTTAGTCGAACGAGGAACGGCATCCCCATGCCCCATCATTTCTTTTCACATATCGCAACATTCGCCGTCGGCTCTTGGCAACTTCCCTATCGAATATGCAAAGGGCGGCACCCAAGTAAGGCACCGACCCAATGATTCCGCATGTCTTAAAGCAAATCAGTGTTTTCTGCCTCGCCTTGCGGCGCGGCGCTTCGCCCCATCCTCATAGTAGTAGTAATAGGCCTCATTGTGGCTTTTCTTCGGATTGGCGAAGTTGAACACGAAGCCCAGCACCGGCACCTTGGCGGTACGCAGCGAATCCGCGACCTCCTCAAGATTCTTCTTTCGGCACAAGCCTCGGGCGGTAACGAGAATAATGCCGCTGGTCCAACTGCCGAATACGATGGCATCGTTGGAAACGGTGAGCGGCGCGGTATCGATGATCACATAATCGTATTGCAGCAGCGCCTGATCGACCAGCATTTTCATCATGTCGGAATTCAGCAGCAGACTGGCATTGGCCGGGCGTTTGCCCGCCGGGAGGATATGCAGGTTGGGCTTCCAGTAATTCTGCACCACATCGACCGGCGCCATCTGCCCGGACAGCACATGCGCCAAACCGACGTTGCCCTCGATGCCCAGATGGTGGGCCACGGATGGGTGGCGCAGATCGGCGTCGATGAGCAGCACCTTCGCGCCGTTCTCGGCAAGTACGGCAGCAGCATTGACGGCCGTGGTGGTTTTGCCTTCGCTGGGCGACGTGGAGGAGATGACCAGAAGCTGGCCCTGACCGGGCGTCTTGTTGACTTCCAGGAATTTGATGTTCGTGCGAATACGACGGTATTCCTCGGTTACCGAGCCATTGGGTTCGGTGATGATGACAGGACGCGTGCCTTCCAAAGCCTCGTTCTTCGGTATGGAGCCGAGCGCGGAGGCATGGACGATGCCCCGCACGTCGGAGGCTTCCTCGACCTTGGTGCGCAATAGGTCCTTCAACAGAGCGGCAATGATACCGACAATCAGGCCAAGGACTACGCCGGCCGCGATGCATAGCTTCTTATTCGGGGCACTCGGTTCCTGAGGAGTGGCGGCACGCTGGACCACTGTCAATTTAATGGGCGCAGCAGCGCCTTTGGCATATAGGTCATGCTCGACGATAGTACGAAGGGAATCCGCGACGGCATTAGCTATGGTTGCCGACTGTTTGGCGTCACCGGCAGTGGCAGTGATATTCACAAACGCGGTATTGGAAGGATTCGACACGGTAAGCTGATTGCTCAAATCCTTTACGGAAACGTCAAGACCGAGCTGGGAGATAACCGGCTTCAGCACCGTTTCGGTAGTGGCAAGCGTCGGATATGATTTGATTTGATTGGATACGTAGGTTCCGCCAGTATTCTGCTGCGTAATGTCGTCAGAATTACCGCCAT
>ERZ857629.4698-NODE-4698-length-10394-cov-2.296934_pt1 | contig 10394 bp, 8 predicted proteins | sample MGYA00519700_ERZ857629 | MGnify/ENA primary metagenome ERZ857629 (study PRJEB31778, sample SAMEA3449351) | human gut metagenome | biome: human gut; feature: human-associated habitat; material: faeces | place: United Kingdom | collected 2010/2012 ... | reverse complement strand
CCTCGATTCCGGATTCGAGCCGTCCGGACAATTTCTCGGAGGACAGTACTTTTCCCGTTTCCTTGATTGAATTATATTCGTCAAGCGAAATGAGAACCGCGGCTGTGCTGCCACGGTTAATTAGCAACGATCCAGAATTGTTGATGACATCATCAACATAACGCTTCACATTCGCTCTGAATTCAGAAATTGTTGCAACAGTCATATCCTAAAAATAATATCATGATGCTCCAAACACAAGCAAAATATCAAATTCTGAAGAAAAAGAATGCACAAAATTGAATTTACACTTGCGGTCAACACTATCGGCATGTCAGATTTTATTTTATAGAACAATATTTTGTTTTTCAGAATTTAGTATTATCTTTGCCGAACAAACAAACGGATATGAGAATTTTTACGGAAAAGACCCTGAAAGAATACATTGAGATACATTCCGATGCGAAAACCGCAATTCAGGAATGGGTTGACATTGTTAAACGGAGCGAATGGACTTGCTTTGCTGATGTCAGGCGAACATTCAATAGTGCAGATGCCGTCGGAAACCAACGATATGTGTTCAACATAAAGGGGAACTGCTATAGGATAGTTGCGGTGATTAAGTTCACAATAAAGTTCGTTTACATCCGTTTTATCGGCACGCACTCGGAATATGACAGAATTGATTGCAGGAATATATAGACAACTAAATAGGCACAAAATGGCAAGGATAGAAAATGAAAAACAGTATGAATGGGCCGTCGCGAGAGTGGAGGAACTTCTTCCGCTTGTGACGGACGACACGCCGAAAGATGACCCCAACAGTATTGAATTGGAGCTTCTCTCAAATATGGTGGCAGACTACTCCGACGAACATTATTCTGTCGGGCGACCAAATCTGGCCGATGTTCTTAAGCTCAGAATGTACGAACTGGGGCTCACTCAGTTAAGTCTCTCCAAACTGTTGGGCATCAGTGCATCGCGCGTAAGTGAATACCTCAATGGGAAAAGTGAGCCGACATTGAAAGTCGGGAGAGAAATGAATCGCAAGCTGGGCATTGACGCTAACATAATTCTCGGAGTATAGATTTTAGCATTATAGCAAGGGCTGAAGGAAAGGGCCGGTGACGGAGGCGGGGTCGGCGGCAACCTGCTCGGGTGTGCCCTGCGAGACGATGAGACCTCCGCGGCGGCCGCCTTCGGGACCGAGGTCGAAGAGGTAATCGACGGACTTGAGGACATCGAGATTGTGCTCAATGATGATGACGGTGTTGCCGCCGTCAACGAGTTTCTGGAGGACACCGAGAAGGACCTTGATGTCTTCGGTGTGGAGACCGGTGGTGGGTTCGTCGAGGATGTAGAGAGTCTTTCCTGTGGATTTCTTGGAGAGTTCTGCAGAAAGTTTCATGCGCTGACTCTCACCGCCTGAAAGCGTGACGGAGGATTGACCGAGGGTTATGTAGCCGAGGCCGACGTCAAGCAGGGCCTTGAGCTTCACCGCAATGGCAGGCACCGGTCTGAAGAACTCGTATGCCTCTGAAATCGGCATCTCAAGCACGTCATTGATATTCTTCCCCTTATAATAGACAGCAAGCGTATCCTCCTTGTAGCGACGACCGCCGCACTGCGGGCAGACCACGTTCACCGACGGAAGGAAATTCATCTCTATAACCTTCAGACCGGCTCCCTTGCATTCCTCACAACGTCCCCCCGCGACATTGAAAGAGAAACGACCTGCCTTGAACCCGCGGACCTTTGCGTCCGGAGTCGCCTCGAACAGTTTTCTAATGTCGTCGAACACGCCCGTGAAAGTGGCAGGATTGCTCCTCGGAGAACGGCCTATCGGTGACTGGTCAATCTCTATAACCTTGTCTATGTTCTCCACGCCCTCAATCGAGCCATACGGAAGCACAGGAAGCTTGGCTCTGAAGAACTTGTTTTTCAGAATCGGCATCAGAGTCTCGTTAATCAGAGTCGATTTGCCCGAGCCGCTGACTCCGGCAACTCCGATGAAGCATCCGAGAGGGAATGCCGCATCAACATTCTTCAGATTATTGCCATGCACCCCTCTTATCGTCAGAAACAGCCCATTCCCCGGACGGCGCACGGCCGGGACTTCAACACGTCTGATTCCACGCAAATAATCCAAAGTCACCGAGTTGCCGAAAATGCAGTGCTCCACGACATCTTCCTCACCCGCCGAATCGACAAATCCGGAATTTTTTCCTTCCACCGCCCCCTGATGTGCGGCCAACAGCTTGAACGGACCGTTCATGCAGATGCGCCCGCCCTCGGAACCAGCTCCAGGACCGACATCCACGAGCCAGTCGGCTGCTTTCATCGTCTCCTCATCATGCTCCACAACCATCACAGAATTGCCGCTGTCACGAAGTTCCTGCAAAGAAGCAATCAGTTTGCGGTTGTCCCTCTGATGCAGCCCAATTGAAGGCTCGTCAAGGATGTAGAGCACGTTCACAAGCTTCGACCCGATTTGCGTAGCGAGCCTGATGCGCTGGCTTTCCCCTCCCGACAGCGACGCGGTGGCACGGTCGAGCGAAAGGTAGTCAAGACCCACGTCAAGCAGGAACTGCACCCTCTCTTCAAGTTCCTTGAGAATGTCCCTGGCAATCGCGTTTCCCCTGTTGTCAAGTTTTTCCGGCAGGTTCAGCAGCCACTCCTTCAACGCGCTGATTTCCATCGCCGAGACCTCCCAGATAGGCTTTCCGTCAATCTTGAAACAACCGCATTCCTTCTTCAGCCTTGTCCCGCCGCACTCCGGGCACACAATCTTGTCGTCAATGTCGCCCACAATTCCCGGAAACGACACCATCTCTGACATGGCCCCCTCCCCAACGCGGAAAAGTTCGTCAGAGCCATAGATTATCAGAGTCAGAGCTTCCTGTGGCACGAGTTCTATGGGGTCGTATAATGAAAAGTCATATTTCCTTGCAATGGAACGGATTATGTCAAACTTCTTTGTCTGGCGGATATTCCCCAGAGGCACGATTCCTCCGTCCGCAATCGAAACTGACGGGTCCGGAATTATGGACTTCACATCGACATTCACGATGGTTCCAAGTCCCTTGCAGTGGGGGCAATAGCCCTGCGGAGAGTTGAACGAGAACGTATGTGGGGCCGGCTCCTCAAGGGACAGACCTGTGTCCGGGCACACCAGATGCTTCGAATAGTGGTGCAGTTCACCCGTTTCCATGTCCAAAACCGCAAGCGAGCCCTTGCCAAGGTTCAGAGCCGCCATCACTGACTCCCGAATCCGCTTTTCGTCCTTCACTTCCGGCTTGAGCCTGTCAATTACAAGTTCAATAAAATGCGGCTTGTAGCGATCCAGCGCCTCAATTTCCGAGAGTTCGACGATTTCAGAGTCAATCCGCGCCTGGGTATATCCCCTCTTTCGCATCTGGGCAAGCAGTTCCTTATAGTGCCCCTTGCGTCCCCGGACGAGCGGAGAGAGAAGCATACACTTGCGCCCGCCGTAGTTTCCGATAATCAGAGAGACTATCTGGTCATCGGTGTAGCGCACCATCTCTTTCCGTCGCCGGGGAGTAGGCCTTCGATGCACGGGCGTACAGAAGTCTCAGGAAATCATATATTTCCGTAATCGTACCGACAGTCGAACGAGGGTTCTTTCCCGTCGTCTTCTGCTCGATTGCGATGACGGGGCTGAGTCCCTCTATGCTCTCCACCTGAGGCTTTTCGAGTATTCCCATAAAATGCTTCGCGTAGGTTGAGAGCGTGTCCATATACCTCCGTTGTCCCTCGGCATACAGAGTGTCGAATGCAAGCGACGACTTTCCGCTCCCGCTCAAACCCGTAATCACAACGAACTCCCCGCGCGGAATGTCTAATGAAACATTTTTCAGATTATGCGCATTCGCGCCCCTTATCTCGATATATTTTCCGGTCGATTTCATACTGCAAAATTACTAATTTTATATAAAATATGTCCGCCCCGAGCACCTTCGGTCACTAATTTGTAGGGAAACAGCGGCGCTTGGTGCAACCGCGTTCAGAAGACAAATGAAAATATGACAATATATATATATGGAGAAGATCAGAATTTATTGCGAAAACACAGACAACTACCGCGACGTCGAATTTGGGACCACGCTGCTTGATATAGCAAAGGATATGATGCCGAAGGAAACGGAGGGGACGGAAGACAAGCAGATTCTGGCCAACACGCTGAAAGGACTGGGTTTCGAGATTTGCAGACCACACAGAATCGAGTTCATAGGCTACGGCCATCCCAACGGAATCCGCACATACGCCCGGTCGCTCTGCTTCGTGCTTCAGAAGGCGGTGAGGGACGTTTTTCCGGATAAATTCCTAAATATCAAATATGCACTTCCGAGCGGGCTCTACTGCGAGTTGCACGAGAATCCCGAAGGAGGGAAATATGAGGTACATGTGCCTTCTGGCGGTGAGTTGCGACTGATCAAAGCAAAAATGAAAAAGATTATCGCCAAAAACATCCCGTTCCGCAAGGCGATACTCACAGAGGACGAGGCGGAGAAACTTTTCGCGAAGAATGGCCAGCCGGAGAAGATTGAACTGCTGAAAACACTTGGCCGATACACCTACAGCGTCTATTTCCTCGAAGACACGGCAGACTCATTCTACGGGCCAATGCTGCCGTCCACAGGCTACCTCAAGACATTCGAACTGCGCCCGTTCGGCAAGGGTCTGTGCCTACAATATCCGGGGCTCGGGCAGAAGGACAGGATTCTCCCGATGAAGAAGCAGTCGAAGCTTGCCGCCGCGCTCGACGATCACGAAAAATGGAGCCGTGTGCTCGGAGTCAGCAGCGTGGGCTCGCTTAACAAGGCCATACTCGAAGGACATGCCCGCGAAATCATAAACCTCGCCGAGGCGCGACATGAACGCAAGTATGCCGCCATCGCAGACGCAATCTGGCAGAAACACGAAAGCGTGAAGATTGTTTTCATTGCCGGCCCATCATCGTCCGGAAAGACTTCCTCATCGCTCCGTCTCGCGCAACAGTGCAAGATTCTCGGGCTAAACCCGAAGGTCATCGAACTTGACAACTATTTCGTCGATCGAGAGCACACTCCGAAGGACGAGAACGGGAACTATGACCTCGAGTCTCTTCATGCGATGGACCTCGATTTTCTCAATGCACAGTTGAACGACCTGCTCTCGGGCAAGGAGGTGGAGATTCCAAGATTCAACTTCAAGACTGGCGTCCGCACTTTCGAGGGCAACAGGATGAAACTCGAAAAGGAGGATATACTCATTATGGAGGGAATCCACGCTCTGAATCCTGAAATGGTGCCCGGAGTGGACCAGACGAGGATTTTCCGTGTCTATGCATCCGCGCTCACGTCCCTTTCGCTTGACGAGAACAACAACATCTCCACGACAGACAACAGGATTCTGCGCCGTATGGTGCGTGACAACCGCGTCAGAGGTATATCCCCGGAGGAGACAATTCTCCGCTGGTCGAGCGTCCGCCGTGGCGAAAACCGCAACATCTTCCCGTTCCAGGAAAATGCCGATGTGATGTTCAATTCCGCTCTCGTATTCGAACTCCCGATGCTGAAATACTATGCAGAACCGCTTCTGCGCCGCATCAGCCCGACATCTCCAGCCTACGGCGAGGCCGTGCGCCTGCTGAAGTTCCTAAGTTACATCGTGGCCCTGAGCCCGGAGGAAATCGCTATGATACCGCCGACCTCAATCATGCGCGAGTTTATCGGAGGGCAGACGCTGTAGGCTGAAATTCGACCACGAGAGCTGTTTCCGGGGCAACTTTGGTGCTGTCGTCTATGGTGACGGTGGCGCCGGTGAGGACGTCGATACCCTCTTTCAGGCCTTCGGAAATCTCGGAATAATAGCTCCACGGGATGGTTTTATCTTCTTCGGAATTGTTGATAAAGACGAAAACCGCCTTGCTGTCGTTGTAGCGGAAGAATGCGTATGTGTTGTCGCGGGTGATAAAATGCAAAGTGCGTCCTGTGTGGATGACCTCAGCTGTCTTTCTCCAATTGAAAAGACGGCTCACATAGTCGAAAAGCTGTTCCGCCTGTCCCGGATAGACAGCTTTGCCGTCGGTGTTGAGGCGCTGAGCCTCGCGGCCTTCGTGAGTGAAAAGATTCATCTTGTCACCAGGCCAGCCGCCCGGGAAATCCACTCTCAATCCGCCGTGTCCCTGCGAACGGTCTGCCGAAACCATCATAAGCTCGTCACCGGCAAAAATCTGTGGAATACCCCTCATTGTCGCCATCAGAGTCATCGCAAGCCTGAGTTTCTTCGGGTTCTTCCCGACCACATCCCCGATTCGGTCCGTGTCGTGGTTGCCGGCAAAAATCAGCAGATTATTCACATCGGGATAGAGAAAATCGTGCGAAAGAATCTCGTATATCCTCGTCATTCCGCAGCCCCAACCTGCACCCTCATTCAGTCCCATACGCAGGGCGTCGTGAAGAGGAAAATCCATCACTGAAGGGAGATTGGAGTTGAAGTTGTTCACAAGCGCATCCTTCTGCCAATAGGCAAGCTGCGGGATGGATGAAGTCCAGCACTCGCCCACTATATTGAAATTCGGATACTCATCTGTGATGGCCTTGCACCAGCGGGACATAGGCTCTTTCTCATTGTAGGGGTAGGTGTCCACCCGGAAACCGTCGAGTCCCGCATACTCCGCCCACCAGACTGCCCACTGAGTGAAGTAGCTGAGCACGAAAGGATTGTCGAGATTCATATCCGGCATCGAAGGGACAAACCATCCGCTTTCCTGAATTTCGAGGTCCTTTCGGGAAGCGTTCGGGTCCATATTCGTGGAAAAGCAGACATTGGTTCCGGTGTACTGCGGATATTGATGAATCCAATCGGCGAAAGGCAGGTCCTTCATCCACCAATGAGATGTGCCACAATGGTTTGTGACGATGTCCATCAAGACCTTAAGCCCCTTCCCGTGAGCCTTTCCGACAAACTCCCGATAGAGTTCGTTGCTGCCGAAACGGGAATCGATGTGATAGTAGTCGGATGCCGCATAACCGTGATAGGACTCGTGCTCCGCATTATCTTCCAAAAGCGGAGTCGGCCAGATTGCTGTCGCGCCGAGTTCCGCGATGTAGTCGAGATGGTCGATAATCCCCTGAATGTCACCGCCGTGTCTTCCGAAAAATTCGCTGCGGTCCGCCTTTTCAGCGGTGTCGGGTGTCGAATCATTAGACGGGTCGCCATTTGCAAAGCGGTCCGGCATAATGAGATAAATCGTATCCGCACTCAACCCGCGCTCCGATTTCGTAGGCACGTTTGAAACTCTCCTCCCCTTTTGTGAACACGAGATAATATGTCCCCGGCTGCGCATTCGCTGATATGGCAACATCGACAAAAAGATAGTTCGGACTGTCCGCCTTATGGACTCCGCTCACCTTCACTCCGTTTCCGCCCTCAAAAACGACGTCATATTCCGAAATCCCCTCACCTTGAATCAAAAGTTGCAACGGGGTGTTCATTCCCACCCACCAGGAAAGAGGTTCGACTCTGCAAATCTGCGTCAAATCGGCATCAGTTACCTCTTCTGGAACAAAAACCGAATTAGAGTTGCAAGAGCCAAGCATAACTGCCGTCATAATAATTCCAAATATCTTTTTCATCTCAAAATTACTGAATAAAATTTTAAAACTTATTTCGCATCCAGATTCCAGTTCCATGGCGGGCAGAGCTGTGCGGATACTGTGACAACATCATTCGGAAGCACCCTTCGGAAAACGAGTGTGCTGTCTTCGGTGGAAACAACTTCGAAACGGCCGCCTTTTTCGCCCGGACGGAGCGAAGGATGGTCGTGACGGAAACGGATGAGGCTTTGGTAGAACTTGGTGAAATCATTTTCCTCCCAAGCAGGAATCGGGTCTTTTTCAAAGAAGAGGAAACGGTGGTTCCAACCCATCTCCTGTCCGGTGTAAATCAGCGGCTGTCCGGAAGGAAGCGTGAATGTGAGCACCGCCATCAGCTGCGCCGCATCGCCCATTCTCTCAAACTCTGTCCCAGCCCAGGAATTCTCGTCGTGGTTGGAAGTGAACATAAGACGGAAAGCTTCTTGAGGGAAACGCTCCGAGTCACGACTGATGTAGTCGAGAAGTTCGGGGATATTCTTTCGTCCCTGAGCGATGTCGTTCAACAGGTGGTGGAGTTCCCAAGCGTAGGATGCGTCGAAACCCGATGCGTGCAACTGCGGATCCTCGCCCTCTGCGAGCATATACATCCCCGGCCAATCCTCACGCAGAGAAGAGATTGTCCTTGTCCAAAACTCGAAAGGCACTTCGCAAGCCATATCGCAACGGAAACCGTCGATGCCCTTTTCCATCCAAAAGCGCATAGCATTCTCCTGCGCGTCCCAAACATCCTTGTTGTCATAGTTCAGAGCGGCGATGTCAGTCCAGTCATACTCCACAATGGTGTTTCCCAGCGAGTCCCTCTCATACCAGTCGGCAGGCTTGGAGTCAATCCAGACGGCATCAGGAGAGGTGTGGTTTGCCACCCAGTCAAGAATTACACGGAAGCCCTGAGCCTTTGCCGCGGCGACAAAAGCTTCGAAATCCTCCATCGTGCCAAACTCCGGATTCACCGCGCAATAGTCCTTAGCCGCATAGTAGGAGCCGAGAGTTCCCTTGCGCTCTTTCTCGCCAATCGGGTAAATCGGCATAAGCCAGATGATGTCCACTCCGAGTTCTTTCAGACGTGGAAGCTGAGCCTGTGCCGCAGCAAAAGTCCCTTCCGGGGTGTACTGCCGCAGGTTCATTTCATAAACCACCGTGTCATAAGTCCATCCCGCGTGAGGAGTCTTTTCCGAGCAGGAAATCAGCAATAGAAGTGCGAGAGCCGCAAAAAATGTCTTTTTCATCAAGTTCATATTATTAATTCGTGGTGTCCGGATCTATCTGCAATGGCGCTCTATCGCCTCTGCGCGTATTTTAAAGAAATTGTTGCTATCTTCCAAAAGACGATATTCCCCGTGGTTGCTCCAAGAGGCAGGACGGTCCTCGATTGACATATCCTCCCCTGTGTCATTGGAAACATAATCCCCGATTTTTGAGTGCCATTCACGGATTCTCGCCATCGAGCGTGTGTAGTAGAATTCTCCTGCCACAGGGTCAACGAGAGAAAGGAGTGCGTCTTTGTAGATTTTCCGGAACTCCTCGTGTTTGAGAAGTTTGTAAATCAATGGGTTGGAATTATCTCCCCAGTTCAGAGGATCCTGGCGGCCGGCATCCATATCCAGATGGGATGTGCCGAGAGTATTGTCGTAGTCGTAGGGGATGAAGAAGAACTTGTAGGTGTAGAGGTCCTTCGAATTGAAGTAGATGTAGTAGTTGTTCTTATTCTTCCAATAGTCATCCCACATCCCCACTGCAACATTGACGGCGTAGGTTTTCAGCAAAAGTTCCACATCACAGACCTCAACAATCCAGTTTTTGAAATTCTCGTCTCCCTTGCCGGCTACTTTCTTTATGAAATCCTGCAACTGGGCCTTGGCAGCGGCATATTCCGCAGTCTGGGTCTTGAGTTCGTAGGTCTTGTCAGAGCCATCGTTGCCGATAAGATGGTCAGAAGCGTCGGAAAGGGACGCCCCCGAAGAACATTTCCAAAGAAAACCGTCTTTGAACGCAAACTGTTTGGCCCTGGCATTGGCGTAGCGTCCGTCAACAAGTTCAATCATATTATAGACACCGAGATAGGTCTCGGACGGATCACCCGCTACCTTAATCCAAAACCGGCAGTAGGCAGAATGAGGAGCTGTCCACACCCCGACGCGGTGGAAAAGGTCAAAGCAGAAAACTTCCCGCACATACATCGGGTCGTCCTTGAACCATTTGAGATAGAGCTTCTTGACCCCGTGCAGCTCGTGCGCCACGTCTTTATTGTATTTGGTAAAGTTAAGCTGGTAGTGGCAGTGGTGCCAATCTGTCTGCCCCGCCGTGTGCATCATCCCCTGATTCCCCTCAGGCCTGCGACGGGACGTGTTACCCTTGAGACGAAGGCCGACGTCTCCGATTCTGATTTTTTCTTCTCCCTTGTTGCAAAGTACATCCGCGTGGATATATTCGGAAGTATTCTTATTCTTGTCAAATTCCCCAAGCAGCCGGTTCCACTCCGCGAGCGAAACTTCAAGATGAAACTCCGGAATGTCGTCCCCGGAGAAAAGCCACCCAAGACCTTCCTCCGCCTTGAAACCTCCGTCAGAACTGCTCCCGCTGCCCTGGTTCGTCGAGCCCCCATCCCCTCCGGAAGGAGTCTGAGGATTGTCGGGGCCCAAATCCGGCGAACAGGCGCAGATAAGAACTGCCAGAGCAGTCAGTGCCGCAAGTTTTATTCTTTCCATAAATCAGACAACATTTGCCGGGAACAGAACTATTTGAAATTTGTCAGCA
>ERZ857629.4695-NODE-4695-length-10396-cov-3.122619_pt1 | contig 10396 bp, 8 predicted proteins | sample MGYA00519700_ERZ857629 | MGnify/ENA primary metagenome ERZ857629 (study PRJEB31778, sample SAMEA3449351) | human gut metagenome | biome: human gut; feature: human-associated habitat; material: faeces | place: United Kingdom | collected 2010/2012 ... | reverse complement strand
TCCCTGCGCCATTCAGCCCGGCTTTGTGGAGACCGCCGCCGGAAGCTGCCTGATTTCCACCGGAAAGACCCGCGTGATCTGCACCGCCAGCGTGGAGGAAACCGTCCCGCCCTTTCTTTGGGATAAGGGGCAGGGCTGGGTCACGGCGGAATACGCCATGCTGCCCGCCTCTACCGGGCGGCGCAAAGCCCGGGATGGCATCAAGAAGGACGGCCGCAGCGTGGAGATTCAGCGGCTCATCGGCCGCTCCCCGCGTCAGGCGGTAGATCTGACCAAGCTGGGCGAGCGCACCATCACGCTGGACTGCGACGTGCTCACTGCCGACGGCGGCACTCGTACCGCCAGCATCACCGGCGCGTATGTGGCGCTGGTCATGGCGGTCAACAAGCTCATGCAGGACGGCCTGCTGGACGAAAACCCCATCGTTTCCCAGGTGGCCGCCGTCAGCGCGGGCATCGTGGAGGACGAGCCGCTGCTGGATCTCTGCTACACGGAAGATTCCCGCGCCCAGACGGACATGAATTTCGTCATGAATCATCGGGGAGAATTTATTGAGCTGCAGGGCACCGGCGAAGGCCGCGCCTTTACCAATCGGGAGCTTCACTGCCTGCTGGATGCGGGCCGCGCCGGAGTGCGCCGCCTGATGAAGGCCCAGCGGGAGGCGCTTCGCGGCATCGGCGGCCACCTGCTGCCCCTGCCCATGGTGGTGGTGGCCAGCGGCAACGCCCATAAGCTTCAGGAGCTGACCGCCCTGTTCCGGGGCGTGTGCCGGCCCGTCTCCATGAAGGAAGTGGGCTTTGAGGGCGATATTGACGAAAACGGCTCCACCTTTGAGGAAAACGCCCGCATCAAGGCCGAATGCGTCATGAAGGCCACCGGCCTTCCCACGCTGGCGGACGACAGCGGCCTTTCCGTGGATGCGCTGGGCGGCGCGCCGGGCATCTACAGCGCCCGCTACGCCGGGGAGCACGGCAACGACCGGGCCAATAACGAGCTGCTGCTGAAAAACATGGACGGCGTTGCCGACCGTACCTGCCGCTTCGTCTGCGCCATGGCGCTGGCGCTGCCGGGGCAGGAGACCCGCATCGTCCGGGGCGAATGCGAAGGAACGCTGCTCACCGCTCTGGAGGGCGAAGGCGGCTTCGGCTACGATCCTCTCTTCCTCTACCAAAACGGCCAGACCTTCGCCCAGATGTCCCCCGAGGAAAAAAATCAGGTCAGCCACCGCTTCCATGCCGTCGATCAAATGCGGGACGTTCTCCGGGCGCTGTTCTGATCCCTTCCGTCTTCTTCATCCATTCTCATTCCGATCTCATTCCGATCTCATTCCGAAAGGAAGCGCTGCTTTCCCTATGAAGCGTGTCATTGTGGTTTCCGACTCCCACGGCATGGAGGAGCGTCTGCGGGAGATCCTTCTCCGGGCGTTTTCCGCAGGCCCGGTGGACGTGATCGTCTTTCTGGGGGACGGCCTGTCCGAGTGGGAGCGGGTCTCGCAGGAGTTTCTCTATGGCCGTCCGTCTCTGCGGCTTTACGCCGTCAAGGGCAATAACGATTTCGGCTGGGACGCGCCCGTCTGTCAGGTGATCTCCGTCGGCAAGGCCAAGCTGCTGCTCTGCCACGGCCATACCTTCCATGTGAAAAACGGGCTGTATCATCTGGAATTTGAAGCCGCCGATCAGGAGGTTCAGGCCGCGCTGTTCGGCCACACTCATCTGGGCCATCTGGAATACGCCAACGGCTGTCTTTTCCTGAATCCGGGGGCGGTCTGCAACTACGGCTCTTCCTCGCCGGTCTATGCCGAGGTGCTGATTTCCGATGACGGCGCGGTTCGCGGCCAGCTTCACCGGGAGGCGGAAAGCCCGGCGGGCCGTTCGTCTTTCTGATCTTTTTTCCCAAAAATGCCCCATTTCCCCATTGTCATTCGTCTTATCAACAGGCCGCAAAGCGCTTGCCGCCGCCTTCTGCGTCCCTTCAGAATCGAGGTCTTTCTCCATGAATTCCCCCTATCCGCCCATTTATCTGGATAACGCCGCCACCACAGCGGTACGGCCGGAGGTTCTTTCCAAAATGCTGCCCTTCTTCACGGAAAAGGCAGGCAATCCCAGCTCCATCCACACCGCCGGGCGGGAAGCCCGCAAGGCGGTGGAAAACGCCCGGCGGCAGGTCGCCGCTGCGCTGGGAGCCGAGGCCCGGGAGATCTATTTCACCGCCGGTGGCAGCGAAAGCGACAACTGGGCCATTCGCTGCGCCGCGGCGGAGACGGGCAAAAAGCACGTCATTACCTCCACCGTGGAGCACCACGCGGTGCTGCACAGCTGCCGGGCGCTGGAACGGGACGGCTTCCGCATCACCTATCTGCCGGTGGATGAAACCGGCCGAGTCTCCCCCGCCGACGTCCGCCGGGCGCTGACGGACGATACGGCCCTGATCTCCGTCATGGCCGCCAATAACGAGGTCGGTACGCTGGAGCCCATTCAGGAGATCGGCCAGCTTGCCCGGGAGGCGGGCGTTTTGTTCCACACCGACGCGGTACAGGCCGCCGGAGCCATTCCCATCGACGTCAACGCATGGAACGCGGATCTGCTTTCCCTGTCCGGCCACAAGTTCCACGGCCCCAAGGGCGTGGGCGCGCTGTACATCCGCAAAGGAACCCGGATCCACAACCTCATTGAGGGCGGCGCGCAGGAACGGGGCCTTCGGGCGGGTACGGAAAACGTGCCCGGCGTCGTAGGCATGGGCGAAGCCCTGTCGCTGGCCGTCGCTGAGCTGCCGGAATACGCGGCTCACGTTTCCGCCCTGCAGGACCGGCTGATCCAGGGGATATTGTCCGCCGTGCCGGATGCCCGGCTGAACGGCCATCCCACCCTCCGCCTTCCCGGCAACGCCCATTTTTCCTTCCCCGGCGTGGAGAGTGAAAGTCTGCTCATGCGGCTGGATCTGGCCGGGATCGCCTGCTCCGGCGGCTCTGCCTGCACCAGCGGCAGTCTGGAACCCAGTCACGTGCTCTCCGCCATGGGGCTTTCACCCGACTTGGGCCGCAGCAGCGTGCGCTTCTCGCTGGGCCGGGACAACACCGCCGAGGAGATCGACCGGGTGCTGGCCGTCCTGCCCCCCATCGTGGAGGATCTGCGCTCGCACATGCGTTCCTGACCCGCCTGCCGGGTTCGTCCGTCCCCTTCCGTTTTTTATAAGAAAGGAATTTTTATGCCGGATATTCATGGTAACATCGAGGGAATCCGCAAAAGCGTTCTGGATGAAATGAAGACCCTCTATGACCTTCAGCTGGAACCGGACGTTTTTCTTCCGCAGGAGGTGCTTTCCGCCCTCTGCGGCTGGTCGGCTTCCTTCAACCGGGAAGTGGCCCTGTACGTCACCCGCTACGGGGAGATCGCCGATGTGTTCATTGGCCGGGCGGATGCCATCGACCTGCCGGATCTGCGCCTCCGCCGCAGCCAGCGGCGATTGAGCATGATCCGCTGCATCCATACCCACCCCAGCGCCACGGGGCAGCTCAGCGATGTGGATCTGAGCGCGCTTCTCTCCATGCGCTTTGACGCCATGTGCGCCGTGGGCGTAAACGCGCAGGGTCAGCCCACCAGCGCCCAGTGCGCCTTTCTGGATCGGGCCGCCTCCGCCGGGTATGTGCTGACGGAGCTGCTGCCCGCCCGCCGTCTGCCCCAGCAGGAATGGCTGGATCACATCCGGCAGGCCGACGCGGCCTATCTGGCCGAGGAAGAGAAGCTCCGCAAGGATCACGAGCGGGCCGTTCTGGTCGGCATCGAAAGCGAAGAATCGCTGAACGAGCTGGAAGAACTGGCCAAGACCGCCGGAGCCGAAACGGTGCTGCGGGTGCTGCAAAAGCGTCCTTCCCCCGATTCGGCCTTCTGCATCGGCCGGGGCAAGGCCGAGGAGCTTTCCCTGCGCTGTCAGGCCGTCCAGGCCGATCTGGTCATCTTTGACGAAGTCCTCTCTGGGGTCATGCAGAAAAATCTGGAAGAAACGCTTCATATAAAAGTAGTGGACCGCACCGCGCTCATTCTGGATATTTTCGCCGCCCGGGCCTCCACCCGGGAGGGCAAATTGCAGGTGGAAATGGCCCAGCTGAAATACCGCAGCCAGCGCCTTCTGGGGCAGGGGCTTGTGCTGAGCCGTCTGGCCGGCGGCATCGGCACCCGGGGCCCCGGCGAAAGCAAGCTGGAAGTCAACCGCCGCCGCATCCGGGAACGGCTCACCGACCTGCGCCGGGAGCTGGACGAGCTGGAAAAGCAGCGCTTCCTCCGCCGTCAGAGCCGGGAAAAGGGCGGTGTGCCGGTGGTGGCGCTGGTGGGCTACACCAACGCGGGCAAATCCACCCTTTTCAACCGCCTCACCGGCGCGGACGTGTATGTGCAGAATCAGCTCTTCGCCACGCTGGACAGCGTCAGCCGTCCCGTGTCCCTCCCCCACGGCGCCAAGGCCCTGCTGGTGGATACCGTCGGCTTCATCCGCAAGCTGCCCCACGAGGTGGTGGAAGCCTTCCACGCCACGCTGGAAGAAGCCCGGCTGGCCGACGTGCTGGTGCTGGTGTCCGACGGGGCCGATCCCCAGCTGCTTTCCCGCCGCCGCACCGTCGGCGAGGTGCTGGACAGTCTGGGCGCTACGGAAGCCCCACGCATCGACGCGCTGAACAAATGCGACCTGCTTTCTCCCTCCGCCGATACGCTGCCCGGCGCGCTGCCCATCAGCGCCGCCACCGGTCAGGGGCTGGACGATCTGCTCGCCGCCGTTGAAAACGCGCTGGATGCGGGCACGGAGGAAGTTTCCCTGCTGGTTCCCTTTGCCCGGTACGCGCTGGCGGATAAGCTCCGCCGCCTTGGCAGCGTTCTTTCGCAGGAACACACGGCCGAGGGCGTGGTGCTGCGCTGGCGGGCCGAAAAGGCCAACGTGGATTTCGCCCTCCGGGAAGGGGCCGTACTCCTTGAAACAGAAAGAAAATAGTTGCTATATTATTACAAAAATGATACAATAATTGTAGTGTGTCCCTGTCTTCCGACGGTTCTTCCGCGGAGCCGCCAGCGAAAACATAGACAAATTTTCGTTTTGGATTTGGAAAGGGTGTGAGGAAACCGTGGTGCTGGGGAAAATGCTTTCCGTTGTTCTGACCGGCGCAGCGCTGCTTTCCGGAAGCAAAAACGCCGCCCTGCCTGAAAAAAATATCAACGGCGACATCTTTCTGGTCAATCGCCAGCATGTGATCAGCGAGCAGTACGTTCCCGACTCCCTGCGCAAGACGCAGGTTCACGGCATGTCCCAAAGCATGCGGGAGGACGCGGCTGCGGCGCTGGAGGAGCTGTTTCAGGCGGCTCAGTCCGAGGGTGTCAGGCTGTCCAGCGTGTCCGGCTACCGCAGCTATTCCAAGCAGTCCCTGCTGTATACCCGCAAGGTGAACCGCACCGGCAGCGAAGCAGAGGCGGACAAGCTGGTGGCCCGTCCGGGGGCCAGCGAGCACCAGCTGGGTCTGGCCATGGATCTGGCCACCCGCAACAGCTCGACCCTGTCCGAAAAATTCGGCTCCACCCCCGAAGGGCAGTGGGTGTACGCCAACTGCCAGCGCTTCGGCTTCATCGTCCGCTATCTCAAGGGCTACGAGGACGTGACCGGCTACGAGCCGTGGCACATCCGCTATGTGGGCCGGGAAAACGCCGAGGCCATTGCCGCCTCCGGCCTTCCTTTGGAAACCTATCTTTCCGGCTGGAAGCTGGAACTCTACGATTATCTGATTCATCAAGCTATGAACTGAGGTGCTCCCATGAAGGATTTCTGCCGTGCTGTGCTGGTTGGTCTTCTGTGCCTGATGCTGCTCCCCGTTTCCGCCCTCGGCGAGGACGGTTCGCTGGCCATGGGCGGAACAAAGGTGGAAGAGCCGGAGGTTCGCTGGACCTACGGCGTTTCGCTGACGGCGCTCCAGTCCCCTTATCTGATTCTGGTCAACGAGCAGAACCCGCTGGATAAGACCTACGAGCCTTCTCCCCTTGTCAAGATGAGCAGCGTCAAGCGGGCCACGTCCGCCACCATCTACCTGCAGGAAGCCTGCGCCAAGGCGGTGGAAGACATGTTCAACGCCGCGCTGGAGGTGCGGGAATACACCTATACCACCGTCAACTCCAAGGGAGAGGAAACCGAGCACACGGCCTCCTATCCCGACGGCATGGTGCTCATGCTCAAAAGCGGCTACCGCAAGTACGGCACGCAGGCCACCGTCTATCAGAACTATCTGGCCCGCAACAACGGCGTGGATGACGGCTACGTCAACAAGCCCGGTGCCAGCGAGCATCAGAGCGGCCTTTGCTGCGATATTCTCAACCGGGACTACGCCGCCCGGGAATACATGACCCAGGATTTCAAGCAGACCCCCGAGGCCCACTGGATGAAGGAAAACTGCGCCCAGTTCGGCATGATCCTCCGCTACACCGAGGACGGCGAGGCCGCCACCGGCATCAAGTTTGAGCCCTGGCACTTCCGCTATGTGGGCCGGGAGGCGGCGGGCTACCTCAGCTCCACCGGCATGTCGCTGGAGGCCTTCACCGAGGAATGGCAGGCGGCGCTGGCGGATTTCGAGGCCCGGGGGGGCGACGTGAAGGCCCAGCTGGCCTATGAAGAAAGCACCAAAGACGCCCCGCCCGCCAGCTATGTGCTGCAGGAGACGGACGAGGACGGCGACGCGGAGATTTCGCTGGTCTTCTGATGAACAAAGGACGCGAGGGAACTTGAAATGGGCAAAATGATTGCGATCACCAACCAAAAGGGCGGCGTGGGCAAAACCACCACCGCCATCAACCTGACCGCCTGTCTGGCGGAAGCCGGCAAGAAGGTGCTGCTGGTGGATCTGGACCCGCAGGGCAACTCCACCAGCGGTCTGGGCCTGCAGGCGGGCGCCACCTCCATCTACGAGGTGCTCATGGGCCGGGCGCCGGTCAACGCCTGCCTGAAGCGCACCGCCGTCAGAGGGCTGGATCTGCTGCCCGCCGACATCCGTCTGGCCGGGGCCGAGCTGGAGCTGGTGGATCTGGAGCAGCGGGAGTACCGGCTCAAAAGCGTCCTCATGGGGCTGGAGCGCGGCTATGACTTCGTCTTTGTGGACTGCCCGCCGTCCCTGAGTCTTCTGACCCTCAACGCCCTCACCGCCTGCCAGCGGGTGCTGATTCCCATCCAGTGCGAATACTACGCGCTGGAAGGCGTATCCAGCCTGATGAACACCATCAGCCGGGTCAAGCATTCCTTCAACCCCTCGCTGGAAATCGAGGGCGTGCTGCTGACCATGCTGGACGGCCGCACCAACCTGAGCCTGCAGGTGGTGGAGTCCGTCAAGAAGCACTTCCGTGATAAGGTCTTTTCCGTGGCCATCCCCCGCAACGTGCGTCTGGGCGAGGCCCCCAGCCACGGCGTTCCCATTCATCTTTACGATCCCCGCAGCCAGGGCGCGGAAAGCTACCGTCAGCTGGCGCAGGAGATCATCCGCCGCAACCGGTAAGGGTTGACGGCTGCAAAGGAGTCAGTGAAAACCATGAAGCGTTCCGGATTGGGACGGGGACTGGACGTCCTGCTGCCCCAGAATGACGAGCTTTTCCAGACCGTGGTGCAGGATGTGGCCATTGACGAGCTCGACCCCAACACCGCCCAGCCCCGCAAGGATTTCGATAAGGAGGCGCTGGAACAGCTGGCGGAAAGCATCCGCTCGGCCGGGGTCCTCTCCCCCATTCTGGTGGTGCAGGACGGCATGCGCTACCGCATCGTGGCAGGGGAGCGCCGCTACCGGGCCGCCCGGCTGGCGGGCCTTTCCACCGTGCCCTGCATCGTCCGCGACCTGACCAACGAGCAGCAGATGGAGGCCGCCCTGATCGAGAACCTTCAGCGGCAGGACCTGAACCCCATCGAAGAAGCTTCCGCCATCCGTTCCCTGATGGACGAATGCGGCTATACTCAGGAGCAGGCCGCCAAAAAGCTGGGCAAGAGCCGTCCGGCCATCGCCAACACCCTGCGCCTTCTGACCCTGCCCAAGCAGGTGCTTGCCCTGGTACAGTCCGGCGAGCTCAGCGCAGGTCACGCCCGGGTGCTGGCCGGTCTGGATTCTGCCGAGCGGCAGATTGCGCTGGCCCGGCGCTGCGTATCGGAATCCCTTTCCGTGCGCAAACTGGAAGAGCTTGCCAAAGAAGAACCCGCCCTTCCCGCGGCAAAGAAAGCAGCCGCTCCCCGGCCCCTGACCCCCGAGCTTCACACCCTGCAGGATACCATGCGGCAGGCGCTGGGGCTCAAGACCGTGCTGACCGGCAATGAAAAGAAGGGCAAGATCACCCTTTCCTATAACAGCTCCGAAGAGTTGGAGCATCTCTACGAGGTCGTCGGACGGCTGACCGAGTAAGGCAAACTGCCAGCGAGGTGAATGCATATGCGTATCAATCCCAACAGGAAGGTCCACAAGATCAAGCGCGATCCCTACAAGGTGCTGACGAAGCTCGCCCTGATCCTTGCCGTGTGCGTAGCGGTGGGCGTAGGGATCTTCTACCTTTGCTCCAAGGCCGTGGAGCGGGATTATGTCATCAAGCGCGACCAGATCGACCGGATGAACGCGGAAAATGAGGTAGAGTTCAACACCCGGCTCAACGAGCTGCGGGCGGGCGCGAACAGCGCTTTCTCCGACCCCATCTCCGGCGATACCACTGAAGAGAATCTCCCTTCGTGGGAAAAGACGCTGGACGGCAAGGTCTGGCGGGTGGAGGACGAGGGCAAGACCGGTCTGGAAAACGTCTCCACCGTTACCATGAGCCGTTCCGAGCTTTTGCAGGGCGGTCTGGTGCTCATCAACCCGTGGCACAGCGTGCCCTCCGATTACAGCTACGAGGGCCTTGTCAGCATCGGCTCCGCCAGCAGCTACAAGATACCCGTTACCGACAACACGGTGCAGCTCTTCCCCGCCGCCTACGAGGGGCTTCTGTCCCTCATCAACCGCTGCACCGAGGCGGGCTATGACAGCTACATCGTCCGTCAGGGCTACCGCAGCAACGAGGAGCAGACCAAGCTCTTCGAGGACGCCATGCAGCGCCTCAGCAGCCAGTATTCCGGCGACATCCTCATCGAGCAGACCAAGAAGGACGTGAACTACCCCGGCACCAGCGAGTACCAGTCCGGCTTTGCGTTCCAGATGGGCCTGTACAACCGGGACGCGGCCGTTGCGGCCACGCTGGGCAAGTTCTCCGAGGATAAGCGGGGCCAGTACTTCATCGAGAACTGCTGGAAGGACGGCGTCGTCTTCCGCTTCCCCATCGACGGCTTCCCCCGCTCCGACTGGGAAAGCAAGACCTACAAGACCGGCATCAGCGCCAAGTTGCTTCTCTTCCGTTACGTGGGCAAGGCCCATGCCGCCGTCATGCGCACCATGGACTACTGTCTGGAGGAGTATCTGGAGTTCCTCATGGCCCATCCCCACATCACCGTCTACGAGGACGGCGCGCTGCGGTACGAAATCTACCGCATCTCCGGCGCGGAGGGCGACTCCTTCACCCTGCCGGTACCCAACCCGGCCAGCGGCTATCAGGCCAGTCTGGACAATCTGGGCGGCGTGGTGCTGGCCTACACCTACAACTGAGCATTTTTAGCAACGCGAAAGCTGATTCATGGAACTGACAGAATCCCTGAAAAAATGGTTTGGCCACGACTCCTTTCGGGAGGGCCAGGAGGATCTGATTCGGGCGCTGATGAGCGGACGGGACATTCTCGGGGTGATGCCCACGGGAGCGGGCAAATCCGTCTGCTATCAGCTGCCCGCTTTACTGTCTCCGGGAATGACGCTGGTGGTATCGCCCCTCATCGCTCTGATGAAGGATCAGGTCATGGCCCTGAAGCAAAGCGGCGTGGCGGCGGCCTACATCAACTCCAGCCTGACCCCCGGCCAGCAGCAGGAGGCCATACGCCGAGCGAAAAACGGCGCCTACAAAATCATCTACGTAGCGCCTGAGCGCCTGCAAACCCCCGCTTTTCTGGATTTTGCCGTCCACGCGCCTCTTTCCCTGCTGGCGGTGGACGAGGCCCACTGCATCTCCCAATGGGGGCAGGATTTCCGCCCCAGCTATCTCAAAATAGCGGATTTCGTCCGTGCCCTGCCCCACCGGCCCCCGGTCGCGGCCTTTACGGCCACCGCCACCCAGCAGGTACGCACGGACATGATCCGCCTTTTGGAGCTGGATCAGCCCTACACGCTGGTCACGGGCTACGACCGGCCCAACCTGCGCTTCCTTTCGGTGAAGCCCACCAGCAAGCCCGGCTATCTGTTGCGCTATCTGGAAGAGGCCGACCCGGACGCCTGCGGCATCATTTACTGCTCCACCCGCAAAAACGTGGAGGACGTATGCGAGCGTCTCCG
>ERZ857629.4692-NODE-4692-length-10401-cov-3.102745_pt1 | contig 10401 bp, 5 predicted proteins | sample MGYA00519700_ERZ857629 | MGnify/ENA primary metagenome ERZ857629 (study PRJEB31778, sample SAMEA3449351) | human gut metagenome | biome: human gut; feature: human-associated habitat; material: faeces | place: United Kingdom | collected 2010/2012 ... | reverse complement strand
TATGATAGAGCGCACAGAGCGTATTCCTTACGACATGTTGCGCCCTTACCCCTCTATGCTCTTTGGACTGGAGACAGCCTTTGCACAGTTGGAGGCAGGCGGTTCGACAGCCTTGTTTGATACTGCCTTTGCACGTGGCGAAGTAGGAATACCCACCAATGGCTTGGTGTGGATGGGCTCGTACGACCAGATGTTGGCGCGCATGCAGGAGAAGTTGGACTTGGGATTCCGCTGCATCAAACTGAAGATAGGAGCTATCGACTTTGGTAAGGAGTTGGAATTGCTGCGCATCATACGTTCGGCTTTCCCCAAGGACAAGGTGGAACTCCGCGTCGACGCCAATGGCGCCTTTGCCCCCAATGAGGCCATGGTGCGCCTGGAGCAGTTGGCGCGCTACGATCTTCATTCCATCGAGCAACCCATCCGTCAGCACCAATGGGCCGACATGGCGCGTCTTTGCCAGGAGTCGCCCATCGCCATCGCTCTCGACGAGGAACTCATTGGCGTGAATATCCCAAGCGAGAAGGAGCGTCTCCTCGACACCATCCATCCGCAATATGTTGTGCTTAAGCCGTCGCTGCATGGTGGTATGATGGGCTGCGAGGAGTGGGTGTCGATGGCCAAGATCCGAGGCATCGGGTCGTGGATGACGAGCGCCCTTGAGAGCAATGTCGGGCTCAATGCCATAGCCCATCTGGCCGCCCGCACTTATGGCACCGACGACATCATGCCGCAGGGCTTGGGTACGGGCCAATTGTTTACCGATAACATTGATATGCCCATCGCTTTGAGGGGCGAACGAATGTATTATGACCATCACTGAATTTCTTGCACAATGGCGCGACGACCAACCCACCGTGCCTGTGTTTACCAGTGGCTCCACGGGCAAACCTAAGTTGATGATGGCTGAGAAGGCCCGTATGGAGGCTTCGGCCCGCATGACCTGCCAGGCGCTCGGCCTGCATCCGGGCGACAAGGCGTTGGTGTGCCTTCCCATGGACTATATCGCGGGCAAGATGATGGTGGTGCGTAGTTTGGTTTGTCAATTACAGATGGTTAGCATTGAGCCGCAGGGGCATCCCATGACGGCCATTGCCGACGACGAGGTGATCGATTTTGCGGCCATGGTGCCCATGCAGGTGTTCAACTCGCTGGGCAATGAGACTGAGCTACGCCGCTTGAAAGCTATCAAGAATATTCTGATTGGCGGAGGAGCCATCGACAAGGAATTGGAACTCCATTTGCGCCAATTCCCCCACGCCGTGTGGAGCTCGTATGGCATGACCGAGACGCTCTCGCATATCGCTTTGCGCAAGATCAATGGCGGTAACGCCGACGACAACCTCTGGTATCGTCCGTTGCCGGGTGTAGGCATCACGCTCGACGCTCCTGCCGTTTGTCCCACGGTCTTGCATACCCACGACATAGCCGTCGTGGATCGTTCGCAGGGCTATGTGCGTTTCAAGATTGTAGGACGCATCGACAATGTGGTGTGCTCGGGAGGCGTGAAGATTCAGATCGAGGAGGTGGAGCAGGCCTTGGCGCCCCATCTTTCGGTTCCCTTTATCATGGCCAAACGACCCTCGAAGAAGTATGGTGAAGAGATGGTGATGCTTACCGAAGCCGCCGATGCCACTCGTATTATGAGTGTTTGCCACGACGTGCTGCCCAAATATTGGCAACCCAAGGAAATTATCCAAGTTGACCAAATCCCTATGACCGAGACCGGAAAACCCAAGCGCAATCTGTTTTAGTTGCAAGTGTTCATTGGATTGTTGTCTAAACAAACACTAACAAGAATCTAAATCTAACGATGTGGGATTAGCGTATTAGAATGGGGAAAGGGCACAATATGACCTATTGTAGAAAGCTATGAGGGTTAAGTAAATACCAGTTTTTACTTGCACCGTACTTGCACCATGATGGTTTTCAAGCGTATAAGTGATGTTTTTGATTATTAAATATAGAGGGAAGAAAAAGAGGGTAAACAAGCGTAACTTCCTGATAATCAAGGGAGCGGAATACGGGAATCGAACCCGCCTCCCAGGCTTGGGAAGCCCGTGCACTACCGATGTGCTAATTCCGCGTAAGTAAGATTACCTTGATGTTTTGCCTTTGGAGCCGATACTCGGACTCGAACCGAGGACCTACGCATTACGAATGCGTTGCTCTACCAACTGAGCCATATCGGCAAATGCGATGCAAAGGTATAATATTTCCTTGAAACGCCCAAACATTCTGCTCGATATTTTTCGGGAAAATGCTGCTTATGCGTGTGAGAATCGTTGCGAAAGCGTGTTTTTGATGTTCTGTTTCTGCGTGGCGGTGTTTGTAACGGCTACGGCGTATGGGCTTGCGCCTTCGGTTGCTGAGTGTAGTATTGATCTGTGGGAAAAGAATATAGAACGTGTGTGAAAGTTGTGATGGGCCCGCGAGAAAGTTGCATTGATCTTGTGGAAAAGGTGGGTTGGCCTGTCTGAAAAGTATGGTGGGTTAACCAAATGGGATTGGGGAAGTGGGCCCGCGATAGTGGTTAGCGGTTGTTAAAATTGTCACAAATTGATAAATTCATACGTATTATAACAAAATGGACATCACGCTGAGCGCTCCTCCGTGGGTTAAATTTTTCCTCTTCCTCCCCGATAAGCCTTGATCTGATGTCGTTCGGTTTCGTGCGAGCAGGCATTTGGCTCTTTCAACTCTTCATATGGAGTATGGTAGCCAAATGTTAAAAAATGATGAATTGATAAAGAAATACCGTACTGTGTGTTGCAAGGTATCAATAAATACTATATCTTTGCGGCATCAGTAAGAACAAACCAACATTTGTACCCATTAATCACACATTACAAACAATGAAACAAGTACTAAAGAATCTACTCATGCTTTTGGTGCTGTGCTTTGTCCACACGCTTTCTTGCCATGCCGATTGGTTTAAGGGCAAGGTGGTGAGCGCAGAGACAGGCGAGCCGCTGGTGGGCGCCAGCATCTTCAGTGAGGTCAATCCCCAGCCGGGATGGTCGATGCAAAACAACGCAGAAGCCGACAGCACGGGCTGCTTTGTTATTGGCAACGGATGGGAAGGCCGCATTCTCTTCACCTTCAGCATGATAGGATATAAGAACTTTCGTAAGGTAGACTATTCCTATGGCGAAGATGTGAAAGACACCATCGACCTGGGAACCATCAAGTTGCAACCCACCGCGCTGATGCTGCGTGAGGTGGAAGTGACGGCGAAGATACCGCGCATCACCATGTCGGGCGACACCATAGTGTTCAATCCTGAAGCGTTCAAGCTGAAAGACGGGGCGCGCCTCGACGAGCTCATCAAGAAGTTGCCGGGCGTTCAAAATCGCGACGGCAAGCTCTATTGGAACGATAAGCCCATTCGCCTGATGATGAACGGCAAGGACCTCTTTGGTGGCGACCAGATCATCAATGAGTTGCCCGCCGAGGTGGCTCAGAAGCTCAAGCTCTACGACCGTAAGTCGGAGTTGTCGCGTCACACGGGGAAAGACGATGGCGAGGAGGACCATGTGCTCGACATTCAGGTGAAGCCCGGATTCTTGGACAAGTGGTATGGCGAAGCGAAAGCCCAATACCAAACGAACGACAGGTACATGTTTGACCTGACGGCGTCCAAGCTTAGCGACCACGATCCGCAGGTGGTGTACGCTCAAGCCAACAGTATCAACCGATACATCGACCGCACGATGACCTCCTCGAGTAACTCGAACATCGATGGTGATGGCAGAAGCCAATATGGCAGTTACAACTACCAGCACAACTGGGTGACGAAGGGTGCAGAGAAGTTTAGCAACAACCGCGTCGACTTGGGCGCCAGTTTCGGCCACTACGATGGATGGCTAAACAGCAGTTCGTCAAAGGAGACCTTCTTCCCCAACCAGGACCGCACCTTCTCGCTCTCGAAGACATACCGCTACAAACACAAACTATGGCCAAAGCTACAGGCCAACCTCTTTGCCTATACCGATTCGGTGAACGTTATCAGGGTAGACGCCAAAGCCTCCTACGGCAAGACGCATGGTTTGAGCAAGCAGGATGGGGCGTCTTACAGCTATTCGCCCGACCAGTTTCAGTACTACTCGTTGGCCGAAGCCATGGGAGCCAAGCCTGGCGACGCCCTGTATGAGCATCTGGTGACGCGCAACCGCAACTATAACACTTCTGATGAGCAGAACCGCAGTCTTAACCTCAACTACACATGGAGCCGTTTTTGTGGTAAGAAAGGTAGTTTTGCGTTGCAGGGAAGAACCCAGGTCTCTGGCGACAACAATCAGACGCACACCCGTCGCCAACTCGAATATATCCGCGATGGTCGCAACGAGACACAGTTGCAGTTCTTCGATTACTCGACGCACAACTTCGCCCAATCGCTTTCTGCCATGATCGAATATTGGGTTTCGAAGAAGGTGTATGTCAAGGCTTCCGACAAGTTGTCCTACAACCGTTACCACTCGAATCGCGCCTTCTTTGCCGACACCGATCAGAGTGGGGCCGAGGGCCTTACGGCCACCACGCTCGACGCCGACAACTGTTTCAACTCAACCAATCGCACGTGGACCAATGAGTTCTCCTTGAAGTCGACCATTACGCCTGTCAAGGATCTCATGATCATGCCCAACCTGGATTGGACCGTCACCCGAGAGGATGCCGACTACCAGTATGGTCGCCTCGACACGGCCATTGTGCGCACCACCCATGCCTACACACCGTCGATCTTCATGAAGTGGAAGATCAGTCGTGTGCGCAACGTGGACCTCTCGTTCTCTTACAACACCACGGTGCCCGAGCTGTCTCAGACCTTCGCCTTCCGAACACCGTCGACCCTCTGTCGATCTCTACGGGTAACGCACATCTTGGCAACACCCACAGACACACCACCGCGTTGGGTTATCACCGCATGTGGCTCCGCCAACAGATTGTGTTGGGACTGCGCGCTGAGTATACCAAGAACATCAATCCGTTGGGCACGCTCTTCCGCTACAATAGCCAGACGGGTGTGTATGAGTCGAAGCCGATGAACGTGAAGGGTGGCGACCAGTGGACGGTGAACTTCGATTACGACCAAGGTCTCGGCGTCGACTACCGACTGATGAACAAGATTAGTCTCACCAACTCGACGGCTTATGGCTACCTGACGCTTGTCGACGCTGCCAGCAATGCCGTTCCCGAACTGAACAAGCAGAAACGGTTTGGCCTTAACGAGAACTTCGTGTTGGCGTATGAGGTGGAGAAGGTTCGCCTTGCGCTCAGCGACCAACTGGCATGGAGCCGTTACCGCTACAACAACGGCTCTTACAACACCAATCCACTCTTCAACGTGGTGGGCATCGACGCTACACTGAGTCTTGCGCCGTTTGAGTTCAACGTGGAGGTCAGCGATGAGTTCCGTTCGGGTTATCAAACCCAAGCCATGAATGGCCACCGCTTGATCTCTTCTGCCTATGTGTCGTTTCGATTCCTGAAGAACAAGGCGCGGTTGATGTTGCGTGCCGACGACATATTCAACAAGGACATTTGGTATGACAACGACTACACGGCGTTCCAACGCTCGGAGTCAGCATCCGACTATATCCACCATTATCTGAATCTCACCTTCTCTTATAAGTTTGACGCCAAGGCCAGTAAGGGCAAGGCACAGGATAGAAGGGGAGCGAATGTGCAAATGGGACGATAGCGCTCGATGGCAAGCCACCATAAGATGATCCCTACGATCCTATGAAACAGAAGGGAGGCTATGACGAATGCGCCATAGCCTCCCTTCTGTATGGATGAAAATACATTATACCCTCTTGATAACCTGCCTGTTTCGGTCTGATGACTGATTGTGGGTTATTTCTTTTCGTACTTCTCAATGAGTTGGTTGGCCCGTTCGTCGCCCAACTCCTTGGCCTTCTTCAAGGCTGCTAAGCCCTCCTCCTTTTGGCCCAGCTCGCAGGCAGCCACACCTTTTATAATATATAGGTCGGCGTATTCGGGAGCCATACGGATGGCGATGTCGCAAGTCTTGATGGCGTTGTCGAACTGGTTCACGCGCACTTGGAGGCTGGCCATCTCCGCGTAATAGGTGGGTTCGAAGCGGTTGAGCACAATGGCGTGGGCGATATCGTTGAGCGCCATTTGGTACTGGTGTATCTTCACGCCACACTGGTAGCGCATATAGTAGAAGTCGGCCGAGGCGTTCAGGTGCATGAGCGTGTCATACTTCAGGTAGTCCATGTATGCCTTGCGCGACTCGCCAGCCAGGTCCAGTAGGCGGCCACGTGCCAAGACGTAAGGCGCCGAGATGGCGCCGTCTTGCGCGGCAACGGCCGAATCGAGCAGTTGGATCACCTCCTCCTGGGGCGCTTTCAGTTTGGTTTTGCATTGGGCGGCCTCGTAGAACACCTCGCCATTCTTGCCCAGTTCGGTTTTTCGCAGTTGGGTGAACATGTCGAGCGCCTTTTGGTAATCGCCCTGCGCGTAGATAATCTGTGCCTGTTGGTGCTTGTAGATGGGCAGCGGGTTGACCTTCGAGGCTTGCTCAGAGAGCTCCAGGGCCTTTTGTAGGTTCCATGCGGTGTAGGTGGTGTCGATCTTGAAGACGGTCGACTGGTACACCAATCGGGCGTAATCGTAGTAAGCCTCATCCTTCTTGGCCGCCTGCTTCACCTCTTTCTGCAACGTTTTGTCGGCCTCAGCCAACTGTTTCAGGTCGATATGCATCTCGGCCAGGGCCGTGTAACCCTCTGTGGCGGTGGGGAACATCTCGATGTAATCGTTGACATACTGCACCTGACGGAGCGAGTCGCCTTGCTGGCGGGCCAGCATCAGGGTCAGCGCGGCCTGCTGCTGGTCGGCGGGAAGTGCCGTGCGGATGCCCGTTGCGCGGAAGGTCTTGTCGTTGATCGACAGGCCGCTGACAACAAACGACTTGATGATGCGTGCGTCGGTGGCGAACGCCTGGCCACCGTTTGCGGGTCGCTGCATGATACCCAACAGCTGGCCTTGCTCGTTGACGACCGGACATCCGAGGTCGTTGCCCGACACATCCTTGTCGTTGAACACATAGTAGTTGTTGGTTTCCATGAATTTCTCCGTGCGCACAGGCGTCAGCTTCTTGATGGCCGGCTTCTTGAGGTCGTAGTCGACGGTGTAGACGTTGTTGGCTGCTGCATCGCTGGTGGTCAGCTCCAATGCGCCCGGAACGTTGCCCTTGACGCGGAATAGGCACACATCGTAGAGTTCGGAGATGCCCATCATGACATCCACCTCATGCTTGTTGCCCTTTGCGTCGATGGCTACGGCATGGTCGGCGCCGACGAATGGTTGCCACATAGCCATGGCTTCGCCGTTCTTTCCTGTGAAGACACCATGTGTGGAACCGAGGATGGTGCCATCCTTGGCGAAGGTGGTGAGAGAGAAAACGCTTGCCGCGGCCTTCTTGACCGGTGCGGGTTGTGCCCAAACGCTGATCACCGCGAGCGCCAAAAGCATAACGATGACTGATACTCTATGTTTCATCTGTTGATTGTTGCGATATTTAATGATGTTATTATCAAATTGTTTTTGGAGGCCGTTCAATGGTTCACATGTAGCGCTGCCCCCGTCAAGTGTTCACTTTCGGAGCAGGGCCTTGGCGTTGTCGATGGCCGCCTCGGTGATGTTGCTTCCGCTAAGCATCTGCGCTATCTCGCGCACGCGCTCATCGTTGGTCAGCATTACCATCCGGCTGATGGTGCCTTGCTCGGTCTCTTCCTTGCTCACTTTGTAGTGGGTGGAACCCATGGCCGCAATCTGGGGTAGGTGGGTAATGGATATCACCTGCCGGTGGTTGTCGCCCATCTCCTCCATGATCTGCGCCATCTTCTCGGCCACACGACCGCTTACGCCCGTGTCGATCTCGTCGAAGATGATGGTAGGCAGTTTGACGGTGCCGCTGATCATGGCCTTGAGCGACAGCATGACGCGCGCGATCTCACCACCCGATGCCACCTGCGACACGGGTTGCAAGGGCGAGCTGGTGTTGGCGCTAAAGAGAAACGCCACCTTGTCGACACCCGTTGCCGACGGTTCGCGCTCTTGAAAACTGATGGAGAAGCGCACGTTGGGAATGCCCAATGGTTGCAAGCGTTTCTTCATCTCGCCCTCTACCACCGCAGCCGCCTTCTGGCGGGTCAGCGTTAGTTGGTCGGCCACCTGCTTATAAGTGGCAAACGCCTTGTCGACCTGCTCCTTCAGCAGGGCCAATTGCTCGTCGCCACCATCGATGTTGCCCAGTTGTTGGGCCATTTGGTCGCGCGTGGCTATCAGCTCCTCGATGGTGGAAACGTGGTATTTGTGCTGTAAGGAATACAGCGTGTCGAGACGTTCGTTGATCTGGTCGAGCTCGGCGGGGTCGTAGTCGATGCTGTCCTTGCGGTTGTCCACATCCTGTGCGATGTCTTTCAGTTCGATGAACGCAGAGTCGAGTCGCTGCGCCAGTTCCACCACGTCGGGATACACCTCCTCGATCTCGCGCAGGCTGTCGGCTGCCGCCCTGACCGATCCGAGGCATCCGGCCTCCTCATCGCTTAGCGAGGCCGCCGCCTGATAGAGCGCCCCCTTGATTCCCTCGGCATGGCTCAACAGTTTGGAGCGTTGCTCCAACTCCTCCTGCTCGCCCGCCTGAAGGGCGGCGCGGTCGAGTTCGGCATGCTGGAACCGCAGGAAATCCTCGTTCTCGCGTGCCTTCTCGCAGCGCTCCTGGAAAGCCGCATACTCATGCTTGGCGTCCATGTATCGGTCGAAAGCCTGTCGGCATTGCTTCAGCAACGCGCCATCCTTCGCCACAATGTCCACCACATTGAGCTGGAAATCTTCCTTCTGCAACAACAGGTTCTGGTGTTGGCTATGAATATCCACCAACTGCTCGCCCAGTTCGCGCAAGGCCGTGAGCCCCACCGGCGTGTCGTTGATGAAGGCGCGGCTTTTTCCGCTGGCGCTCACCTCACGCCGCAGGATGCAGTCGTCGGCATCATAGTCGATGTTGTTTTGTGTGAAGAAATCCTCCATGTCGTAGTGTGAGAGGTCAAAGTGAGCCTCTACCACACACTTCTTGCAGCCGTTCTTGATCTGCTTGCTGTCGGCCCTTTGTCCGAGCAAGAGATGGAGGGCGCCCAAGATGATGCTCTTTCCCGCACCCGTTTCGCCGGTAATGACGGAGAAGCCAGGGTGGAAGTCGATGTTTAGTTCATCGATGAGCGTAAAGTCCTTGACGTATAATTGTTTGAGCATGTCGTTTGCTTAGTTGGCTCCCACGCGTTTGGGTTCGTCCCCTCCCGCTTATGAATGGAGCCTGTTCTATTGTTTGATTTTCTCCCACGCGTTGTTTTGCGAGGCGTTGATGGAGAAGAGAATGTCGTAAACGGTTTCCTTTTCCTTCTGTGTGCCTTTTCCCTTATAGATGGAGGCCAGCTCATCGCGTTTGTAGTCGGTCCAGATGAGAGGCAGACGACTCATGGGCTTGTCGTCGTGGCATTTCTTCAGGTCGTTCTCGATCGCCGTGGAGATCTCCGTTCTGCCACGCTCCGCGTTGTTGGCCATTTCGTCGAGGCCCTTGCGGTAATAGTCGTATTGCAGTTGGCGGAAGGGTCGCATGCCACCGTCGAGATAGTCGTTGATGATGGCGAAGCGGTTTCGGTCGTTGTCGAACGATTTCCATCCGGTGAACTCCAGGTTCTGCGCGTTGTTGGTGAGGTTCATGCAGCGCTGCAACACATCCTCGCCTCCCATGGGCGAGAAGCTGTCGAGATCCATGCCAATGATCAGGAAGGCGTAGTAGGCGAAGAGCGCCGTCAGTTGGTTGTCGATGGTCTCCTCGTTGAAATCGAGCTGGTCGAACTGCGCAAACTTGAAGTTGAAGTTGTTGTCGGTATTATTATATAAGGTCGTGGTGTACGACGCGTTATACACCGGACGGTTGGCTTGGATGAGCGCCTTGCATGTGAACACCCCCGACGCCTGGTCATACTTGGTGACCGTAATGTTGAAGTTGCAGTCTATGCGCTCGTTCTTTTGGAACTGCAGGTTGGTCCACTGGCGCTCGTTGACAAACTGCTCCAACGTCTGTTGGAGGTTGTCGAACACCGAGGCGTCGGTTCCTTGGATCTGATTGTGGTTGATGGTGATCTTGGCGTTGAGCTCCTGCGCATCGGCAGGAACGGCCAAGAGACAGAGCAACGACACGAGTAAATGGCGCATAGGCATGATGTTAGGGTGTTACTACTGTTTGTGGGGTGTGGCGGATGCGTTCATGCTGAGCATCGATTCGCGCATGCGGATCTGCGTGAGCACCTGTTTGGTGTTTTGCGGGAAGTCGTTGGCCATGATCCAATTGTAGAAGTTGGGAGCCTCGCG
>ERZ857629.4690-NODE-4690-length-10402-cov-3.184788_pt1 | contig 10402 bp, 8 predicted proteins | sample MGYA00519700_ERZ857629 | MGnify/ENA primary metagenome ERZ857629 (study PRJEB31778, sample SAMEA3449351) | human gut metagenome | biome: human gut; feature: human-associated habitat; material: faeces | place: United Kingdom | collected 2010/2012 ... | reverse complement strand
CATTTTCAAGAACATTCTTCAATATCTGAGCTTTTGTATAAGTCAGAATAGCTAAGGTTACTAACTTGTCTTCCATAATCAACTGTTTTTACTTTATAAACAAATAAGAAATCCCAATTGTTTGTTTATCAATTGGGATTCATTTATAACTTTCTTTTCTTAAGCTCGAACAGGCTCAGCACTGGCATTCATTTCATCTAGAATTTTTAGAGCCCTGTCAAGGACGGTAGTATCATCCAGCATTACCAAACCACCATCCGGACCAGGCTCTAAATGTATCCCAACACTCTTACCTTCTTTAAAATTGTGACCGCCAAAAAAATTTCTAACTGTATCGACGTTCAATCCGAGCTCATCGGCTATTCTATGCATACTACCAGTAGGTAATGAATCTTTAATTCTGCGAAGTTCATTAAATGTTATTGTTCTCATATTTATAAATTTAATGGTTAATAACTCTGTGAGTTTCACTTATCACGCTATAAACTTAAGGAAAAAAAAAGATAAAACAAACTATTTCGGTGTCTTTTTTACAAAAATAAAGAAGCCTGTCAAAAGGAGATTTGTATTTTCCCTTTCAACAGGCTTCTTTCTATTATTAACTATCTTATTATGAAAGAATTATATCTATCAGATAACTTCAACAGATGACGCAGGTACCCATCCTACTTTACCATCCTCTAAGCGGATTTCTTTCCATTCACGCATGGAGTTATCTTTAATTTCAACCTTCCGTCCCTCATGCAATATGAACAAACTGGTGCCACTTTCACTCGGAGTACTACGTACTGTTACACTTGGAGTTAGTACGATAGCATTGTTACGATTCAATAGCTCATTTTTTTGTTGAAAAGCAAAGACATTCGCTAATAAAACTAACACCAGAAATACTATCCCTGCAATAAATCCTATTTTCTTCCACACGATTTGCTTGGAAAAGAAGAAGAAATAAAGAGATGCAAGCAACAAAAAGAAACAAACGACGCCTACCTTCGCCCAAGCATCCACACTCAAACAATTAATCAATGATTTCGTCCAAGATACAAAGAAAACCTCGGGTACAGGGATCACTTTATCAATCGTTTTTGCACGAGCAATCTCTAAATTAGCCCGAATATCAGCATTGCCTGGCTGTATTAAAAGTGCACGCTCATAATTTAAAATGGCTTTTGCTATATCACCAGCCTTATAGTAGCTATTTCCTAAGTTATAGTATACCTCGGCCGCTTCTCCTTCTTTCAGCAGAGCTTCATATATCTGAATAGCAGAGGCATAATCATTCTTCACATATGCGCTATCTCCTTCTGCTTTTGTCACACTATTCTCTTGCGCAGCAGCCGAGAATTCAGTGTGTGAACCTATTGTTACCGAATCATTCGCTTGTTGTAATGTATCCGATGCAGTCTGTCCAGAAGAGGTCAATGCCATTAACAGGCCAACAAAAGTAAAAAACAGTATTTTTTTCATCATATAACCTCCTAATTAATGTTTAATCGAATTCTCCATTTTACTTATTACTGCTAATGAAGCCGAATAGACTTTATCCATAGCCTGATTATCATCGCCAGGAGCAAAACGGGCAAACTCACAATCATTCAATGCAGCCAGGAATTCTTTAATCAAAGCATCCTCCACTCCATATTTACGAAGTTCCTCTTCAATATTATCTTTTGAAAGTCGAGAAACCGGAATATTCAATTTATCGCTTATATATCCCCAAAGAGCCTTCAAGACTTCGTCATAGAAAACATCTTTTTTATTCTCAGCCAACAACTTACCAGCTAACTTCATACGTTTAACAGCAACCTTGTTTGCCTTTTTCGTACGCATTTTCGCAACATTAGCATTAGCAGCTATCTGCTTACGGTAAATGATAAAGAAAATGATAAACGCAACGCCAGGTACTAAATAGAGCAACCAATATAACATAGAGTCAAAGAAGAAGTCTCCCTTTTGAGAAAGCGTCACATCATTTTGCTTGATGAAGCGAATATCCTCATTCAAGACTTTCAAATCCTCTTTATTCGTAAAGTTAGCAATAGTTTGCGCTGCATTTCCTTCACCTTTCTCTACATGCAATTCATACTCTTCGGTAGTCAATATCTTATAAGTACGGGATTTGATATCAAAATAGCTGAATTTCACCGCTGGTATTTTAAATGTTCCGGCATTGCGTGGAATAGCCAGATATTCAATAACCTTACTACCCGAAAGTCCTGCACTTGTCAGCCTGAATTTATTATCAACTTTAGGGTCATATACCTCGAAGTCATCTGGGAATTTCACCTCAGGATCACCTATTAACTTCAAATTGCCTGTACCGGAAATGACAAGTTTAATAGTTACAGCATCGTTTGTCTTTACATTAGTACTATTAATGGAAGAAGAAATGCTAAACTCTCCCACTCCACCGGAAAAATCAGCAGGTTTATCGCCTGGTAAGGGTTTTACATCTACAGTTAGTTTCGGTGTCATCAATGTCTTTTTGACTTCAATGTAGTTACTTCCACCATTAAAGAAAGCTTCAAATGGATCAGATACTTGAGTAGCTTTAGCAATAGAAGCATCAAAACGTGCCGGATCAATAGTCAAATTACCAGACTGCTGCGGAAACAGCACAAATTGCCGGTAAACGGTAGTTTGATAATTCCGTCCCTTATAATGTTCCAAGCTCCATTTTCTATCACTCGGAAGTTCGACTTCTTGTGAATGAAATCCCTTAAAATCAGGAAGTTTCACATTGTCAAAACCACGAAGGTCAACCAGAGTGTAAATTTTATAAGTCAGCAAGAATGCTTCTTGTTCATACACATTGGCCTTACTAATAGTAGGCAAAATAAAGAGATCCTGATTGGAAACAGAAGTTCCTGAAGAAGCACGACTGGTATTGCCCTGCTGGCTACTATTACCTCCGCCTGAAGAAGCTGCTCCGGCCTGATCCGCTGGCAGAACCTTGATTTGCACAGAATTAGAAACCATCTGATTGCCATCAGCCGTAATTGTAGCTCCCGGAATTGTGAAACTACCCTCAGCAGTAGCCATCAGTATATAAGTGAAAGTAATACTGCTGGTTGAGGTCGATACCCCATTAACTATTTGCATACTACTTTGCTGAGAGCGACTGGGGCCCATCAGTACGTCAAACCCCTTAATAGAAGGAGCACGGAAATCTCTCACCTTCTGTGTAGTCACTGTATATGCCAGTCTGAACTGGTCACCCACCGCTACAGCATCAGGAGCTGACGCGGTAAATGACACCTTGTCATTAGCCAAAGCTTGCAGACTGACTACTACCAGTGCTATCCATAAGAAAATTAATTTTCTCATATATTATCGTATCTTTTATTATTTACCAATCCTTTTCCAAACGCCCCCCCTGGATAACTTGCTGTTTCTTCACCTTATCCTGTACATCTTTCTCATCCTGCATCACCGACTTCAAAAGCTGTTCAGCATTTTCCTTTGACATCTGATTTTCTTGTTGCTGAGGAGGTTGCTGCTGTTGATCCTGATTCTGCTGATCTTGTTGATTTTGGTCTTGTTTGTCTTTATCTTGTTCTTTTTCCTGCTCCTTTTTGTCTTGATTCTGATCTTGGTTTTGATCTTGATTCTGCTGATTCTGTTCCTGATCTTTCAGCATTTTCTGAGCCAAAGCCAAGTTATAACGCGTCTCGTTATCTTTCGGATTATTACGTAGTGACTCTTTGTATGCTTCCACAGCTTTGGCATAATCCTTACCGGAGTGGAATATTACCCCCATATTATGATAGATTTGAGCAAGATTACCCTTATCTTTCTCCATTTTAGTGGCAGCAACAAACTGCTCCATAGCCTCCTGCAACTTATTCTGTTGCATAAGTGTATTACCCAGATTATACATGGATATCGCTGACTTCGGATTCACATCAATAGCCTTCCGATAATTCACTTCAGCATTTACATACGTACTATCTTTATAAGCACGGTTTCCCTTACGAATATAGTCGCGTTCCGCTTTCTGTGCAGAAACTGAAATAGCCGTCAGTAGCAGCAAGATAATTCCGATAGTTCTATTTCTCATCATCATACCTTTCTTCCTTTTTAAACAGATGGATATTACGGAATAACGGGTTTTTACGTTCCAAAATCAGCATTTCAGCCAACAACAGTAACAATATAATCCATGCAACAGCCTGGAATTGTTCGTTGAACTCTGTATAAACCTGTGTTTCCACATCCGCTTTCGCCATTTTATTAATCTCCTGAGCAATCACTTTTTGTGCAGCATTTGAGTTGTCTACACGCACATAAATCCCATCTCCTGCCTGAGCTATTTCCTGACACATCTGCTCATTCAAGCGGGTTACAACCACGTTTCCATCACGGTCACGGCGGAAGTCATTGGTTCCTTCTACGGGGATAGGTGCACCATCAGGCATACCCACACCCAGAACACTAACTTGAATACCTTTTTCCGCAGCAGCTTTAGCAGCTTCCACAGCTCCGCCTTCATGGTTTTCACCGTCAGTAATAACGATGACGGCACGCCCTACTCCTTCCTGGGGTGTAAAACTGCGGGTAGCCAGATTAATAGCTGCACCGATAGCCGTACCCTGCTTGGATATCAACGATGGATTAATAGATTCCAAAAACATCTTGGCAGAAATATAATCGCTTGTAATAGGCAACTGTGTAAAGGCATCACCGGCAAACACAATCATACCTACCTTATCATTCTCCATCTTGTCAACCAATTGTGCTACCAGTCTCTTGGCTTTCTCCAGACGACTGGGTTGTACATCTTGTGCCAACATAGAGTTAGAAATATCCAACGCAATCATTACCTCTACTCCCTGACGTTTCACAGTCTCCAACTTAGAGCCAAACTGCGGACGTGCCAGCAATACAGCAAACAGTCCGATTGCAGCAAACACCAGCCAAAATTTCACATCCGGACGATATTTAGATACATCCGGCATCAACTGTGCCATTAGCACCGGATCGCCAAACTTGCGGATCGCTTTCCGTCTCCGATAATTGGAGTACAGGTAGAAAGCCGCCAGGAAAGGCAACAGGAGCAACAGGTATAAATATGTAGGTTCTTCAAATCGAAACATCTTTCTATGTACAATTTAGTAATTTACAATTAATGCATTGTTTTAAGGTATCTTCTTCAAGATAGAATTACGAAGCAATACTTCAAGTAACACGCACAAGAATGCCGCCAAAGCAAACCAACGGTATTCTTCCTGGCGCTTGCTGTATTCCTTCACATTCAACTTGGTTTTCTCCAACTTATCGATCTCCTCATATACCTCTTTCAGCTTAGAATTACTGGTAGCACGGAAATAATTACCTTCTGTGGTAGCCGCAATCTGCGTCAGTGTCTTTTCATCAATCTCCACCGGCATATTGACATACTGCACAGTGTTACCCACTGGATAAGGATACGGAGCCATTCCGTTTGTACCTACACCAATTGTATAAACCCGGATACCAAAACTCTTAGCTATTTCTGCCGCAGTCAGCGGAGATATATCTCCTTTATTATTTGTACCATCCGTCAACAGAATGATTACTTTAGACTTCGCTTTACTATCTTTCAGGCGGGTAACAGCATTAGCAATACCCATACCGACTGCTGTTCCATCTTCAATAATACCACACTTAATGCCTTGAAACAGATTCAGAAGCACTGCATGATCCACCGTCAACGGACATTGCGTAAAACTTTCACCGGCAAATAAAGTTATACCGATATTATCATTGGGCCGACCATTGATAAACTCCGCAGCCACATCTTTAGCAGCTTCCAGACGATTCGGTTTCAAATCCTCTGCCAGCATACTGGTAGATACGTCGATGGCCATCATAATATCTATACCTTCAATTTCACTGTTTTGCCAGCTATTAGTAGTTTGAGGACGCGCCAACACTACGATAATCAATGCCAAGGCAATAATCCGTAACATAAAAGGCACATGCAACAAATAGTTCTTATAACTCTTCGGCGTATGAGCATATACACGAGCATCCGAAATCTGAAGTGTAGCTTCATTATTCCTCCGCTTCATAATATACCATACTATATAAGGTATAAGCAACAGCAGCAAAAACAAATATTCAATATTGGCAAAAATTGTATTTACTATTTAACAATTTACAATTTAAGATTGGAGTTACCCTTAAATTTTGCTATCATGCAAAATAATTGTATAACTGCATTCCAATATAAACGAACGAACCAATCAAGGCAACTGACAATACTACGATGCCTATGCCCAGCAATATTTTAGTACGCAATGAGCGTTTCTCAATGATAGTAATTTCAGTGGGTTGCGGTTTTGCATTCTCCACTTCTTTCTCCTTGGTTTCATTGATAAATTCGATGGCATTGATCAGATTCGCATCATTTTCGTTCATCAACGGATTATGTTTAGCGAACTTCACCAAATCGGCAGTCTCAAAAAGAGAACGTAAATCTGTAATAGCTTCTTTATCTTGCATTTCAAGCAGCTTTTCTATAATCTCCGAAGAGGTCATTTCCAAAGCATTGAAACCAAAACGCTCTTTAATATACGTACGCAAAGTATCTGTCAATTCCGTGTAATACTCCTTCGGCTGTCCCTTTTGCCATACTTTTTCCCCTTTGATACGCTCTATTTCTTTCATCGCCATCTGATGCGGAGGTAACTTCGGTTCAACCTTTACCTTACGGATAATAGGTTTATTGTCACAGATACGCATGATCAGATAGATAAGTAATAATGCAATCGGAATAAGCAATATGCCACAGGTGATAATCCCATACCAATCTTCCCACACAAAAGGAGGTTGCATTACTGTCTTCGGACCAAAAAACTGTTCCGGATTCTCTGGATCCAATGGCACATTCATCGAATATACCTTCAGTGCTAATGCCTTCGAACGATATGCCTTATTATCCACCAATACTTCCATCGGTGGCAGATAATACAATGCCGAGTCAAATGATGTAACAGTATACTCCTGCGTAATCAGCATTCGTTTATCATCATTTATATACTGCGTATCCGGCTTTGCAACATCTATAATCTCCACACCGCTTACCAGTGTATCCGTATAAACAGGGAAAATAGCCCGTTTATCGGCATCCAAGGCTACCTGAAGTTTAATCTTCGCCTGGTCACCGATATAAATTTGCAGAGAGTCAATGGTAGCATCCACTGTTACCGACTGAGCCACTGCCTTGCCAGTCAACATCCCCAATAGGGTTATCAGAAATAGATATCTTTTCATTTTTCCGATTAATTTCGTTTCGCAAACAAATTCATCAATGCTTTGACATAGTCCTGATCGGTGCGTACCGACACATTATCGACATTGCTCTTAGTGAATGTTTCGTTCAGTTCCACCTGTTTATTCACCCACCAGTCGTGATGAGCACGACGAACGGCACGCGACGAAGTATCAATCCACTGCTCATGTCCGGTCTCAGCATCCTTTATTTTCATCAAACCGATAGCCGGCAGTTCCTCTACCCTGCGGTCATACACCTGGATAGCCACCATATCATGTTTCCGGTTGGCGATAGTCATTGCATTCTTAAAGTTCCCCTGATCAATGAAATCGGATAACAGGAAGGCTGTACAACGACGCTTCATTACGTTTGTCAGATATTCCAGTCCGAGCCGGATGTCAGTCCTCCGACTCTCCGCTTTAAAGTCAATCAGTTCGCGAATAATATATAAGATATGCTTACGCCCTTTCTTAGGCGGAATGAATTTCTCTATCCGGTCAGAGAAAAAGATAACCCCGATTTTATCGTTGTTTTGTATAGCCGAAAAAGCCAACGTTGCAGCTATTTCCGTCACCATATCCTTTTTCATCTGCTTCACCGTACCGAATTCCAAACTACCGGAAACATCCACCAGCAACATAACGGTCAGCTCGCGCTCTTCTTCGAACACCTTCACATAAGGCTTATTGAAGCGAGCGGTCACGTTCCAGTCAATGTCGCGTATGTCATCGCCAAACTGATATTCGCGCACCTCGGAAAATGCCATACCCCTACCCTTGAAAGCCGAATGATACTGGCCGGCAAAGATATTGTTGGATAATCCGCGCGTCTTGATTTCAATCTGACGGACTTTTTTTAACAGTTCACTTGTTTCCATCTATATCGTTAAATAATTCCGTTAATAAATACCGGCAACGTTCTTTAAAAACGTTGGCAAGATTCTTTAAAAACGTTCACACCATTTATTAACAGGTCTCGGAAGACCTTTTTAAAAATGCTTACTTAATTAAGGTACTTCAACCTTATTCAGTATTTTGCTGATGATCTCGTCAGAGGTCAGGTTGCTGGCCTCTGCTTCATAAGTCAATCCGATACGATGACGCAATACGTCATGAGCCACGGCACGAACATCTTCAGGAATCACATAACCACGACGTTTGATGAAAGCATAAGTACGGGCAGCCAACGCCAGATTGATAGAGGCACGGGGAGAACCACCGAAACCAATCATATCTTTCAGTTCCTTCAGATCATATTTCTCCGGATAACGGGTAGCAAATACAATATCAACAATGTAGCGTTCAATCTTCTCATCCAGATATACCTGACGAACTACTTTACGTGCTTCAATAATCTCCTGAGCTTTCAGAATAGGCTTCACATTGAATTTATCGCCATTGATATTCTGGCGGATAATCATTTTTTCTTCTTCCATCTTCGGATAGTCGATAACCACTTTCAGCATGAAACGGTCCACCTGGGCTTCAGGCAGCGGATAAGTACCTTCCTGCTCAATAGGATTCTGTGTAGCAAGTACAAGGAAAGGTTCGGGCAACGGGAAAGTTTCCGTACCAATAGTTACCTGACGTTCCTGCATCGCTTCCAGCAAAGCACTCTGTACCTTGGCCGGAGCACGGTTAATTTCATCTGCCAAAACGAAGTTGGCAAAAACAGGTCCTTTCTTTACTTGGAACGTTTCGTCTTTCTGACTGTAAACCATTGTACCGATAACGTCAGCAGGCAGCAAATCGGGAGTAAACTGTACACGACTGTATTGTGCATCGATCAATGAGGCAAGCGTCTTAATCGCCAATGTCTTTGCCAAACCGGGCACACCTTCTAATAATACATGTCCATCAGACAGCAAACCGATTAACAATGACTCTACCAGATGTTTTTGTCCTACGATGATCTGGTCCATACCAGCAGTAAGGTTGGTAACAAAAGAACTTTGTCTTTCAATCCGCTCATTCAGTTCGCGGATATCAATTGTTTCAGCCATAAATACTATTATTTTTATTGTTTAAATTCCATTGATTTCTCCAGTATGCTACTGGTAATTATTTTTTTCGCTCCCAAAAGTACGGGAATAAATTAACCATACCAACTAATTTTTATTAAAAAACAATTAGATTAAACTACTTTCATAGAGTTTAGTAGTTAACAATAGTTTCTGAAAAGAATTTCAAATTCGCAGACAGGGATAAATAGCAAATCACCCCTGCAAGTGAAGTATTATCAACTTGCAGGGGTGCAATATTTTCTTTTATTTCTTTTCGAGCTCCGGTATCTTGATTACAGTACCATACGGCACATGATCGGGATTCTTTATAACACCCGAATTATACTTCACAATATAGGGCCACAGGGCCTTAGTCCCGTAAAAGCGAAGTGCAACCTTTGTCAGAGTTTCTCCTTCTTGGATAGTATAAGTAGTTTTCGTACCTACAATCTTATAATTTACAGAGTCTGGCTCAAAAGGAGTTGCAGCAGCTTTCTTTGTCTCTTTTTTAGGAGCAGCAGCAGGAGTCTCCTGCTTTGCAACCGGCTTCGGCTCTTCAACAACTTTAGGAGTAACAACTTCTGCCACAGTATCTTTCTTCGCAACCACAGTTGCGGTATCTTTTCGAGTAATACTATCCGTCAGAACGACTGGAGCAGCTGGTCTCTCTACTTTTTCATCAGCAACTTTCTCTTTTGATGGCGTAGACATCCTATCCAATAAATCCGGATAATACATAAAAGTAACAGCACCTACACACAGTAATACAACAAGTACTACAATTCCGATAAAAAACTTCATAGTAGAATTGTCTGCTTTATACACAGGAGGTGATGGAGGCTCAGGAACCTCATAAGTAGGCACTAAATCTTCTTCCTCGGATGAAAGCGCTGATTCAGCCTGATAAACAGAGGGTGCTTCTTCCGAAACCGGCTGTTCTTTTATATCCTCTACGACTTCCTCAACAGTCTGAATCACTTGTTCTTCAACTGTCTCTATCAATTCTTCTTCAGCATTTTCAGTTTTCTCTTCAATTACTTCAGCCGTTTCTTGAACAACAACCTGCGATTCTACAACAACTGTAGAACTTTCAGGCTCTACAAAATTCTCTTCTTTTTCCTCTTCTTCAGAATTATCCCCCA
>ERZ857629.4684-NODE-4684-length-10409-cov-4.692003_pt1 | contig 10409 bp, 7 predicted proteins | sample MGYA00519700_ERZ857629 | MGnify/ENA primary metagenome ERZ857629 (study PRJEB31778, sample SAMEA3449351) | human gut metagenome | biome: human gut; feature: human-associated habitat; material: faeces | place: United Kingdom | collected 2010/2012 ... | reverse complement strand
ATGGATCGCGTGACGCTGGTACACTCCAACTTCAGCGCGCTCGACGATGTGCTGCGTGAGCTGGGCGCCCGCGGCGTGGACGGGATGCTCTTTGACCTCGGCGTTTCCTCGCCGCAGCTCGACGATGCCGCCCGCGGCTTTTCCTACAAGCAGGACGCGCCGCTCGATATGCGTATGGACGAGAGCGCGAGCTACACCGCGCGCGAGCTGGTCAATACCGTCAGCTATGAGGAGCTCAAACGCATCCTCTATGAATACGGCGAGGAGCGCTACGCGCCCGCCATCGCAAAGAAGATCTGTGCGTACCGCACGGAAAAGCCCATCGAAACCACGCTGGAGCTGGCGGATCTCATCCGCTCGGCGATGCCCGCCGCGGCGCTGCGCGAAAAGCAGCATCCCGCCAAGCGGAGCTTTCAGGCCATCCGCATCGCGGTCAACGACGAGCTCGGCGAGCTTCCGCCGATGCTCCGCGCCGCCGAGAAGAATCTCAAGCCGGGCGGGCGGCTCGCGGTCATCACCTTCCATTCGCTCGAAGACCGCATCGTCAAGCGCGAGCTGCAAGCGCTCGCCACGGGCTGCACCTGTCCGCCGGAGTTTCCGGTGTGCGTGTGCGGCAAGAAGCCCAAAATGAAGCTCATCACCCGCAAGCCCATCGTCTCGGGCGAGGAAGAGCTGAATGAAAATCCCCGCGCCCGCAGCGCCAAGCTGCGTGTGGCGGAAAAATGCTGAGAAAGCAGATCTTTCACGAAGGAGAGCGCTATGGCACGCACGAGCCGCAGACAACCGAATAGCTACCGCGGCGGACGTGTGGTCGGCAATCTCGCCTACGATGAGCGCTACGCCGAGCGGCGTGCGCCGCGCCGCGAGAGCGAGCAGCGGGAGCAGCCGCGCGAGGAATTCATCCGCCCGCCGCGCAGGCAGGAGAAGAAGGCCGTCCGTCCGCGCGTGCGCGAGCGGCAGAGAGTTTCGGGCGTGCTGGCGCTCGGCTTTGCCGCGCTGGCCGCGATGGTCGTGGTCGTGCTGATGAGCTACGCGCAGCTCACGAGCATTTCCGCCGACGTGGTCTCGATGCAGAAGGAGCTCAAGACGCTCGACGCCGAGCACGTCGCGCTGCTCACGCAGTACGAGCGCACCTTTGATCTCGAAACGGTCAAGGCGGCGGCTGTCGCCGCGGGCATGAACAAGCCAAGCTCCTCGCAGATCAATTACATCGACCTTTCCGCGCCGGACAGCGTGGAGCTTTGCGAAGCACAGAACGTCAGCGTGCTCAGCCGCGTGTTCACCTCGCTGGGGCAGGGCGTTTTCAGCGTGGTGGAATATTTCAGTTGAGCGAAGCCTATACATAAGGAGTAAGGAGCTTCCTTACTCCTTGTTTTGCCATTATGCCCCTTGCCGTATGAGGAGGAAAGACCGTGCCGACACCCCCGAAAAGAAAACCGGACAGCGCGCGCCGCGCCAACCGCATCATCCAGCAGCGGACGCTTCTGCTGCTGGCGCTGCTGGGCATCGGCACGTTTCTGCTGCTCTTTGCCCAGCTCTACAAGCTGCAGATCAAGCAGCACGACGAGCTCAAGACGCTCGCCGTGCGCCAGCAGACGCTGCGCACGACCGTGGAGGCGAGCCGCGGCACCATCTACGATAAAAACGGCGACATCCTCGCCCTCTCCTCCACGGCGGAGAACGTCTGCGTCTCGCCTCTCGACGTCGCCAAAAACGAGCAGGATCAAGATCTGATCGCAAACGGCCTCGGCGAGATCCTCGGCGTGGACCCGAGCGGCATCCTCGACGACATGAAGGATACCGCCTCGCAGTACAAGGTCATCAAGAAGAAGGTCGAGCAGGAGACGGCGGACAAAGTCCGCGTGTTTATCAGCGACAACGACATCAAAGGCGTCTTTCTGGAGCCGACCTCCAAGCGCTACTACCCCTATTCCTCGCTCGCCGCGCACGTCATCGGCTTTGTCAACGCCAACGGCGGCGCCTACGGCCTTGAGGCCGTGTATGACGAGGAGCTGACCGGTGAAAAGGGCATGGTCGTCTCCGCGCGCGACGCCAACGGCAACGCGCTGCTCTATCAGTATGAGCAGTATTTCGACGCCGAGAACGGCGACAGCCTGGTGACGACCCTCGATAAGACGGTGCAGTATTACCTCGAAAAGGGCCTTGAGGAGCTCGAGAGCCGCTACGGCACGGGCGTGGGCGCGACCGGCATCGTCATGGACGTCAACACCGGCGGCATCCTCGCGATGGCGTCGCTGCCGACCTACGACCTCAACGCCCCCGCGAGCATCTACAACAAGGAGATGCTCGCCGCCGGCATGACCGACGAGGAGCTCGCCGCGGCGGCCGACACGCTGCAAAATATGCAATGGCGCAACAAGGCCATCAACGACACCTTCCAGCCCGGCTCGACCTTCAAGATCCTCACCCTCGCCATGGCGCTGGAGGAGAACAAGGTCAAAATGTCCGACACCTTCAACTGCCCGGGCTATGTCGTCATCGAGGGCGCGAAGATCAACTGCTCCAAGCGCGCGCCCGGTCACGGTCATCAGGACCTCATCACGGCGTTCGCCAATTCCTGCAACCCCGCGTTCATCAACATCGGCCTGCGCCTCGGCAACACGACCTTTTACAATTACATGAAGGCCTTCGGCCTCACCGGAAAGACCGGCGTGGACACCACGGGCGAGGCGAGCGGCTTTGTCAACAAGGAGATCGAATACTCCACGCTGGCGCTGGCGTGCTACGCCTTCGGTCAGAACTTCAACGTCACGCCGCTCTCGCTCATCAACGCGCAGGCGGCCTGCGTCAACGGCGGCTACCTCCGCACGCCCTACATCGTCTCCGAGGTGCTCGACCAGAGCGGCAACGTCAAGTACCGCCACGACACCACCCCGCTGCGGCAGGTCATTTCCGAGGATACCTCCAAGACCGTGCGCGAGATCATGGAGTACGAGGTCGAGCACGGCACGGGCAAGAACGGCAAGGTCGCGGGCTACCGCATCGGCGGCAAGACCGGCACTGCCGACCAGATCGACGGGAGCGTCACCGTTTCGTTCACCTGCTGCGCGCCGGCGGACGACCCGCAGATCATGATGCTCCTCACCCTCAGCAGCGCCAGCAACGACACCGGCACCTACCGCTCCGGCGGCAACATGGCCGCGCCCGTGGCGTCGAGCATCATGGCGGAGATACTGCCCTACCTCGGCATCGAGCCGACCTACAGCGCCGATGAGCTCGTCGGCGCGGATCATACCGTGCCGAACGTCGTCGGGCTCAAGCGCGACGAGGCGGCGGCAAAGCTCAAGGAGGAGGGCTTCTCCTGCCGCACCGTCGGCGACGGCGAGACCGTCACCGACCAGACGCCGCTCGGCGGCGCGATCGTGCCGAACAACGCGGAGATCATCCTCTATCTCGGCGCGGAGAAATCCACGGAGCTGTGCATCGTGCCGAACGTCGTGGGCGACAGCGCCGCGGCAGCCAACCGCAAGCTCACCGACGCGGGGCTTATCATGTCCGTCTCCGGCGCGACCGGCGGCAGCTCTGCGAGCGTGCGCGCCATCTCCCAGTCGGAGACGCCGGGCACGGAGGTCGCGGCGGGCACGGTGGTGCGCGTCCAGTTCAGCGACAGCTCGGTGACGGATTAAAAACCGCAAAAGAGAGCAAGATTTGACGGAGAAAGGACGACGCGCCTACGAAGCTCGGCGAGCTTTTGAGCGCCCTCGATCACTCCCGCCCCCCCCGCGCGGACGCGCGGACGGAGATACATGACCTCACCCTCGATTCCCGCACGGCGGGAGAGGGAAGCCTTTTCCTCGCCCTGCATGGCGCGCGGGAGGACGGCGCAGACTACGCAAAGGAGGCCGCCGCGCGCGGCGCGGTCTGCGTCGTGACCGAGCACGCGGCCGAAGGCGTGCCCTGCGTGCTGGTCCCCGACGCGCACGAGGCGGCGGCAAAGCTCGCCGCGAGATGGTACGGCGAGCCGGCGGGACGCATGACGGTGGTCGGCGTGACCGGCACGAACGGCAAGACGACCACAACGTATCTTCTCAAGCAGCTCCTTGAGCGCTGCCTGGGCGCAAAGGTCGGCCTGATCGGCACGAATCAGAACATGATCGGCGACGCCGTTCTGTCCGCCGAGCGCACCACGCCCGACGCGCTGACGCTCCAGCGTCTGCTGCGCGAAATGGCGGACGCGGGCTGCACCCATGTGGTGATGGAGGTCTCCTCCCACGCGCTCGTGCAAAGGCGTGCCGGCGCGATCGACTTCGCGCTCGGCGTGTTCACCAATCTCACGCAGGACCATCTTGACTACCATGGTACAATGGAAGCCTACTGCGACGCCAAGGCGCGTCTGTTCCGCCAATGCCGCGCCGCCGCCGTCAACGGCGACGATCCGTGGACGCCGCGGCTGCTCGAAAATGTGACCTGTCCGGTCACACGCTTCGGGCAGGGACTTGCAAACGATCTCGTCGGCTGGGACGCGCATTACTGCGCCGACCGCGTGAGCTTCACCGCGTGCAGCGACAGCGAGCACATCCCCGTGACGCTGCACATTCCCGGGGCGTTCTCGCTCTACAACGCGCTCGCCGCGCTCGCCGCGGCACAGGCCCTCGGCATTCCGATCGAGGACGCGGCGCAGGCCCTCTCACTCTGTCAGGGCGTGCGCGGCAGGGCGGAGGTGGTGCCGACGGACACGGACTACACCGTGCTCATTGATTACGCGCACACGCCCGACGGGCTGAAAAATATTCTCTCGACCGTCTGCGGCTTTGCCGACGCGCGCGTGCTCGTCGTGTTCGGCTGCGGCGGCGACCGCGACCGGACGAAGCGCGCCGAAATGGGGCGCATCGCCGCGCGGCTCGCGGACGAGGTGATCGTCACCTCGGATAATCCCCGCACGGAAAACCCCTACGCCATTCTGCACGAGATCCTCGCCGGCATGGCGGACAGCGCGACGCCGTTTGCCGTGCTGGAAAGCCGCCGCGAGGCCATCGCCTACGCGCTCGACCACGCCCGCACCGGCGACGTGGTGGTGCTCGCGGGCAAGGGACACGAGACCTATCAGGTGGTCGGCGCCGAGACGCTGCCGCTCGACGAGCGGCAGGTGGTGCGCGAGCATCTGAGCCAATAAAAAACGAAAGAGCCGCGCTCTGCGCGGCGGAAGGAATACGCTATGAAACTGATCGCTGCCTGCATTGTGAGCTTTCTCATCACGCTTGTCACCGGACGCTTTCTGCTCCCCGAGCTGCGCAGGCTCAAGGCGGGGCAGAGCATCCGCGAGGACGGCCCGACCTGGCACGCCGGCAAGTCCGGCACGCCGACGATGGGCGGACTGATGTTCATTTTCGGCATCCTCGTCACCATTCTCGTGTTCGGCTGGGACGCCATGCGCGCGGGCAGCTTCGCGCACCTCTATGTGTTTGCCTTTGCCGCCGTGTTCGGCCTGATCGGCTTTCTTGACGATTTTCAGAAGGTGAAAATGCACCGGAATCTCGGCCTGACGGCGATCCAGAAGTTTGCCCTCCAGCTTGCCGCGGCGGTGGTGTTCCTCTGCCTGATGCGCTATGAGGGGATGCTGACGCCGAACCTCTACGTTCCGTTCGCCAATACCTATGTCATCCTGCCGTGGATCGTTTATATGATCTTCGCCGCCTTTGTCATCGTCGGCACGGTCAACGCCGTCAACATCACGGACGGCATCGACGGTCTGGCCGGCAGCGTGACGGTGCCGGTGGCGCTGTTTTTCGCGGTGGTCGGCTCGTGGTGGGGCTATGAGAATGACCTCGGCGTTTTTGCCGCGGCGATGGTCGGCGGACTGATCGGCTTCCTCGTCTATAACTTCCATCCCGCCAAGGTATTCATGGGCGACACCGGCTCGCTCTTTCTCGGCGGCGCGGTGGCGGGACTGGCGTTCGCCTATGATATGCCGCTCGTGCTGCTGCTCGTCGGCATCGTCTACATCTGCGAGACGCTCTCGGACATCATTCAGGTCGCCTACTTTAAGGCGACGCACGGCAAGCGCATTTTCAAGATGGCGCCGCTGCACCATCACTTTGAGCTCTGCGGCTGGAGCGAGGTCAAGCTCGTGACCATCTTCACGCTCGTCTCCGCCGTGTTCTGTATGCTGGCGCTCTGGGGCGTGATCGGAAGATACCACTTCTAAGGCACATTTCAAAAAACGATCGGGGGAGGTGAACCGGTATGACGAAGGAGGAGCGCGAGCTGCGGCGCGAGCAGCGCGAGCACATGAAGCGCATGGAGGCCGCTGCGAAGGAGGCGGGCCGCGGACCCATCGATGTGCCGTTTCTCCTGCTCGTGCTGCTGCTCACCGGCGTGGGGCTCATCATGCTGCTCTCGGCGAGCTTTCCATCTGCCTATTATGAGTCGGGCGACCCGCTGTACTACTTTAAGCGGCAGGCGGCCTTTGCCACGCTCGGCCTTGCCGCCATGGTCGTCATCGGGCGCATCAACTACGCGCGCTTCCGCGGCGTGGCCAAGATCGCGCTGGGCATTTCCATCGCTCTGCTCGTTGCGGTCATCATTCCCGGCGTCGGTATCACGAGCCACGGCGCGACGCGCTGGCTCGGTATCCCGGGCACCACGATGCGGTTTCAGCCGTCGGAGATCGCCAAGCTTGGCGTCATCCTTTATTTTGCCGACAGCATCTCCAAAAAGAAGGACAAAATGAGAACGCTCCGCTACGGTATCCTGCCCTACGGCTTTATCCTTGCCCTCATTGCGGTGCTGATGTACTTCGAGCCGCACCTTTCCGGCACCGTGCTCATTCTCGGCATCGGCGCGGCGATGATGTTCGTCGGCGGTATCCGCGGCTACTGGGTCGGCATCGGCATCGGTGGCGTGGCGGCGGTGGCGTATGCGTTCCTCTCGGGCCTCATCACCTACAACTCCTCGCGCATCGCCATCTGGCTCGACCCGCTCAACGACGCCTTTAAGACGGGCACGGGCTATCAGACGCGCCAGAGCCTCATCGCCATCGGCTCGGGAGGGCTCCTCGGTCTCGGTCTCGGCAAGAGCCGGCAGAAGTTCCTCTTCCTGCCCGAGGAGCACAACGACTGCATTTTCTCCATCGTCTGCGAGGAGCTGGGCCTGATCGGCGCGACGCTCATCATGGCCATCTTCGCGCTGCTCATCATCCGCGGCTACTGGATCGCGCTCCACGCGCGCGACCGCTTCGGCAGCCTTCTTGTCGTGGGCATTACCACGCAGATCGCCTTACAGGTTTTCTTAAACATCGCGGTCGTGACGAATCTTGTGCCGAACACCGGCATCTCGCTGCCGTTCTTCAGCTTCGGCGGCACGGCGCTCGCCATCCAGCTGGCGGAGATGGGCGTGGTGCTGAGTGTTTCGCGGCAGATGCCGCCAGGCTGAAAAGCTCAAAAATATGCCGCGGCGGAAAACAGACCGCCGCGAGGAAGAAAGGGGGACGGAAGGCATGAACGTTATTTTCACCTGCGGCGGCACGGCGGGACACGTCAACCCCGCGCTGGCGCTCGCAGGCTTCCTGCGGGAGAGAGACCCGAAGACCCGCATCCTCTTCGTCGGCGCGGAGCGCGGACTGGAGCGCGACCTGATCGCGCACACGCCCTATCCGTTCCGCACGGTCAACATCTCGTCCTTCCACCGCTCCCTTCGGCCGAAGGAGCTGCGCCATAACCTCGTCTCCGTGCGCAATCTGATGCACGCGAAGCGTGAGGCGGACGCCATTCTCGATGAATTTCAGCCCGACCTCATTGTCGGTACGGGCGGCTACGCGAGCTATCCCATCGTGCGCTACGGCCACGCGCGCGGCATTCCGACGGCGGTGCACGAGTCGAACGCCGTTCCGGGGCTGACGACCCGACTGCTCGAAAATCATTGCGACCGCATTCTCGTCGGCTTTGAGGACTGCCGGCGGTATTATAAGCACAAGGACCGCGTGGTCGTCACCGGTACGCCGGTGCGCGGCGACTTCTTCACGCAGACGAAGGCGCAGGCCAAGGAAAAGCTCGGCGTGAACGACGGCCGCCCGCTCGTCGTTTCCTTCTGGGGCAGCCTCGGCGCGGGGAACATGAACCGCGTCACGGCGGAGCTTCTTTATCTTGAGGCGGCAAAGGAGCCGTTCCATCACATCCACTCCGTCGGCTCGCTCGGCTGGCAGAAAATGCACGAGTGGGTGAGCGGGTACGGCGTGGACCTGCGCGACCATCCCTCGCTCGACGTGCGTGAGTATATCTACGACATGGCGGACGTCATGCGCGCCGCCGACCTTGTGATCTGCCGCGCGGGCGCGTCTACGCTCAGCGAGCTGACGGCGCTCGGCGTGCCGGCGATCCTCGTGCCGTCGCCGAACGTGACGAACCACCATCAGGAGAAGAACGCCGCCGTGCTCGGCGAGCACGGCGCGGCGCTCGTCCTGCCCGAGGAGGGGCTGGACGGCAAGCGGTTGTTTACGGAGGCCACCGCGCTGCTGCGCGACGAAACGCGGCTCGCGGCGATGCACGAGGCGTCGCTCCGACTCGGCGTGCGCGACGCGACCGAGCGCATCTATGAGACCGTCATGGCGCTTGTCAAATAAAAGCCTGCGGCGCAAGCCGCAGGCTCAGAGCATATTCAGTTGAGCTTGAAGTCCATCCACACGGGATTGTGGTCGGAGTAGAGGAAGCCGGCGTCCAGCACGGCGCTGTCCACGACCTCCACGTTGTCGCTCACGAGGAAGCCGTCCACCGTCAGGCGGAAGGTCGTCTCGATGCTGTACGGCTCGGACGCCGTGCGGCAGGAGGCGGTGGGCGCGGTCTCGTCAAAGGGCGCGACGAGCGTCAGCCCCGCGGGGATCGTTCCCTCCGGGATGGGCTGCGCCCAGGTGTCGTTTTCCCCGGCGGCCACACCGAAGATCTCCGGCGAATTGCCGAGCAGGTCCTTGTTGAAGTCGCCGCCCGCGACGCAGTAATTGCCCGCCTCGTATTCCGCAAGCATATCCGCGCACAGCAGCTCAAGCTGCTCGGTGGCGATGGCGCCGTCCGAGGTGTAGGCAGAGAGGTGGAGATTATAGAGGACAAGCTCCTTGCCGCTCGCCGTCGGGATGCGGCTGACCGAATAGCAGCGGTCAAGGTCAAGGAGCTTCATAAAGCCGCTCTCCACCGGCAACTCCCGCCGCGCGGCGGAAGCGATGGGGTGGCGCGAAAGCGTCACGATGCCGGACTGATTCGCTCCGTGGGGTTGAATGAGCGGGTAGAAAAGATAGGGGCTGTCGTAGTTCTGCGCGAACACCTCGTCAAATTCGCATCCCGTCATGGCGTCGCTCAGATAGGCGGTCTCGTCGATGTGCCAGCTGCGCGTGCCGTCGGTGTCGACCTCCTGAAAGAGGGCAAAGTCGGGCGAAAGGTCTTCGACAAACGCGACAATGCCGCGCATATTTTCGTCGACCGCCTGCCGGCTGCGGGCGCGGCTCTCCCTGCCGCCGTCCATAAAGAAGCTGTAGTCGGCACTGTACGCGCCGAAGCCCGCGTTCGCGGACGAAACGCGGTAGACGGCGCCGGTCTCGACCGCGTCCTCCATGGGGACTGCGTCCCTGCTGCTGCAATGCATTACGCTGAGACTTTGATCGCCGATGCGGTGGTAGCTCGCGAACACATAGACGACGTACAGCACGACGAGAATGAGCAGCGCGAGCAGTACGAGCCCAAGCGTTTTGCAGATCGTTTTTCCCTTCATGATATGACCTCGCTTTTGGATTTTTTCGGAATTTTACCATAAAACACCGCGAAAGTACACCCCCTTTTCCTCCCGCGCCGGAACCACGGCGCACCGTGGGCGCATACTATGGCTTAGTTTGTTGACCCATCGGGAAAGGGAGGAACGGCACATGAGCTATCTGAGCATCGAGGGCGGCGCGCCGCTTCACGGAGAACTGACGATACAGGGCAGCAAGAACAGCGTCCTGCCCGTGCTGGCGGCGACGATCCTCGCGCGGGACGTCTGCCGCATCGAGAACTGTCCGCGTCTGCGCGACGTGGACGCGTCCGTCGCCATCCTGCGCCACCTCGGCTGCCGCGTGCGGCGCGACGGCACAGCGCTGGAGGTGGACACTGCGCCGATGGCGCGCTGCGACATTCCTGACGAGCTGATGCGCGAAATGCGCTCGTCCATCATTTTTCTGGGCGCGATCCTCGCGCGGCAGGGAGAAGCGGTCTTGTCCTACCCCGGCGGCTGCGAGCTCGGTCCGCGGCCCATCGACCTGCATCTGGCCGCCCTGCGTGAGCTGGGCGCGGAGATCACCGAGCGCTACGGCGAGCTGCGCTGCAAGGCGAAATGCCTTCGCGGCACGGACATCACCCTCGCCATTCCGAGCGTCGGCGCGACGGAGAACGCCATTCTCGCCGCCTGCGGCGCGGAGGGCACAAGCGTCA
>ERZ857629.4682-NODE-4682-length-10412-cov-3.326253_pt1 | contig 10412 bp, 10 predicted proteins | sample MGYA00519700_ERZ857629 | MGnify/ENA primary metagenome ERZ857629 (study PRJEB31778, sample SAMEA3449351) | human gut metagenome | biome: human gut; feature: human-associated habitat; material: faeces | place: United Kingdom | collected 2010/2012 ... | reverse complement strand
CAGCCCGGCACACGTTGAGCGAGTGCTCACACAGTCCTCCTGGCACATTGAGGTGGTGGCCCGCCGAAGCAGGCGCGTCGAAGAAGCCATCCTTCTCCAAGTCCTCGATCACATAATCCATTCCGTCGCGGTTCACTGAGCGCAACAACGCCTCAAACTCTGCCTGATTTGCCTTTTTGTCTATATTCATCTTACAATATCTTTATTCTGTCTTTTCGCCACAAAGGTACAACTTTCGGTTGAATTCACGTTCTGCCGCCGACCTTTTTTCACCTTTTCTCGCTTTCCACCGTGCGAAATGACAAGAGGCGAGACTTGACCCAGGTTAAGCAAATAGCATTTTTAACGATTTTACAACAACATTTACCCTCGGGTATTTGGTAATGATAAAATAAAAGTGTACTTTTGCGGTGTCATAATAAATTAACGTATTATAATTATAAAATCATTAATCTCATGGCAGTAAATTACAAAGAGCTTGGTCTCGTCAACACACGAGAGATGTTCAAGAGAGCCGTCAAGGGCGGCTATGCGATCCCCGCATTCAACTTCAACAACCTTGAGCAGCTTCAGGCAATCATCACTGCGGCTTCCGAGACGAAGTCGCCCGTCATCCTTCAGGTTTCCAAAGGTGCCCGCGCTTACGCCAACCCGATCCTCCTCCGCTACATGGCCGAGGGTGCGGTAGAGTATGCCAAGTCACTGGGCTGCAACCATCCCGAGATCGTCCTGCACCTCGACCACGGCGATTCCTTCGAGTTGGTGAAGGGCTGCGTGGACCTGGGCTTCTCTTCTGTTATGATTGACGGCTCATCGCTGCCATACGAGGAAAACATCGAACTGACGAAGAAGTGCGTGGAATACGCCCACCAGTTTGATGTGACCGTAGAGGCTGAGCTCGGTGTGCTCGCCGGCGTCGAGGACGAGGTCAGCTCCGAGGAGAGCCACTACACTCGCCCCGAGGAGGTCATCGACTTCTCTACCCGTACCGGTTGCGACTCGCTCGCCATCTCCATCGGTACGAGCCACGGCGCTTACAAGTTCAAGCCCGAGCAGTGCACGCGCGACCCGAAGACCGGTCGTCTCGTTCCTCCTCCCTTGGCCTTCGACATTCTCCACGAGATCGAGGAGAAGCTCCCCGGCTTCCCCATCGTCCTCCACGGATCTTCCTCAGTGCCTGAGGAGTATGTGAAGATCATCGACCAGTACGGTGGCAACCTGCCCAACGCCGTAGGTATCCCCGAGGAGCAGCTCCGCGAGGCTTCCAAGAGCGCCGTCTGCAAGATCAACATCGACTCCGACTCCCGCCTGGCCTACACCGCCGGTGTGCGTGAGACCCTGGCCCAGCATCCCGACTACTTCGACCCGCGCCAGTATGGCAAGGTGGCCCGTAAGTACATGACGGAGATGTACTCCCACAAGATCATTGATGTGCTCGGCAGCGACCACAAGCTCATCAACTGCGACTAATCGTTCGCCTATCCCGCCCTGCTGAGGGCGACCATACTATCACACAGGGTGTGTCCAAAGTCTCTCGGGGCTTTCGGCACACCCTGTTCCTTTTTCCCCACGAGCGCTTCTTGCAGGCGTCCCGAATTAAGATATAAAACGGGATTTTACAAAGTGTTAGTAGTGTGCATTTTGCCAATTCAGATAAAATGCGTAATTTTGCGGCAAAATAGAAGAAATCATGCAAGCAGAAAGCAACGAGAAGCCTTCAAGGACCGACAGCCAGTTTGAGCAAGCATTGGCCGTTTGCCGCCAAGTGTTCGCCCCCAAGCTCCAGGACTATGGCGCTTCGTGGCGCATCATGCGCCCCCAGACCGTCACCGACCAGCTGTTTATCAAGGCCAAGCGCATCCGCACCATTGAGACCACCGGAGAAAACTACGTGGGCGACGGCGTGCGGGGCGAGTTTATCGCACTCGTCAACTACGGCCTTGTCGGCATCATCCAGCTCTCGCTGCCCTGCGCCGACCGCATCGACATCACCCCCGACGAAGCCCTGGCCCTCTATGACGAGCACGTCGCCGAGACCTTCGCGCTGATGAAGCGCAAGAACCACGACTACGGCGAGGCGTGGAGAGATATGCGCGTGAGCAGCTACACCGACTTGATCCTCACCAAGATAGAACGCATCAAGGAGATCGAGGACCACTGCGGAGAGACGCTGGTGAGCGAAGGCATCGCCAGCAACTATATGGACATTATCAACTACGCCCTCTTCGGCATCATCCGCATTGACGAACAGGCGAACCAAGCAGCAAGCAAGGGAGAATAATAACCCAAAGCTGGAAGCAAGACAATGATCCAAAGCTGCAAGGAAGAATTATAGCCCAAGCAGCAAGTAAGAGAAATCAATAATCCAAGGGGCGAGCAAATCGCCCTAAGACTGGCGAAAGCCAACACAGCAGACCGTATGGAAGAGAAGAAGCACGACAACAAGACAGCCCACCAGCAGGCCAAGCCCTCCGTGAAGCGGGAGGAGGCCGGCTGGGGATGGCGTATGGCCGTCAACCTCTGCCGCTTGCCGCTCTCCCTGGCTCTCATCTTCTCGGGCTTTGTCAAGGCCATCGACCCGCTGGGCACCCAGTACAAGATCGGCGACTACCTCGAAGCGCTCCACCTGGAGCAGTACGCCCCCTCCTGGGCCACGCTCACCACGAGCGTCCTGCTCTCCGCCGTGGAGTTCTGCCTCGGCGTCTTCCTGCTCTTTGCCATCCGAAGGAGAAAGGTGAGCCGCGTGATCGTAGCCTTCATGGCCATCATGACCGCCATCACGGTGTGGCTTTGGGGCTGGGAGCCCATCAAGGACTGCGGATGCTTCGGCGACGCCATCCACCTCACCAACGGCGAGACGCTGCTGAAGAACCTCCTGCTGCTCGCCATGGCTGCGGTTGTGGCGTGGAAACCGTTCTGCATGGTGCGCTTCATCTCGAAGACCAACCAGTGGATCGTCATCAACTACACGCTGCTCTTCATCCTCGTCTCCTCGGCCCTGAGCCTTTGGTATCTGCCGCCCTTCGACTTCCGCCCCTACCATATCGGAGCCGACATCCGCAAGGGAATGGAGTTCCCCGCAGGAGCCAAGCAGCCGAAGTTTGAGACAACATTCATCCTGGAGAAGGGCGGCGTGCGCAAGGAGTTTACGCTCGACAACTACCCCGACTCCACCTGGACCTTCATCGACAGCAAGACCGTGGAGGTGGAGAAGGGCTACGAGCCCCCCATCCACGATTTCTCCATCACAGATCCCGCAACCGACGATGACCTCACGGAGCAGGTGCTGGCCGACAAGGGCTACACTTTCGTCCTCGTGGCCCCCTACCTCGAACTGGCCGACGCCACCAATTTCGGCGAGATCGACCGCATCTACGAATACGCGCAGGACCACCACTACGGCTTCATCGCCCTGACGGCAAGCGAGGACAAGGCCGTGGCCCACTGGCGCGACATCACTGGCGCCGAATACCCGTTCTACATCACCGACGGGACAACGCTCAAGACCGTCATACGGAGCAACCCCGGGCTGCTGCTGCTGCGCCACGGCGTGGTCATCAACAAGTGGAGCCACAACGGGCTGCCCACCGCCGAGGAGCTCGCCAAACCTTTGGAGAAAAGCGCCCTGGGCAAGACGCCTCCCGACGAGGTCTCCCAGCGCGTGACGCTGATCGTGCTGTGCTTCGTGCTGCCGCTCTTCGTCCTGACACTGGCCGACCGCACCTGGCAGTGGACGAAGTGGGTCCGACGGAGGAGAAAGCAAAACAACATGCCATCGGAAGCGGAGCAAGAGCCGTAGCGGCCAGCCCCACTGGCCTTCGCCACAAGGCGCGCCCCACTTTCCTTCATGAGATATCACAGAGTATTTAACTTATTTTTTAAACACAAAAAGAAATGAGAAAGAAAATTGTAGCAGGTAACTGGAAAATGAACGAGACCCTCCAGGAGGGCGTTCAGTTGGCTAAAGACATCAACGATCTGTTGAAGGCAGACAAGCCCAACTGCGATGTCGTCATCTGCACACCGTTCATTCACCTGGCCAGCGTAGCTCCGGTCCTCGACAAGGAGATCGTAGGCCTCGGTGCAGAAAACTGCGCCGACAAGGAGAAGGGTGCCTACACGGGCGAGGTGTCAGCCGCCATGGTGAAGAGCACGGGCGCCGACTACGTCATCCTTGGCCACTCTGAGCGTCGTCAGTACTACCACGAGACGGCTGAGATCCTGAAGGAGAAGACCCTCCTGGCCCTGAAGAACAACCTCAAGGTGATCTTCTGCTGCGGCGAGACGCTGGAAGAGCGCGAGCAGAACAAGCAGAACGAGGTCGTCAAGGCCGAGCTGGAGCAGAGTATCTTCAACCTCACTGCCGAGGAGTGGAAGAACATCGTGATCGCTTACGAGCCGATCTGGGCCATTGGCACGGGCAAGACCGCTACGTCCGACGAGGCCGAGGAGATGCTGGCCTACATCCGCTCCATCGTCGCCGAGAAGTACGGCCAGGCCGTGGCTGACGAGACCTCCATTCTCTACGGTGGCAGCTGCAAGCCCAGCAATGCCAAGGAGCTCTTCGCCAAGCCCGACATCGACGGCGGACTCATCGGTGGCGCCTCGCTGAAGGCTGCCGACTTCAAGGGCATCATCGACGCCTGGAAGGACTAATCCATCACCATCATCCAGTGTGAGCCAGAGAGGCCTGGCGGTCTCTCCGGCCCACGCTTTTACCCACCCCCATTGACGACACATAAACGCCATCTGCCATGACAAGAATCGTCCTCTACCTCATCCTCCTCCTGATCCCCGCCATGGGCCTCCATGCGCAGGGCAAGGTCACTGTGACCCAAAGTTCGGCCATCGACGCGGTGGTCAACGGCAAGAAGAGCCCTCAGAACGACAAGCGCATGAGCCGCGAGGAGCGGCGCGCGGCCAAAAGGGCCGAGAAGGAACGCCAAAAGCAAGAGAAGATTCGGCGGAAGAATCAGCAACTGATGGTGCCGTCACAACCCAGCAGCTTCAAGCAGCGCGGCGACGCCCCGAGGGTGCAACTGCCCAGCAACCGTCCGCCAGCTGCCAAAGAGCCTAAGATCACGGTCCAGGAACCTACGGGCGAGGCTCGCGACTACAAGCGCATGGTGCTCGTCCGCAGACCCATACGCCGACAAGTGGGCACGGAGACCCGGCAAGTACTCCGTCGCAAGGCACCCAGGAGAGGCAAGGGCTTCCGCATCGCCGTCTATTCGGGCGGCAACACGCGGGAGGACCGCAACAAGGCCGAACTGGCGGGACAGAAGGTGAAGGACGCCCTGCCCGACCAGCCCGTCTATGTCCACTTCTACTCCCCACGGTGGATGTGCCTTGTGGGCAATTTTGAAGAATACAAGGATGCACAGAAGGCACTGTGGAAGGTCAAGAAGGCCGGCTATAAGAGCGCCAACATCATCCGAAAATAATAAGCGCAGGACACGGCTTCCTGCCAACCTATAGAAAGTAAGAACATCATATACCATTCTCTCTCATGAATCCAGAGACACAATTCCGCGAGGGACTCGACGAACTCGCAGAACACTACAAGAGCGTCCTCACCCTGCTCGGCGAGGATGCTGACCGAGAGGGCCTGCAGAAGACCCCCATGCGCGTGGCCAAGGCCATGCAGATCCTCACCCGTGGCTACACGCAGGACCCTCACAAGGTGCTCACCGACGCTCTCTTCGAGGAGAAATACAACCAGATGGTCATCGTCCGCGACATCGACTTCTTCTCCATGTGCGAGCACCACATGCTGCCGTTCTACGGCAAGGTGCACGTGGCCTACATCCCCAACGGCCATATCACCGGCCTGAGCAAGATCGCACGCGTGGTCGATATCTTCAGCCACAGACTCCAGGTGCAGGAGCGACTCACGCTCCAGGTGCAGGAGTGCATCCAGGAGACCCTCAAGCCGCTGGGCACGATGGTCGTCTGCGAGGCGCGCCACATGTGCATGATGATGCGTGGCGTGGAGAAGCAAAACTCCATCACCACCACCTCCTCCTTCAGCGGAGCCTTCAACCAGGCCAAGACGCGCGAGGAGTTTATGAACCTGCTCCGCAGCGAGACCAAGCGCATCTGATGGCCGTAGCGGGTCGGATGGCCATCGTGTCTATCATGGCTGGCACATCTCTATGGTAAAATAAAGTATAGCAAATTATAGCATAGCAAGCAATCATCATTCTATATTATTCAAAACTTAAAGCAAAACAACAATGAAGAAAATCTTAAGCCTCCTGGCCGTTTGCATGATCTTCGTCGGTCTGGCCTCCTGTGGCGATGACGACGACCTCAAGCCCACTCCCAACCCTGGCACCGGTAAAGATAGCACGAGAACCTACCTCACGCCCGAGGAGCGTGCCGCCCAGTTGCGCGACATGCAGGGTGTGTACAAAGGCTGGGCCTACTTCAAGTACAACGACAACATCAGCCGCTACAAGGACTCGGCCATGGTCTCGGCCACTGTCACGTCCAACGACTCGCTCATGGTGATCAAGAACCTGCCGCTGAGGATCATCACCAACCGCCTCGACCGTAGCTACGCTCAGCACCTCGACAGCACGGCCGTCATCCCCGACATCGAGGCTACCGTGCGCATCTACCTGCCCGCTGGCTACACGGCCGACCGCGCCAACATGTATGAGCACTGGTTCTGGTTCCTGCCCCGCGGCAAGAACTACCAGATGACGTTCCCCGTCACCTACGACGGCCAGGAGCGCAACATGACGCTCACCTTCGCGCCCAACTACAGTTCGTTTGCCAGCAACGGCGCCTTCCTCATCCGCCGCATGCTCTTCAACGTCATCATCAGTTCGGTGTCGCTCGAGGGAGTCTTCAACAACCAGGCCATCAACGAGATCCTGGAGCCGCGTTTGATCAGACAGTAGTCCGCCATGAAACTGATCTCTTGGAATGTCAACGGGCTGCGCGCCTGTGTCGGCAAGGGCTTCAAGGAGGCCTTTGCCCAGCTCGACGCCGACTTCTTCTGCCTGCAGGAGACGAAAATGCAGGAGGGCCAGCTCGACCTGGCCTTCCCCGGCTATCAGTCCTACTGGAACTCGGCGGAGAAGAAGGGATATAGCGGCACGGCCGTCTTCACGCGCCACGAGCCGCTGAGCGTCACCAAGGGCATAGGTATCGAGGTCCACGACCACGAGGGGCGCGTCCTCACGCTGGAGATGGCCGACTTTTTCCTGGTCTGCGTCTATACGCCCAACTCCCAGGACCAGCTGCGCCGCCTCTCCTACCGCATGCAGTGGGAGGAGGACTTTCAGGCCTATCTCCACCGGCTGGACAGCCAGAAGCCCGTCATCGTCTGTGGCGACCTCAATGTGGCCCACGAGGAGATCGATATCAAGAATCCGAAGACCAACCGCCGCAACGCGGGCTTCACCGACGAGGAGCGCGAAAAGATGACGACGCTGCTCAAAAGTGGCTTCACCGACTCCTTCCGCAGCCTCTACCCCACGCAGGTGACCTACTCCTGGTGGTCGTACCGATTCCATGCGCGCGAGAAGAACGCCGGGTGGCGCATCGACTACTTCCTCCTCTCCGACCGACTGGCGGAGCGGATGGTGGACGCGAAGATCCACACCGAGGTCTTCGGTTCGGACCACTGCCCCATCGAGCTTGACATCAGCCTATGAGGGATCAGGTCAAGACACTTATCATCTTTGCAATCGTCCTGGCGGCACTCGGCTTCTACGCCGTAGTGCCGCTCAGACTTACCTATGCAGACGTCGGCCTGCGCAAGATCTCCTTGCTGGCCGACGATTCGCCGTCTGCCCCCTCCGCTACAGATCCGTCGTCCCCTGCGGGCGGTCCGTCGGCTTCTTCAGATGGCCAAAGGCTCAACAATCCGTCGGCGGCGAAGTCCCGGGCGAAGAAGCCCCTTGCTGGTCCGGTCCGCATCCTCTTCGTCGGCGATTCAATGCTCGAAGAGCTCTCCCGCCGCCTCGACGACTATGCCGTGGCCAATGGCCACACGCTGCAGACCGTCGTCTGGTATGGTTCGACGACGGAGAAGTGGGGAATGACGCAGACGCTCCGCCACCTGATAGCGGAGTATAAGCCCACCTACCTGTGGGTGTGCCTGGGCGGCAATGAACTCTTCGTGCGCGACCTGGAGGAGCGCGACGCCTATATCAAACTGCTGCTGGCGCAGGCGGGCGACCTGCCTATGGTGTGGATCGGGCCACCCTGCTGGAAGTCAGACACCGGCATCAACGACCTCATACGCCGCAATGTGGGCGATGGCAGTTTCTTTGACAGTAGCCAGCTGACCTTGAAGCGCAAGAAGGACGGACGCCACCCCACCCACCAAGCTGCCGCCGACTGGGGCGACCAGGTGGCAGCATGGATGCAAAGCGAGGCCTGCGACCAGCCCCTCGCCATGCGTAGGCCCGACAAGGCGGCCCGCTGCCCCATGCGCCTGCTGCAGCCCTCCTTTGCGGGGTTCAACAAATAGTCCTGTACGGGTTTCGACAAGTAATCCTGCCCGCCCCTCCCCCACTCTCACCAAGAAGTCTATCATGTCATCATCCACGATTCTTCCCTCGATCTTCCACTTCCTCACATCCTCCGATGCGACGTGGTCCTTCGCGTCCATAGCGTTCATGGCGACCTTCCTGGTGTTCTTCCTCGGCTACCTGCTGCTCGAGCCCTCTCGCCGACGCCGGCGTCTGCTGGCCTACACGACGGCTTTCAGCCTCTTCTTCGCCTTCAAGGCCAACGGCCTGCTGATGCTCCTCCTCCCCACGACGACGCTGCTCTCGTGGTGGATCACGCGCCGCATGGCAGCCGAGACGACGACGCAGCGCCGCCGTGGCCTGCTCGTCACCAACATCCTCATCACGCTCCTGCCACTCCTCTACTTCAAGTACTCTGGATCCTTCGTCAGTTCCATCAGCGCCATGATGGGAGAGAACCTGCCCGTGGGCAAACTCTTCATGCCACTGGGCATTTCCTTCTACACCTTCCAGGCCATCAGCTACGCGGTCGATGTCTATCGCCGACGCTTTCCCGCCACCACGCCGCTGCTGGAATACACCTTCTACCTCACCTTCTTCCCCCTCCTCATGGCGGGCCCCATCACGCGCGCCGAAGTACTCATCCCGCAGGAGCACGCCGACCCGCTGCCTCCACGCGGCCCGCTGGCCTACCAGGGCTTGTGGCTGATTCTCCTGGGCATCGTCAAGAAGGTGATCATCGCCGACTACATCGCCCAGTACAACAACTGGATCTTCGACACGCCCACCGACTACACGGGCTTCGAGTGCCTCATGGGCGTGATCGGATTCTCCGTGCAGATCTTCTGCGACTTCTCGGGCTATAGCGACCTGGCGATCGGACTGGCCGCCCTGATGGGTTTCCGCCTGCAGGACAACTTCCGCTTCCCCTACCAGGCCACGAGCCTCACGGAGTTTTGGCACCGCTGGCACATCTCCCTCTCCACCTGGTTTCGCGACTACGTCTATATCCCGCTGGGGGGCAACCGCCGTGGAGAGCTGCGCACCTACCTCAACCACCTTGCCACTATGCTCATCGCAGGCGTATGGCATGGGGCCACGGGCATGTTCGTCGTCTGGGGCCTGCTCCACGGCGTGGGCCTCGTGGTCAATAAGTTTTTCCACCGCCACGTCTTCGTGCAGATTCCGCCCTCGCCCTTCGCCAAGCCGCTGGCCTGGCTGACAACGTTTGGCTATGTGGCCTTCGCGTGGATCTTCTTCCGTGCGCCCTCACCCACCACGGCGCTCCAGCTGCTCCACCAGATTTCCTCCGACTGCTCCCTGACGGAGTTCCTCCCCTTCCTCGCCGCGCGCCCCCTGTGGACGGTGCTTACCCTGGTGGCCCTGGAGCTCCACTCCGTCCGCGAGCGCGACTATCTGTGGCTGCGCGACCGCTTCGTCGCCTTGCCCTGGCTGCTGAAGTTCCTCGTGGCCCTCGTCGTCGTCCAAGCGGCCATCAACCTCAGTGGCGCCTCGGTGCAACCGTTTATCTATAGCCGCTTCTGACGCGCCTCAACATAAATGACAAAACGTTTTTAAAAGATTATAGCTTATGAAAAAAATTACTTTCCGAAGACAAGTCGTACTTGTCGTGTGGATGCTGCTCTGTGGCTTGTCCGCCCAGGCGGCCGACGAGGATTTGATCACAGAACAGATCACGATCAATGCACTGGAGGCTGGCACCTTGCCACAGCGCATCAGTAGCTCTAAGAAAAACCTGATCACCAATCTCAAGATCATCGGCGAGATCAATGGCACGGATCTGAGATTTATCCGTGAAATGGCGGGAAAAGACGTAAAGGGTTTTAGTACCGATGGCAAACTATCGATTTTGGATTTGTATGATGCCAAATATGCTACAGGCTTTTCTCCTTTTGGGATACT
>ERZ857629.4679-NODE-4679-length-10423-cov-2.838349_pt1 | contig 10423 bp, 9 predicted proteins | sample MGYA00519700_ERZ857629 | MGnify/ENA primary metagenome ERZ857629 (study PRJEB31778, sample SAMEA3449351) | human gut metagenome | biome: human gut; feature: human-associated habitat; material: faeces | place: United Kingdom | collected 2010/2012 ... | reverse complement strand
CATTCCAGCTCCAGCGCCATTTTGACGGCCTTGCCGTACAGCTCCTTGCAGGCGAGAATGTCCCTGCGGCCGCCGCGGCCGACCCGGATGGTATAGCCGCCCCCGCAGGGCAGATATCTTGTTTTCAGATACGCCTCGTCCGTAAACACGGCGTTCGCCCGGCACTGCCGTTCGATTTGTTTTTCCATATGCAGCCTCCTGCTTTGTCTGTTCTGTCCTCTATTATGCAGGATGCGCCCGGCAAAATCAAGCGCCGGAGAAGGCTTCTGCCCTCTCCGGCGCTGTTTGCATTCGGGTTTATTTCCAGCCGAAGGTGACCATACCGTAAATATAGATAAAGATGATTGCCACGGGGACGAGATAGCGGAAGATGGGCTTCAGCCAGGCCTTGCCCTTCCAGCCCTTGCCCGCGTTGGCCTCGGCGAGGAAATTGTCCCAGCCCCAGCCGAATTTATTGCAGCAGTAGAGCGCGAAGACGAGCGAGCCGAGCGGCAGGATGTTGTTGGAGACGAGGAAGTCCCAGAGGTCGAGCCAGGCCGTGCCCTCGGCGAACGGCTGGAAATGGAACACGCTGTAGCCCAGCGCCGTGGTGATGGCGAGGATGAACACGCCCGCGCCGCACACAAGGCAGCCGAGCGGCCGCTTCCACCCGGTCATCTCGCGGACCATGGCGAGGATATTCTCGCACACGGCCAGCACCGTAGACAGCGCGGCAAAGACCATGAACAGGAAGAACAGCGAGCCCCACCAGCGGCCGCCCGCCATGTGGTTGAAGACAGTCGCCATGGTGTCAAACAGCAGGCTGGGGCCCGCGTTGACCTCCAGCCCGTAGGTGTAGCAGGCCGGGAACATGATGAGGCCCGCGACGATGGCGACGAACGTGTCGAGCACGATGACGTTGACCGACTCGCCGAGCAGCGATTGCTCCTTGCCGATGTAGCTGCCGAAGATGGCCATCGAGCCCATGCCGACCGAGAGCGTGAAGAACGCCTGGTTCATCGCGCCGACCAGCGTGGAGACGATGCCGACTGACTTCATGCGTGCAAAGTCCGGCACGAGGAAGAAGCGCAGCCCTTCCTTTGCCCCCGGAAGGGTGCAGGAGTAGGCGGCCAGACCAACCATCAGCACAAACAGGGCCACCATCATGACTTTTGTGATTCTTTCCACGCCCTTTTGCAGGCCGATGGAACAAATGCCAAAGCAAAGGATAATCACGGCGTAGGTAGCCAGTACGGACCTGCCCGGGTTGGAAATCATGCCGCCAAAAACGGCGCTTAATTCCGCAGTGCCGGAAGCGGACAAAATAGAGCCGTCCACATACTTGATCAGATACATCAGCATCCAGCCGGTAATGGTGGTATAAAACATCATCAGCAGATAGTTGCCGCTGATGCCCAGGTACTTCATCCAGTGCCATTTTTGCCCCGGTTTTTCCAGCTTGTCAAAGGAGGAGGCGATGCTGCGCTGGCTGGCGCGGCCCACAGACAATTCCGCCGTCATAACGGGCAGACCCAGCAGCAGCAAAAACGCAATGTAGATAACGACAAAGATGGCGCCTCCATAAGCGCCGGTAATAATGGGAAAGCGGTATACATTGCCCAGTCCGATAGCGCAGCCCGCCGACAGCAGGATAAATCCCAGACGGGAACCCAATCTTTCTCGATTTTGTTCCATCCAAAAAGCCCTTCCTTCACTGTAAATGTTGATTTGGCATGTACCAGTTCAGTTGACAAAAATTATAGAAGATTCGGCAAAAAAACACAAGTTTTCTTTTTGTATTTGATCAGGCTATTTTTACACCAAAAAAGGCATCTCCTGTAAACAGAAAACGCCTTTTCTGTATGCGTCCATCACGCTTCAAAGTGCCTGGCGACCCGTTTTAAATCTTCTATAATGGGCAAATGCTGAGGGCATACCCCTTCGCACTGTCCGCAGGCGATGCAGTCGCCTGCCTTTCCGTGGGTCAGGGTAAGATTGTCATAATAGGTTCCCTGTGGCAGCCAGCCCTTATCCTTATCCTCCTGCAAATCCGCATTATACAGGGAAAAATAGCGGGGAATGGGAATGTTCTGCGGGCAGCCCTCCGTGCAGTAGGAGCATCCGGTGCAGGGTACGGCAATGCTCTGGTTGATGATTTCCATCGCCCTGGCCACCAGTTCCTTTTCCGACGGGGTCAGCGGCGCAAAATGCTGCATATAGCCGGTGTTATCCTCCATCTGTTCCAGGCTGCTCATACCGGACAAGACCACCATCACCTGATCCAGACTGGCGGCAAAGCGCACCGCCCAGGAAGGCACGGACCAGTCGGGATGGGCCTGTTTAAACAGCCGTTCCACAGGCGCTGGCACTTTGGCCAGGGTGCCGCCCTTTACCGGCTCCATCACAATAACCGGCTTGCCGTGCTGAACCGCTACCTCATAGCACTTACGGGACTGCACGCCCAGGCTTTCCCAATCCAGATAATTGATTTGCAGCTGCACAAATTCCATCTCCGGATGATTTTTCAGGATCTCCTCGAGCGCTTCTGCCGTATCATGGAACGAAAATCCGATATGGCGGATGCGCCCTTCCGTCTTCATTCTCTGCACAAACGCAAAGCCGCCCGTTTTCTCTGTCTCTTCCACCCGTGTCTTGTTCATGGCGTGAAACAGATAAAAGTCAAAATAAGTCACGCCGCAGCGCGCCAGCTGCCTCTCAAAGATCTCGCTGTAGTCCTCCATGTTCTGTACCAGCCACACCGGCATCTTGTCTGCGAGAAGGAAGCGCTCTCTATCATAACGCTCCACCAGACAGCGACGCACTGCCTCCTCCGACTTCTGATTGTGGTAAGGGTATGCCGTGTCAAAATAGACAAATCCCTGCTCCATATAGCGGTCAATCATCCTGCAGAATACCGCGTCGTCAATCTCTTCGCTATTGCCGTTTGCAACGGGCAGCCGCATACAGCCAAACCCAAGCTTCTTCGGCATGATCTGTTTTAAATCTTCCATAACATATCTCCTCCTACATCGTGCAGAACTGCTCAATCTCTTCCGCAATCTCAGAAAGTCCCGTTCTCCAGAAATCCTTCTTTGTGAGGTCGATTCCCATCATTGCGCCAGCCTCCTCGATCGTGCAGCACGGGGTTGCCGAAAGCATTGCCTTATATTTCCCAATAAAAGCCTCCCCCTCTTTTTCAAACTGGCTATAGAGTCCGAGTGCAAACAGATTGCCAAAAGCATACGGGAAATTGTAAAAGCTCAGTCCCTCGCTGTAGTAATGTCCCTTGCACACCCACATATACGGATGCATGTATTCCGGGTCCAGTCCGTCGCCGTACGTCTTCTTCTGCGCATCCAGCATGATCTGCTTTAGATCGTCCACCATGAGGAACTTGTTCTGGCTCTGTTCAAATACCGCCGTCTCAAACAGATAGCGGGAGTAAATGTCCACGATACACTGCGTCTGCTCCTTGATGTCATTCTCCAGCAGATTCAGAAGCTCCTCTCCGGATGCCTCTGCCCGGGCTGCCTTTCCGAGATGCACCTCGTTAAAGGTTGATGCGGTCTCGGCTACCGGCATCGGGTAGTCCTGATTAAGCGGTGCGTGATTCTCGATCTGGCGGTTGTGGAATGCATGTCCGAGTTCATGTGCAAGCGTGTCAACCGATCCGAAATAACCGTCGTAATTGGTCAGAATCCGGCTCTGTTTTAACCACATGGCTCCCGCGCAGAAAGCACCGCCCTCTTTTCCTTTTCTCGGGTAGAAATCGATCCACTCATTCTCAAACGCTTCCCGCATCAGATCTGCCATCTCCGGTGTCAGCTTTGTGAATGTATCAATAAGATACTGCTTGGCCTCCTCAATGCTGTAGGTCTTATCTGCCTTGCCGAGCGGTGCAAACAGATCATACCACGGCAGGCCGTTGACATGTCCGAGCATCTCGCCCTTTTTCCGCAGATACTTGCGGAATACCGGCAGGTATTCGTCGATCGCCGCCATCATAGCGTCTAAAGTCTCTCGTTTCATGCGCGACTGCTCTAACGTCATGGCAAGTGGTGAAGCATAGCCTCTCTTTTCGCTGAGCATCGTCACCTGGTTCTTAATGTAATTCAGGGAAAACGCGATGGCATCCTCCACCTTCTCATAAGCGGCAATCTCCGCCTCATAAGCGCTCTTGCGCACGGAAGCCTCCGGGCTGTACGCTAAGTTCCTTACTTCCGACAGTGTAATCTGCTTTCCCTGATAATCCACTTTTACCGTGGAGGTCAGATAGGACTGCAGCTTCGACCACGCCGCGCCGCCGCTCATGTTCATGGAGGCAGCCATCTCCTCCACTTCATCGCTGAGCAGATGCTTTGCCTCTTTCTGCTTCTCTTTCAGGTAAAATGTATGCTCACGCACAAGCCCACTCTCTTTTGCCAGCGCATCCACGTCCCGGATTCCCGCTAAAAGCTTTCCTGCTGCAGCCTCTAACGGTGCCATTTTTGCCTGAAGCTTCATCAGCTTCGCATTTTCTGCCATCACTGTGCCGTCCTCTGTATTGACGGACTGTCTCAATTCCACATAGAGCGATAACTGATAGAAAAGCTGCGCGATCCCGCTCTGCGCCGCAAGCACCTTCTCTGTCCTTTCCTTTTCCTGCATCCTTCCGGCATCTGCAATCAGTGTGGCGAGCGCATCGATCTGCGCCGTAAGCTCTGCCACATCCTTTCCGTATGCCGGATCATCAAATCCTTTATAAAGTTCGTCTAACGACCATTCTGTTGTCATTGTTCCCCTCCTGTAATGTTTTTGCTTCCCAGGACACCTTTCCTGTGAAGCGAAAAAAGTGTCCCACCGCTTGCATGCGGCAGAACACTTTTATTATAGCATGGATTCTATTTCTGGTAAATCTGAATAAAATTTGTGACCACTTCCACAAGCTTTTCATAGCTCATGGACGTCGTGTCCAGACAGAAATTATAATTTCTGGCGTCATTCCAGTCTCTTCCGGTATAATAGCGGTAATATTCCGCGCGGTACTTGTCGATTTTCTCAATCCGTCTCTCCGCTTCCTTCTCCGAGAGGCCGTTCTGGTTCATCACTCGTGCGACGCAGTCCTTCTTCGGCGCACAGAAATACAGTTTGATGACATCCGGATCATCCCGGAGTAAATAATCCGCACACCGGCCGATAATCACGCAGGATTCCTGCGCTGCCAGCTCTTTGATGACCTTCGCCTGATAATTGAACAGGTTATCATCAGACACAAAATCCGAATTCTCCGGTGGAATCACACCACCCTTGTACGGATTTTTCTTCAAAATTCCAAACAATGGAGATCGCTTCAACCGCTCGTCTGCCTGTCCGAACAGCGCCTCGTTGATGCCGCTGGCATCCGATGCCATTCTTAAGATTTCCCTGTCATAACAGTTGATTCCAAGCTGCTCAGCCAAAAGCTTTCCCAGTGTTCTTCCACCACTTCCATAGCTTCTCGCAATGGTAATGACTGTTTTTTTCATTCCATTCTACCTCCCTGCATTTTCCGTCTATTCTCCCAGATATGCCTTCTTAATAGAATCATTGTTCATCATTTCCTTCGCGTCACCGGAAAGAACAATATTTCCGGTCTCAAGCACATACGCGCGGTTTGCGATTGCAAGTGCTTTCTTCGCATTCTGCTCCACCAGAAGAACCGTCGTACCGCTCGCTGAGATCTCCCGGATGATGTGGAAAATCTCCTCCACAAAAATCGGGGAAAGTCCCATGGACGGCTCATCCATCAGAATGATCTTCGGCTTGGACATCAGGGCGCGCCCCATTGCAAGCATCTGCTGCTCACCGCCGCTTAACGTTCCTGCAAGCTGGTTTTTTCGTTCTTCCAGACGTGGGAAACTCTTGTAAACCTTTGCCAGTGATTCCGCAATCTCGTTTTTATCTTTTCTGGTATAAGCGCCCAGCTTCAGATTCTCGTAGACGGAAAGTTCCGCGAACACACGCCGTCCCTCCGGCACATGCGCCATTCCCATCGATACGATCTTATGTCCCGGCACCTTCACGATATCCTGTCCCTCAAAAAGGATCTCGCCCTCGGATGGCTTTAACATTCCCGTTATCGTCTGAAGTGTCGTCGTCTTCCCCGCACCGTTCGCTCCGATCAGCGCAATGACTTCCCCTTCGTTTACTTCAAACGAGATCCCCTTAATTGCCTGAATGACACCATAATGTACTTTCAGATTTTTTACTTCCAACATTGCCATAGTCGTTCCTCCATCTATCTCATGTCATTCTCCAAGATATGCCTTGATTACCTGCGGGTCATGAAGTACATCACCCGTCGCGCCCTCCGCAAGTACCTGACCGAAGTTAAGCACCGTCAACTTCTCACAGATACCGGACACCAGTTTCATATCATGCTCGATCAGAAGGATTGTCATGTCGAACTCATCCCGCACAAAATGGATCGTTTCCATCAGCTCTTTCGTCTCGTTCGGGTTCATGCCTGCCGCCGGCTCGTCGAGCAGCAGCAACTTTGGATTCGTTGCAAGTGCACGCGCAATCTCAAGCTTTCTCTGCTTTCCGTATGGAAGATTGGAGGACAGGAAACCCGCCTCGCGCTCCAGATCAAACACTTTTAATAATTCCATTGCCTTCTCATCCATCTCCGCCTCAACCTTGCGGTATTTCGGCAGACGTAAGATTCCGGTCAGCGTCGAGTAGGACATCTGGTTGTGCAGTCCGATCTTTACATTGTCAAGCACGCTCTGATCCTTAAACAGACGGATGTTCTGAAACGTACGCGCAATGCCCGCCTTGTTGATGTCGATCGTTTTCTTTCCTGTGATATCCGCACCATCCAGGCTGATAGTTCCCTCATCCGGCGTATACACACCGGTAAGCATATTAAATACCGTCGTCTTGCCGGCACCGTTCGGTCCGATCAGACCGTACAACTGTCCTTTATCGATGGAAATATGAAAATCATCTACCGCACGAAGTCCTCCGAAGGAGATGCCAAGATTCTTTACCTCTAACATTGCCATAACTATACTGCCTCCTTCTTTGTGTTTTTGCGGAACTTCTGTGCCATTTTCTGTCTCCATTCAATGCACTTCGGAGCCCAGTTGAAAAGCATCATGACGATCAGCACGATCGAGTAGATTAACATACGGTAATCGGACAGTCCTCTTAACACCTCCGGAAGAAGGGTCAAAAGAACGGCTGCAATGATGGAACCACGGAAATTCCCCATACCGCCGAGTACGACGAATACCAGAATCATGATGGACATATTGTAACCGAAGTTCGCCGGCGTCGCCGTAACTGTGGAAAGGTTGTGCGCATAGAGCACGCCGCCCGCTCCCGCAATCGCCGCAGAGATCGTGAATGCCATCAGCTTGAACTTGGTGATGTTGATGCCGACAGACTCTGCCGCAATACGGTTATCACGGATTGCCATGATCGCACGGCCGCTTCTGGAATTGACCAGATTGTATACAACAAATAAAGAAATCAGAATTAAGATCACGCCCGCTGTAAAGCTGGAGAGATGTGGAATCTTTGCGATTCCCTTCGCACCGTTGATCAGCCAGACACCGTCATCTGCGAGATCAATCGCGTTTCCGTTCGAGATTGCAAAGTGGAATCCGCTTCCGTCTTTTGCGATATAAAGAACGTTGATGATATTTTTGATGATCTCACCAAACGCCAGCGTCACAATCGCAAGATAATCGCCGCGCAGACGTAAGACCGGAATGCCGATCAGAAATCCGAAGAATGCCGCCATCGCAGTACCCACGAGCAGCGCAATAATAAAGAGCACAATCTGGCTGCCGATCACACCTTCCAGCAGCTTAGTGCAGAAGGCACTGGAAAAAGCTCCCACACACATGAAGCCCGCATGACCGATACTCAGCTCTCCGAGGTATCCCACGCACAGATTCAGACCGATCGCCACGATAGAGTAGGTGCACATGGGAACGAGCAGTCCCTGCATCAGCGAAGAAATTGCTCCGGCAGCTACCATGATCTGAACCACAATATATACCGCAATCACCAACACAAAGGTGATCAGCTGGTCTTTTGTTTTTTTATTCACCGTTTTTAAATTTAACTTTGCCATAGCTGTTCTCCCTTTTGCATTATACTTTCTCATGAATCTGTTTTCCAAGAATTCCGGTCGGTTTTACAAGAAGCACAACAATCAAAACCGCAAATACAATCGCATCCGAAAGCTGGGAGGATATGTAGGCACGTCCCAGAATCTCAATAATTCCAAGGAGAATTCCGCCGATCAGCGCTCCCGGGATCGATCCGATTCCGCCGAAAACAGCAGCCGTAAATGCTTTGATACCCGGCATGGAACCGGTGTAAGGTGTCAGCGTCGGATACGCGGAACAGAACAGCACACCTGCGATCGCCGCAAGTCCGGAACCGATGGCAAAGGTCAGGGAAATCGTCGCATTGACATTGACTCCCATGAGCTGTGCCGCATCTTTATCCTCGGATACCGCAAGCATTGCCTGTCCGGCTTTCGTCTTCTTAATGAACATCATCAGTGCGATCATAATCACCACGCATGCCAGCACGGTGACAATGGTTGTGCCGGAAATGGTCAACGCGCCGTCTGCCAGCTTTAAGGAAGGCAAGGACACAACGGAACTGAATGATTTCGTATCCGCTCCAAACAGCAGCAATGCCGCATTCTGCAGGAAATAGCTGACACCGATCGCTGTGATGAGCACGGCAAGCGGCGTTGCTCTTCGCAGCGGCTTGTAGGCAATTTTTTCAACAACAATTCCGAGAACGGTACATACGATGATGGAGAGAACCACCGCCGGAAGCGGGCTGATCCCCTGGCCGCTCATTGCAAGGAACACCACATAGCACCCGATCATAATGACATCGCCATATGCAAAATTCAGCATTTTCGCAATACCATATACCATGGTATAGCCGAGTGCAATGATCGCATATACGCTTCCCAGACTGATTCCATTGATCAGATAGGATAAGAAATTCATAACAACCCCTCTGTCTTTCCTTGTTTAATACGTTAAAACGTCAGCAGTTTCACTTATTATAACATGTTACATACCTGTATACAACTTAAAACCGAAAAAAGAAGAGGTTCCGCGCCGGCGGGTAGTCGCCCCCGCCAACGCGCCAACCTCTTTATTGGCCTTTCCTGCCTGCTCTATTACATTGCTGAATAAGCACCGTCTTTGATTACGACTGCCTTCGGCGCCTTGCTGACCTCGCCGGTTGCCTGCCATGTCATGGAATCACCAGTCAAACCGTCAACGCTGATCTCTGTCATAGCCGCCTCAAGTGCACTGCCAATATCTGCCACGCTCATATCCGGTGTCACGCCTGCCTGCTCTGCCGCTGCTTTGATAATGTAGATTGCATCGTAAGCATCTGCTGCGAACTGGTTCGGTGTATCCCCATATGCTTCTTTGTACTTTGTAACAAAGGACTGTGTCTTCTCATCATCTGCATCTGCTGCAAACGGTGTCAAGAGCATTACGCCCTCTGCCAGCTCTGTGTTAAAATTCTCAACACCAAGCAGTCCGTCCAGACCGTCGCATCCAAAGAATGTCGGAGCATACCCCATGCTGTCTGCCTGTGTCAAGATGATGGATGCCTCTGTGTAGTAGATCGGAAGGAATACAAGCTCTGCACCTGCGCTCTGTGCCTTCTGAAGCTGTGTGGAGAAGTCTGTCTTGGAATCTGCGGTAAACGCTTCTTCTGCAACAACTTCAAGTCCCTGATTCTGGGCTTCTTTTACGAAGTTCGCCTCGATACCGGAAGAATATACATCGGAACTGACGTAGATCACAGCAACCTTGGCTGCCAGCTTGTTCTCACCGATATACTGTGCGGATGCCGTACCCTGGTTCGGGTCGGTAAAGCATACCTGAAATACATTATCATTATCGATTACATCCGTGGAAGATGCGGACGGTGTCAGTTCATACATGCCGTCCTCTGCGGTCTTCTCAACAACTGCCACACAGGGAGTCGTTGTAACGGTACCCATCAGCATCTGCATACCCCAATCCTTTAAGGAGTTGTAAGCATTGACGGATTTCTCGGCATCATGCTGGTCATCCTCAAACTTATATGCGATCTGATATCCGTTGATACCGCCCGCTGCGTTAATCTCATCAACAGCAATCTGTGCTCCGTTCATAACTGCTGTACCGTAGATCGCTGCTGCTCCGGTAGTCGGTCCGATACCGCCAATCTTAAATGCCGCGCCATCTGCCTCTGCGGCTCCTGCGCTCTCTGTACCTGCCGCTGCGCCGTTATCTGTGGTCGTACCGGATGCTGCTCCGTCGGAAGAGCTTCCACAGCCTGCCATCATACTTGCAGCCATCGCTGCTGTCAACAATACACTCAATGCTCTCTTCATAATATTGTCCTCCCTCAAGTGCCTTTATCTTTTCTGAAATAATAG
>ERZ857629.4677-NODE-4677-length-10427-cov-4.698515_pt1 | contig 10427 bp, 10 predicted proteins | sample MGYA00519700_ERZ857629 | MGnify/ENA primary metagenome ERZ857629 (study PRJEB31778, sample SAMEA3449351) | human gut metagenome | biome: human gut; feature: human-associated habitat; material: faeces | place: United Kingdom | collected 2010/2012 ... | reverse complement strand
CATGTAGTAGTGACGATGACGGAGACGGCAGCAAAGACATCAATGTGCAAGAAGTGGTAGGAACATGGACCTGTACCGCAAGCACAGATAAAGTGGATGGTAAAACCATAACTGGTTATATGGTTGGCGAGTCCATTACCATAAGTGAGGATGGCAAGTTCTTTTCTACAGAAAGCTCAATCGGCAATGGCACATGGGAGCTTAACGGCAATAAAATGTCAGCTAAGAACACGTATGGTGATACTTTCAGCGCAACGCTTGTTGTTAGTGGTAATAAGATGAAATGGAACGGAACTTCAAGTCTGGACGTTAGCTTCAACTATACATGGGAGAAAAAATAAATTCTTGCAAATAGATAGCAATAAAGATTGACGTCACTGTTGCTGTTTTGCAACGGTGGCGTTTTAAAATTTAAAGTGGGACAGGTGAGTTTGCATGAGACTAATGTTCATTAATTGTGTAATAACTTAAAACTGAGATATAATGACAGAAGACGAAAAGAAAGAATTTGAAGAATTCTTAGAATGGAAGGCCGAAAAGAAACGCAAAGAGGAAGAAAACAAGTTGAAACAAGAAGAGGCTGAAAGACAAGTTAAGGTTCATGCTCAAATGTCTCAAGTAGAGGAAGAGGAAAGCATGGAATTTGATAACAAACAAGTTCCTTATTCTTCAAATAATAAGATTGAAAGCAACAATACTGGGGAAATACCTACAACCTTCCCATTAGCTTTTGTATTACTAATTTCTTTGATTATTTTTCTCTTTTGTATTTGTATACTAAAAGATTGTTCTGATAATAATCAAACATCTTCTTATAAAACAGAGTCAACTTCTAATAGTGAGGCTGATAAAGAAAGACTTGATTCTCTCGCCGCTATAGATGCAGAAGAAACCAAGAGACAGGATAGTCTTAAGAGAGCCAAGAGAATAGACCTGTTAAAAAATACGATAAAGATAAAGAAAGCTTATCTATCATCTCCGAATAGTGCTGGCGGTGTAGACGCTCATCTTGTATGGAAGAATGTATCTAATAAGACTATAAAATATTTAAACTGGAGTGGCTATCCTATAAATGCAGTGGGTGACCCAGTTTCATGTGAAGCTCGTGGAACCATTGAAAGTGGTGGTAAGTTTACTGGTCCTATAAAGCCTGGAGCGACTTATGGTTATGACATATATTGGGATTGTCTTTGGTACAATTATTCTGCAAAGAAGCTTGTGCTAACAGGAATCTATATAGAATACATGGATGGTAGTTCTATCAATATAAACAAGAACGAATTGAAATATGTTCGTTAATGTCAAGTTTTTATTTTCTAACTTATAAGACAATAAGAGTGTATGATTGGGGTTGAATATTTATTGCGGTTGCAAACAAGGCTTCCTTGTACTGCAAAACGAACTTGTTTGCGGTGCAAGGAAGCCTTGTTTGCGTATGGGGCGTATGTGTGCTGTGGCTCAGCGGGTTAGGGGTTCAGGCGTAGTCCGCTGTCTGTGATTGTGATAAGGCGTTGCTTGTAGAGGTCGCCGATGGCGCGTTTGAACACCTTTTTGCTCACTTGGAAGCGGCGTTTTATTTCCTCTGCGTCGCTCTTGTCGCCGAGGTCGCATGTGCCTCCGTTGTCCTTCATGTACTGCAGGAGTTCCGCCGCGAATCCGAGTGTCTGCTGTCGGCCGGTGGGCTGGAGCGTGACGTCTATCTTTCCGTCGGGGCGTACGGTGCCGATGTAGCCTTTCGTGCGGTCGCCGGTGTGTATGTATTTGAACACCTGGTCTTCATATACGAGTCCGGGGTAGCAGTTGTCGATGATTACCTTGAACCCCATTTCCGTCTTCTGCCACACCAGGAGGTCCACTTCCTGCCCGTGCTTGTAGAACGGCGGACGCTCGTTGAAGTAGCGTTCCACCTTTGCCGACGCCACGATGCGGTAGCTGTCCTCGTCGATGTGTATGTGTACGATGTAGCTTTCGCCTATCTCCATGCGTTTCTTCTGCTCGCGGAACGGGCAGAAGAGGTCCTTCATGAGTCCCCATTTGAGGAATGCTCCGTACTCGTTCACCCATGCCACTTCGAGGTAGGCGAAGTCGCCCACTTTGGCGAGCGGCTTCTCTGTGGTGGCCACGAGTCGTTCGTCGATGTCGAGGGAGATGAAAACCGTGATTTTGTCGCCTGGTTTCGCGTCTTCTGGTACATAGCGTTTGGGCAGGAGAATCTCTCCCTCGTCGCCGCCGTCAAGATACATTCCGAAGTCCACTTCCTTCACTATCGTGAGTTCGTTGTAGTCGCCTAATTTTATCATATTGTTTCTGTTTCCTTGTTTTCGTTCGGGGTTTCATTGTCGTGCTGGGTGCACAGTTGTCCGTCCTTCATTTCAATGGTGCGGTCGGTGGTTTTCGCCAGTTGCTCGTCGTGTGTCACTATGACGAATGTCTGGCCGAAGCGGTCGCGCAGATTGAAGAAGAGCTGGTGCAGTTCGGCTTTGTTCTTTGAGTCGAGGCTGCCGCTTGGCTCGTCGGCAAAGATTACTGCCGGGTTGTTCACCAAGGCTCTTGCCACAGCCACGCGTTGCTTTTCGCCTCCGGAGAGTTCGCTGGGTTTGTGCGAGGCACGCTCTTCGAGTCCCATGAATCGCAGCAGTTCCATGGCTCTTTCTTTTGCCTCGCTCTTCGTCTTGCCGCCTATGAATGCCGGAATCATGATGTTTTCGAGGGCTGTAAACTCGGGCAACAGCTGATGAAACTGGAACACGAAGCCTATGTGCGAGTTGCGGAAGCGGCTTATTTCCTTTCCGCTCAGGCTGCGTATGTCGGTTCCGTCGATGGTGATGGAGCCGCTGTCGGGCTTGTCGAGTGTTCCCATTATCTGCAGGAGTGTTGTCTTTCCGGCTCCGCTGGGTCCCACGATGCTCACCACTTCGCCCTTGTCTATGTGCAGGTCGATGCCCTTGAGTACCTGCAGTGAGCCGAAGCTTTTTGTTATTCCTTTTATGTCAATCATATTGCCGTTGGTGTTTCATTGTTCTTTTTTGCTTTTGCTGCCTATGCGTTTGAGCAGCTTTCCGATGGCTTCGTATGCGCTGCTGTCCTCGGTGTGCTGCGGTTGTGCGAATGTCATTTCGTCCATTGCGTCGCCGTGCTGGTCGGGGAATATTATCATTATGTTCTTTCCGGAGAAGTTGCTCATTATCTCTTCGGGCAGGAGTTCGAGTGCGTTCTTGTAGCTCACGGTGCCTTTGCGTGCCGTGACCACGATGAAGAGGTGGTCGTCGGCGATGGTCTGCGCTATCTGCGGCATTTCCGCCCAGTGTGTCATCACGTTGAAGTCAGTGCGCACGCTTTCGTGTCGTGTCTTGAAGAAGGTCTCGATGAGCGGCAGCACATCCTCGCGTCCGTGGAATAAGGTCTTGCATTCGAGGTTGGCGGCAAGTCGTGCCACGCGTTCGAGCCATCGGTAGAATCCGGGTTCGAACTGTGCTCTTGACGGCACCACCACCTGTATGCGCCTTATCGTGGCGAGAGGCTGCGTGAGGCGTGCCATGATTATCTGGTTGTTGAGCCCGTTGAAGAGGCTTTGGTGGAAGTCTCCCCAGAACTTTGCCGACACTTCCCTGTGCATGTGCATGCCTATTATGATTTCCGTCGCGCCGAATTCCTTGAACGCATGGCGTATGCCGTTGGCTATGTTTGCCGCCACTCTTACCTGGGTCTGCATCCGTATGTCGGTGGATGCTGCGTATTGCGCCATGCGTTCGAGCAGCTGCTGTCCGTTCTCTTGGTTGCGCCGCATGTCGGCGTCGTCATAGACCACGTTGAGTCCCACCAGTGCCGACTTGCTTTTAGGGTTGCGCATCATCATGGCGAGGTTCACGAGGCGTATGGCATACTCCGGATATTTCATCGGGATGAGCATCTTCTCCTCGTCGGCGCTGGTTTCGTCGTGCGGCATCTCCTGGTCGCGCAGGGTTATCTGCTGTGCCGCCCGCTCCGTTGTTATCGTGGAGATGATGCACGTCACGAGTATCATTATCACCACGCCGTTGAGCATGTCGTCGTTCACGAGCACCTGTCCCGGCGCCACTTCTATCCTCATGCCCACCATAATCATTGCTATCGCGCCGGCGGCGTGTGCCGATGTGAGTCCGAACATCATGTTGCCCGACGAGAAAGGCAGACGGAAAAGGCGTGCCGAGAGGTAGGCAGCGATGGCTTTTCCTGCCGTGCCGAAGAACGCCACGACGAATACCACCATGAGTATGTTGCCGCCTTCGAAGAGCAGCCGCACGTTGATGAGCATGCCCACGCCTATGAGGAAGTAGGGGATGAAGAGTGCGTTGCCGATGAATTCGATGCGGTTCATCAGCGGCGAAACATGTGGTATGTAGCGGTTGAGAATGAGTCCGGAGAGGAATGCGCCGAAGATGCCTTCAAGCCCGACGGCTTCGCTAAGCGCCGCGCTCATGAAAAGCATCGACATGACGAAGATGAACTGCATCACAGCATCGCTGTAACGGCGCAGGAACCAGCGTGTGAGGCGCGGCACCAGCACTGCCATCGCTCCGCAGTAGAGTGCGAACTTCACCACGAACCATGCCCAGAATGTCCAACCCGTGTTGCTGTCCTGCGACGCCACTATTGCGGCGAGCGTGACAAGTGCCATGAGCAGCGATATCATCGACGACCCCACGCTCAGTGTGACACTCGGTTTGCGTTGCAGTCCGTAGCGTCCCACGATGGGATAGGCGATGAGTGTGTTGGAGGCCATGATGCATCCGAGCAGCAGCGAGGCGAGCACTGAATAGCGGAGCAGGCAGATGCTCGCCACGAATGTGAGCAGAAGCGGCACGGCATTGGTGAGAAGTCCGAATGCGAGGAACCGCCCGCTGTTGCGTTTCACGCCCTCCATGTCCATCTCAAGCGACGCGAGGAACATGATATAATATAGTCCCACCTTGCCGAAAAGCTCGAAGGAGTCGTCGCGTGCCAGGATGTTGAGCCCGTACTTTCCCATTGCCACGCCGGCGAGCACCATGCCTATGATGTGCGGAATGCGCAGCTTGCCCATGATTATCGGCGCGAAGAGGATAATCAGCAGTACCACAAAGAAAATGAGTGTGGGGTCGGTTATCGGGAAGTAACTGGCTATTTCGGTCATGAATATATTTTTATGTGCAAAGTTACGCAAAAAAACGGTTAAGTTCGAACGATGGATATATTTTTCGCCATGAGGGTGCTTCAAAACTGAAGTTATCGGAAATCAAGCTTCGCCGGAAGTTAAAGGAAGATAACGGACAATAGCATAACTCATTGAAAAATAATGGTAATGTCCGTTGTCTTCCATCCGCCACAGGCGGATTGACTTCCGATAACTTCTGCTAACTCCCATTTTGACACCGACATGGCGCGGCATTATTTTCTTTTCATAATCACTGTTGTGACCGAAAGAGCGGGCAGCGTGCATGAAAGGGTGCCTTTCTTGAGCGTGAACTGGCTGACGGGTGCCACGTCTTCTGTTTCGGATGTGCGGAAGCATTCAGCCTTTATGCCCTTGCCGAGTGCCTTCACATCGATGTTGTGGGCTACGGCGTCGCTCTGTCCGTTAATCATTACCACCACATATTCTTTACCGTCGGGGCTGACGGCGGCAAGTGCCTGTGGGCATGCCGTGCGCACAATGCGGTAGCCCTGCGGTATGAAACGGCTGAACTGCTGGCGTACATAGTAGTTTTTCACGCGGTGATAGGTCTGTGCCTTGAAGTCGCCCTGCACCAGGCACCATTGGTCGTTGTTTTCTTCCACATATTGCCAGTCTATCCACGCCGTGGGTTCCAGGTGGCGCATGTCGTCTATCAGTTTCTGGGCAAGCTCTATGTTGCCCTCTAAGCCTTTGCCGCCGCTTCCCACTTCGCTCATCCAGAGCTTCATGCCGGTGTCATGACACAACCGGCGCAGGGCGTCGCGACTGGTGTTGTCGGCTATATATGTGTGCGTGTTCCATTGTCCCACAAGCGGCAGCACCCCTGCGTCGCGGTAGTGCTCCAAGGCTTCTACCGACTGTTTCACGCTTGTCTCGTCGGAAGCCGAGATTACTGTCTTCAGTCCCGAAGCGCGGAGCACCGGACTGAGCACGCGCAGAAACTTCACTTGCGACTCTTTGTCGAAGTGGCATCCTTCCTGGCTGCCGTCGCGATACCAGTAGTCGCTCATCGCCTCGTTGAACGGTTCGAGCGTGGCGAACTCGATTCCGTATTCGTCTTTGTAGTGTTTGCACACGTCCACGAGGTAGTGTGCGAATTCGTTATAGTATTGCGGCAGCAGATTGTCGGCGTTGCCTTTGTCGGCTCCGCCCACACATCCGCTCACCGTCATGTAGTAAGGGCACGAGTTGCTGAACGCCTCGAAGATTGCGTCGGGGCGTTTCTGCTTTATCTTCAGCATAATCTTGCGTTGCGCTGCATCGCGTTCCCAGTGATAGGCGTCGGCAGTGGAGTCTTTGAATCCTTCCATTTCGGCGCGCAGCCCCTTGCCCTTGCCCATGTGGTGTGGCTGGCAGTTGCGGTTGAGCGGGTCTTCACCGCCGCCGATGTTGTAGCGGAATATGCGGAAATTGAGTTTGTCGGGGCTGACGAGCCAGTCCACAAGCTGGTCTATCTTGTCGTCGCTCCACTCGCCGCACATGCGTGCCCACCAGCAGAGCGAGATGCCCCAGCCTTCAAATGTGGAGGTGGTGTCGGAGGGGCATAAGGCGAAATCGCGCACTGGGGCGTCGTTCTGCGCCGGCTGTCTGCCGCCGTCGGTTTGCGCGCAAAGGTTCATGGGCAGTATGAGGAGCACTGCCGATAGGATGAGAACGGGTGTAAGAAATAATTTTTTCATGTTGTTTTTCTGGTTTTGTTTTATATTTATGTCCATTGGAATATTCCGAAAGAAACCGAATGGCTTTGCCTGCAAATGAAAGAAGCCTTGTCTGCATTGCAAAACGAACTTCTTTACATTGCAAACAAGGCTTCTTTATGGCGCAGACAAGGCTTCTTTGCAAATGTGGCAAAATGCAGCCTTTTTCAAGTGCTTACTTCTTCAGGTCGCCCACCTTTTCCAGATATTCCGCTATCTGCACGGCGTTGAGTGCCGCACCCTTGCGTATCTGGTCGCCGCTGAGCCAGAATGTGAGTCCGCAGTCGTCGGCGAGGTCCTTGCGTATGCGTCCTACGAACACGTCGTCCTTGCCTGCTGTTTCGAGAGGCATGGGGTAGATGAGTTTCGAGGGGTCGTCCTTGAGTGTGCATCCGGGTGCTGCTGCGATGGCTTTCTGTGCTTCTTCCACGCTGATGGGGCTTTCCGTCTCAATCCATACGCTTTCCGAGTGGGAGCGGAGCGAGCTTACGCGCACGCACATTGCCGAGCATTTCACGTCGGAGTGCATTATCTTTTGTGTCTCGTTGAACATCTTCATCTCCTCCTTGGTGTATCCGTTGTCGGTGAAGACGTCGATTTGCGGTATCACGTTGTATGCCAGCTGGTGCGGGAACTTGCTCACTGTCACCGGCTTGCCTTCTATTATCTCTTTGTATTCCTGCTGCAGTTCGGCCATGGCAGCGGCTCCTGCGCCGCTTGCGCTCTGGTAGCTTGCTATGTGTATGCGCTTGATATGGCTGAGGGCTTCGAGCGGTTTGAGCACCACCACCATCATTATGGTTGTGCAGTTGGGGTTGGCGATGATGTTGCGCGGACGGTTCAGTGCGTCTTCGGCGTTGCATTCGGGTACTACGAGTGGCACATCGTCGCACATGCGGAATGCGCTTGAGTTGTCAATCATCACGCAGCCGTGCTTGGTTATGGTGTCGGCGAATTCTTTTGAGGTGCCGCCTCCGGCAGATACAAATGCCACATCGATGTCCTTGAAGTCGTCGTTGTGCTGCAGGAGTTTCACTTCGTACTCCTTGCCTTTGAAGTTGTATTTGCTTCCGGCTGAACGGTGTGAGCCGAAGAGTGTGAGGTTGTCAATGGGGAAGTTTCTCTCTGCGAGTATGCGAAGGAATTCCTGTCCTACGGCTCCGCTCGCACCAACTATTGCTACGTTCATAATTGTATGTGTTTATGTTTGTCCTTATTTTCTTTCTGCATTTTCTTTTGTGTGCATCGGGTTGCGTGTTGCAACTCTCTGCTTTACAAATATTTTGCAAAGGTACAACTTTTCTGTTTATATGCAACTCTTTGAGCGTATTAAATCTCATTTTTCCACTTCCCGTGTTCTTCCTGCGTGCCGTTCGGGGCGAGGGCGGTTCCGTGTGTCGTGCCGTTCTTTCCCGGCTTTTTCCGGGTTTCTGGGCTTCCGCGAGTGGGGGCTTCTGGCGTGCAATATATAATAAGGTGTGGTCAAAAGGCTGTTTTCGCCGGTTTGCAAACAAGGCTTCTTTGGTTTCCAAACAAGACTTGTTTACGATGCAAAGAAGTCTTGTTTGGAAGCCAAAGAAGCCTTGTTTTTTTGTGGATGGATTTTCCTGCGTGATGCAGGCTGTGCTTTGCCTGTTTTTTATTTCACGGCGATGCACTCCACTTCCACGAGTGCGTTCTTGGGCAGGGTCTTCACTGCCACTGCCGAACGGGCGGGGAAGGGCTGGCTGAAGAATTCGGAATACACTTCGTTCATGGCTGCGAAGTCTGCCATGTCGGAGAGGAACACTGTCGTCTTGACGACATGTGCGAGGTCGGTTCCGGCTTCTTCGAGTATGTGCTTGGCGTTGGTGAGCGACTGGCGTGTCTGCTCCTTCACGCCGCCGACGGCGAACTCGCCTGTCGCGGGGTCGATGGGCAGCTGTCCTGATGCGAATACCATTCCGCCGGCTTCTATTGCCTGGCTGTAGGGACCGATGGCTTTCGGTGCCTTTTCCGTGTTGATTGCTTTGTTCATGATTTTTTGTTTTCTTTTATTTGTTGTTGTTTGAACTGTTGTTTTGTCTTAGTATCTGCCGCGCCCGCTCTATTATCGTGTCCTCGCCACGCAGCAGGTCTGACTGTTTGAGGTCTGTCTTGTGGTCGGGTTCTATGCCGAACTCGGTGCTTTGCCGGTCGCGGTCGTACATGGGGCATGCTGAGAAACGCACGCTCCATCCTATGGGCAGCTCGCTGGAGTAGGGCATTCCGGCTCCGCCTCCGGTGCGGTCGCCCACGACTATGGCTTTGGGGCAGCAGCGCATGTACTTAACAAACTCGTTGGCGGCGCTATATACGGCGCGGTTGGTGAGCACTGCCACGCGCTTCTGCCATCGCAGTCCGCGGCTGGGTTTCAGCCGTTGCTCCTCCATCGGCGAGAAGTCGGAGTGGCCTTTGCCCGTCTTGTGCTGCATGTAGCCCACGGTAATCTCGTCGTTGGTGAACCGTGCGGCGAGCCTTTCGGCTGCCGTCAGCAGTCCGCCGCCGTTGTCGCGTATGTCGATGATGAGGGCGTTGCACGGCGTGAGGTACATGAGCACCTCGTCGAGGTTGCCTTCTCCCGGTGCGGTGGCGAACGATGCGCAGCGTATGTAGCCCGTGTTGTCGTCGAGGATGCGGTATTTCAGTCCGCCGGCGATGCGGTAGTCGGTGCCGAGATAGCGCGTGATGAGTGTGTCGCTGATGTTCGACGGGTAGTCTTCCTTCCATGCCCAGTTGCGCGAAATGTCCCATGCCGAGTACATATTCACATGCCCGTCGCGCAGTTCGCCGAGCATATTGCCGAGGATTTCGAAGAGTTGTGTGTCCGTGAGGTCGTCGGTTATCTGCCGGGCGTAGCGTGAGTGCACCTCGTTCCAGTCGAGTCCGTAAGCCGAAGCCTTGTAGTCGAAGAAGCAGTAATGCTCGTCGATGATGCGCCAGAGGGCTTCGAAGTTGTCGCGCGGCGTGTTGCTGTATTCTTCTTCATCCACGCATCCCGTCAGCACGAAGGCGGCTGCCAGCAGCATTAGTATGTGTTTCATGCACTGTTTCATGGGCGGAGTCTTATGGTCTTGAATCTTTTCACGATGCCGATGAGCACCGCATGGGTGTAGATGTGCTGTTTGAGGTTGTTCACAGAGGCCTGCTCTATGTCGCCAAGATAGCCTATGCGCAGTGTGGTGCGGCTTATCGGCACATCGATGGTGAGCATCTGTCGTAGCGACGGAGTGGCGACGAAAGTCGTGGGGACGATGTTGCGGTCGTAGTTGCCGCGTGAAAATATCTCGTAATAGCTTTGTCCGTAGTTCGGACTGAACATTATTCCGGCAAGAGGTGCGCTTGCCTCATAGCGTATGGCTATGGGACAGCGGCTGATGTGGGTGGAATAAGTGGCTGAGAATGTGGGCGACAGGTTGAGGTTGAGGCGTGCCTGTGCCGGGTTGTTGCTGCCACGGGTGTTGTAGATGAATCCTGCCGTGGCGTCGATTTGCGCTCCTGCCTTTATGCTGAGGCTC
>ERZ857629.4676-NODE-4676-length-10427-cov-6.070671_pt1 | contig 10427 bp, 6 predicted proteins | sample MGYA00519700_ERZ857629 | MGnify/ENA primary metagenome ERZ857629 (study PRJEB31778, sample SAMEA3449351) | human gut metagenome | biome: human gut; feature: human-associated habitat; material: faeces | place: United Kingdom | collected 2010/2012 ... | reverse complement strand
TCGCTGCGCGGTATCTCGCTTATCGAGCCGTCGGTGGTGACGACAAGCCCTATCGTCGAATGCTCGCTGATGACTTTTTGCGTGCCTATCTCCGCCGCCATATTGAACGGTATCTCATGCTCGAACCACGGGGTTTTTACCATTCGCGGGCTCTCGCCCTCGATATAGCCGAGGGAGCTCGGGACAATATATCCCACGCAGTCTATGAGCCGCACGCGGAATGTCGCCTCCGCCTGTAGCGATATCTCAACCGCATTTTCCGGGATAAATTTCGGCTCGGTGGTCATTATTGTGCGTCCCGCCGCGGACTGCGGAAGCTCATCGGTTGCACGGTCGCGCACGCTCTGGCTCTCGATATTCGGCAGAACGAGGGCATCCATGAAACGCTTTATAAACGTTGATTTTCCGGTTCTGACAGGGCCGACAACGCCGATATAAATATCGCCCTGAGTGCGCTTTGCAATGTCGCTGTAAATATTTCTCTCCTGCACGGTTATCCCTCCTCAGACTCCGGGTATCAGCAGCATACATTTCTGCGCCACCGTTTCGCCCGTTATGCCGTTTTCCTGCTCCACCGCTTCAACGGTCGTGTTATACCGCCTCGCGATATCCCATATCTCCTCGCCCGCATCCGCAAAATAGACCGTCAGCGCGGCGCCGCCCGTCTTTTTGCCGTCGGAATCGGAGCATTCTATTGAAGTGACGGTCTTGCGGCGGACGCTGTCAAAGATACAGCCCGAGATATTCATCTCGACCCTGACATCGGCGCTGCCCGAAGCGCAGGCGGCGCTCGCGGCGGTTATCTCGATGCACGGCGAGCACTTGAGATCGCCGCACTTTCTGACCGCTCGGCGATATTCGTAGTTCGTCTGCCGCTGGGCGTAGCATGGCTGGGATTCGGCATCGGTATAGAGAAAATGTAGTGTCAGTTCGCCGGAGATTATTATTCCGTCGGAGTCCTGCGCCACACTCTTGGATAAGTCGGAGCACCAGAGAGCCAAAATCTGTCTCGCCTCCGGCAGATCCTGCGTGCTGCGGCAGGTGAAAGTATCGTTGAACTTATCGGCGATAACCGCGAAATCGGCATTGCGGCTCTTTGTTTCAAGGTCGCAGCAGACGGAATAGGCATCGGTGACGGTCGGGAAGCTCAGCTCGCGATAAGCCTTGACTCCCGCGCCGACGCGCGCGCTGATATCAATCAGTCTGTTGTCGCCCGCCTGGTCGGCCTTCGGCAGGACTTCGAGCGAAGTGACGGGCAGGCAGACGCAGCAGGTGCAGTCCTCGTCAATGCCCTCGAGATTTATTATCTGGCTTATCGGCATGGAATGGCCGAAGCTGAATATTTCGCCGCCCTCGCCGCGACAGACCGCGCTGACGGTGAGTTCGCCTTTGACAAGCAGTTTGTTGCTGATGACTTTTATCTCCTGCGCGAGCGCCGCCGCCTGCGCGCTCAGCACGCAGGACACAGCCGGGTCGCCGTCGGGCAGAGGCACGGTCTCGCTCATCGGGAACGCAGTCTCGGTGCAGGCGACGAGGCTTGCAGTGCGGCTGTCGCAGCATCTGAGCTGGATTCCCGCGCCCTCTGCTCCGGTTATTATCTCTTTTTCTTTTACTCCGGATATGCCGAACGCCACGCTGACCACGGCGTGGATATCGAGCCTGCGCGGGCTGACGGCGCGGCAGTTGGCATACTGAGTATAGGCGCGCACATTCACGCAGCAGTTTTCATCCGCACCCTTGAGATCGGCGTATTTTGAAAACGGATATGTCTGCTCGAAGCAGCAGACCGTCCCCTGCTCGTCAGCATAGATGACGCATACGCCGGCTGAGCCATCCGCCGTCGCTCTGTCGCCCGCAGTCTGGACTGCGGTTATGCGCGGAGTGACAAGGCATTTGAGCACGCGCCTGATATCCGGGCAATAATCCGGCAGGGTTATATCGGCATCTATCGGCTGTTCCGCAGTGCAGCTGCCGAGCGTCTCTTCGACACCGACCGACTGCGTTATAACGTTGATTTGCATCGCATTCCTCTCCTTAACAGAAAATGTCAATGCATTTATATTCCGCCCATGTCCCGCGTATGATAAAAACCTGTGCGGTGTTTTTGAACGCGTTTTAGCACTCTTTTAATTAGAGTGCTAAGTATTTACAATTTATTCACATATCACTGTATTCTTTTTTAACAAAGCAGGGGTACTATATAATCAAACGAAGGGAGCGAGAGCCCCCGGAGAAGAAAGAGAGTGAGTCCGATGGAAATCGGAGAGCAGTCAGACAAATAAAACAACCACTTCAATATGAATAACAATAAACATCAAACGGAGGAATCAATTATGTTTGAACTTACACCTTATGAACGCAGACATCAGCGTGCACTCTTTAATCCTTTCAGAGATATGGAAAACTTCGAGAAGAACTTCTGGGGCGACATGGCCGCAACAGACTTCAAGACTGATATAAAGGACAACGGCAAGGAATATGTGCTCGAGGCGGAGCTGCCCGGATTCAAGAAGGAAGACATTCACGTCGACATTGAAGACGGCTACATGACCATCAGCGCAGAGCGCAGCAACGAGACCGAGAAGAAGGATGACAAAGGCAACTTTGTCCGCCGCGAGAGGTCTTACGGCTCGTTCAGCAGGAGCTTCGATATCTCGTCCGTCAAGACCGAAGACATCACCGGCGAATACAAGGACGGCGTTCTGACCCTGACGTTGCCCAAGAAAGAAGAAAATGTGCCGACATCGAGAAGAATCGAAATCGGCTGATAAAAAGCAAGCGACCCCGGAGGGAATACCCTCCGGGGTTTTGTGTTTTTATATGTGCTTTTTATAAGAGTTACTTCATCCCGTGCTTTTTCATATAATTCGTGATGCAGTCGAGCTCGCTGAAATATATTTTTTCGCCTTTCACTTTCATGAAATGCTCATGCCCTTTGCCGAGCAGGAGGAGGATATCCCCTTTCTGCATATGGTCGAGGGCATATTCTATCGCCTCGGCGCGGTCGGTTATCTTGACATACTTACCCGCTCCGCCGCCTTTTTCGACCCAGCCGGCTATCTCGTCTATTATCGCATTCGGATCCTCAAAATCCGGGTCATCGCTCGTGATTATAATAAAATCGCACATCTTTGCGCTGACAAGACCGAGCTCCTGCCTGCGGATAGTCGCTTTGTTGCCTGTCGAGCCAAAGAGCGCAACAACGCGGTTGGGTTTATAATCGCGGACGGTCTCAATGACATTCTCCATACTAAGACCGTTGTGAGCGTAGTCTATAATTACGCTGTAATCATCGCTGACATGGACTATCTGCATTCTGCCGTCGATGCTCACATGCGAAAACGCCTCGCGCATTTTTTCAACGGGTATGCCCATCTTGCGCAGGAGCGCGACGGACGCAAGAACATTGTAGACGCTGAAAAATCCCGGCATACTGACCTGCGCGTGCCACGGGGCGTCGAACCTGCTCTTGCAGTCGAATTCTATTCCGAGGAAGCCCGGGCGGCGCAGAGGATTTATATTCTCTGCATAGTAATCGCACTTTTCGTCGAGTCCGTAGCTTATCACCTCGCCTTTTGACGCGGCGGCGATATCATCAAAAAACGCATCGTCCCGGTTGGCGACAGTGAAGCCGCTGTGGACATAGAGCTGCTTTTTCCAATAGGCGTATTCTTCAAACGTCTTATGCTCGTTTCCGCCGATATGGTCGGGCGAAAGATTTGTGAATATCCCGGCGTAGAACTCGACACCGTAGACACGGCTCATCTTGAGTCCTATCGATGAGACCTCCATGCAGACAGCCTCACAGCCGCCGTCTGCCATCTCGCGCAGAATTTTCTGAAGCTCATATGATTCAGGAGTCGTGTTGACGGTCGGTATTTTTTTGTCGCCGTAGAACGCGCCGATAGTGCCGATAACGCCTGTTTTTATGCCGCAGTTTTCAAGTGCACTGCGCAGGATATAAGTTATACTTGTCTTGCCCTTCGTGCCGGTTATACCTATCATTTTCAGCTCATCCGCAGGGTGGCCGAAGAAGTTTATGCTCATCTGCGCGAGGTCGCGGCGCGTGTTTTCGCTCATCAGCACAATTGCATCATTGGGCAGGCTGAGCGCCTCTTCCGCAACGAACACGCGGCAGCCGAGGTCATATGCGTTTTTTGCGTATTTATGCCCGTCGGTCGTCTCGCCTTTCATGCAGACAAATGCCGTGCCCGGCCTTGCCTTGCGCGAGTCGTAGACTATATCGCATATATCCGCCTGCGGATAATCACCCGCAACGGTCGTGCCCTCAAGCAGTTCTTTCAGAAACATTGTATCTCTCCCGTGAAGTCTTATTTTTCAAACGGTCTTATAACAAAGCCGAAATTGAGTTTCTTTTCGTCGATACGGCGAAGCGCACGTTCGGGGTCGTTGTGATACTCCGCCTCGCTGATTCCCGTCATGCGCCAATCGAGGCTGACAACGGTATCGTTGAGAGGTTCAAGCTCAAAATCATGCTTCGTATCTTCGAGCATCTGCGCCGTGAAATGCTGGGCATTGAAGCTGAAATGCTCCATGCCGAACGGCTCGAATCTGAGTCCCGCCGCGTTTGAATAAACCTCGGCGAAACGGGTGCCGTAATGTGCGCCGTTCTCCTGCGGGCGGATATAATGCTCAAAATTATCCGTCGCCGTTGTGTTCCAGAGTCCGAGGCGCTGAGACTTATATCTGTCGACATAAGATTCTCTCGGGCCGAAGCCGAAATAGCTGACGCTTTCATTTTCCGCAGGCATGAAGAGTCTGTAGCCGACTTTCGGCAGTATCGGGCATTTCTCGATAACATCGCCGTCAAAGCAGAGCGTAACACAGCCGTCGGACGTGAATTTGTAATCAACATCGGCGTGGATAACGGGTGGGCAGGACGGTCCGCCGATTGCTATCTTCGTCTTGACGCACACGCCGCCGTCAGTCTCGCAGACGAGGCAGGAATATGTTTTCTGCGCGGCATATCTGAAATTCTTGAGTCTCCACATTTCCGACGAGCCTCTGTTATAGCAGGGCGCGCGCCAGATCTGCGGCTCAACGGGTGCGCTCAGCAGCTCTTTGCCGCCGCAAATTATAGAAGATATGCGCCCGTAGGGTTTATCAAAAGTATAGGCGATATTTCCCGTCTTGATAACCGCGAAGCGGTCATTTTCGCCGAGCTCGACTCTGCCGTCTTTTGGCACATAGGGCGCATAGTCCTTGAGTACAAACTGCTCGAAGCCCGTTTCAAAGCCCTTTTCCGCCCAATGGGTATCTTTTGTCGAGACAAAGCTCAGAGTCAGCAGGCAGGACGGGAGCAAGTCAAAATCTGTGGGGTCAAAAAGCTTTACAGTCGTGCTCCCCTGCGCGGGTGTTGAAAGTACAGCAGTCGTGCCATCCGAAACAGTCTTGCCACTCTCTGAAAGAGTCCAGTGAATCGCCGTATCGTCGAGCGGAGTAAAGCGCCTGCGGCTCGTGACGGTCACGCTGCCGTCGCCGTTATATACAGCCGAATACTGCTGATAGACGCGCTTCATATCAAAATAGCCGGGGCGCGGAGTGCGGTCGGGATAGACGAGTCCGTCGATGCAGCAAATGGAGCTATTCGGGAAATCGCCGAAATCGCCGCCGTAAAAATAGCGTGCATTGCCGTTTTTGTCCGGGACATTGACCGCGTGGTCGCACCACTCCCAGATGCAGCCACCGAAATTGTTGTCATACTTCTCGACAAGATCCCAGAACGGATAGACATCGCCAGTGCTCATCGAGCAGACATATTCGCACATATAGAAAGGCTTCTTATATTCTTTATTATTGAGATAGTTCTCTATATATTCCGTGCCGGCGTACATACGGCTCTCGACATCCGAGATATCGGCAAAATTCTCACCCTCGGGGACAGCCTTGAACTCGAGGTGGGAGTTTTCATAGTGAACAAGAGCGCGGTCATCGCGCGAGCGGATATACTGCGCCATCGCGCGGTGGTTGACACCCGCTCCCGACTCGTTTCCGTGCGACCAAAGCACGACACAGCCGTGGTTCTTGTCGCGCTCGAAGAGTCTCTTTGCCCTGTCGACATAAGCCTCGCGCCACTCGGGAGCGGACGAGAGATGCGACCAGCGCGTCCAGTCCCATTCGCCCTCCCAGTCGTAGCCCATGCCGTGGGTCTCGATATCGGCTTCGTCGGTCAGCATTATGCCGTATTTATCGCACAGCGCGTGGAAGCGCGGATCGTTGGGATAATGCGAGGTGCGGATCATATTGCAGTTGGCTCGCTTTATGAGCATAATATCTTCGAGCATATCGTCGAGCGTGACGGCGTGACCCGTGACAGGGTTTGAGTCGTGGCGGTTGATACCGCGAGCCTTGACCGCTTTTCCGTTCAGAAGGCAGATTCCGTCCTTTATCTCGAAGCGGCGCACCGCAGTATCGAGCAGAACGATTTCGTCACCGACGGTCAGCCAGAGCTCATACAACTCAGGCTGTTCATCGTTCCAAAGAACTGGAGAATTGACGCTTATGCTGAATTTTTCGCCGCCGACACCTTCGGACACAACGATGCCGTTCGGCGCGACGAGCTTATATTTTATATCACAAGGCGCGCTGAGCTTCGCTTCAACGCGAAGTTCGGCTGAATTGAAATCATCGGAAACATAGCTTTTGACAAAGATATCATCAAGTCTCTCTTTTCCGCGCGCGAGCAGATAGACCTCGCGAAAAATTCCCGAGAATCTGAAGCAATCCTGATCCTCAAGATAAGTGCCGGGGCACCACTTGACAACCAGCACACAGAGGGTGTTCTCGCCGCTGACCGCGAAGTCCGTGACGTTAAATTCGCTCGTGCAGTGCGAGACCTCGCTGAAGCCGATGAACTTTCCGTTGAGCCAGACATAGAAGCAGGAATCCACGCCCTCGAAGTTCAAAAATAAATCGCGTGAAGAGAGCTTTTCATCGAGCGTAAATTTTCTGACATAGAGCCCGCAGGGGTTATCGTCCGGGACAAACGGCGGGTCGGTCGGGAAAGGATATTCGAGGTTGCTGTAAAGCGGGACATCGTAGCCGCGGTCGGTATAGGTCTGCCAGCTGCGCGGGACGGATATTTTATCAAATTCGCCCTCGCCGACATATTCGGGCGGCTCGCGCAGGACATCTTCAAAGCTTTTGAAAAAGCGGAAATCCCACTCGCCGCAGAGCGGAACAAAATAATCGGACTCACTGCGCTCGCGCGAAGCGGCGGTTTTTTCATCCGCAAAGGGAATGAAATAAGCGCGCGGCTCAAGGCAGTTTACATGGAGCGTTTCAAGAGATTTGTGATAAGCCGGTGTTTTCATCGAATACCTCACAGCAAAAGATTTTATACAACGATAATTTTAATGCTTACAGCCTTCAAAGTCAACAAAAAACAGAGCGTTCGATTGACCACAGGGCAATTTTCGGATATAATTGTAAAAAAGCGAAAGGAGCGCCTATGGATATCTTTGACCTTGCCGTTATCGGCGGCGGACCCGCCGGATACAGCGCAGCGATAACAGCCGCAAAGAGCGGACTGAAAACGGCGCTCATAGAAAAAAACGAGCTCGGCGGAGTGTGCCTGAACCGAGGCTGCATACCGTCGAAAGCCATGCTCCACAGCGCAAAGATTTTCAGGCAAACACTCGATTCCGAAAAATTCGGAGTTACCTGCAAAGAAGCGGATTTCAATCTCGGCACTGCGCTCGCGCATAAAAATGATGTTATATGTCAGCTGAAATGCGGCATCGCCGATTCGCTCGAACACGCGGGAGCGAAAGTCATAAATGCAGAAGCTTATATAAAAGGCAAGGCGGACGGGCTGTTCATAACCGCCGCAGGAGAAAATGATATATATTCAAAAAATCTGCTCATCTGCACGGGTTCACGACCAAGGGAGCTTGAAATTCCCGGCGCGGATATCACAGATGTGAGCGATGTATATAATCTTGACGCTATACCGAGAAGCGCCGCGATTATAGGCGGCGGGGCATCGGGGCTCGAAGCGGCGGAATATCTGAACGCGCTCGGGTGCATGGTGTCTGTAATTGAACAGGCAGAGAGACTTGCCCCGACTATGGACAAAGACATAAGCATATTTTTGCGGCGCAATCTCAAAAAGAGCGGAATAAATATTCTCACTTCGTGCAGGGCCGTTTCGGCGAACGGCAGAAATATAAAATACACCGACGCGCGCGGAAAAGAAAAGACGGCCGAAGCGGATATTATAATAAACGCATCCGGCAGAACGGCGTGTTATGACGGGCTCGGAATCGAAAACATCGGGCTTGAAAATCTCAATACAGACAACCACATGCAAACTGCTGTTCCCGGCGTTTATGCCGCCGGAGACGCGAACCAAAAAGCCATGTCGGCTCATGCAGCATACCGCGAATCGGCAGCGGCGATAAACAATATTCTCGGCAGGGCTGACAGGATAGACTATCTCGCGATTCCGCAGGTCGTGTTCACTTTTTCCGAGGCGGCATCGATCGGCGAGACGCTCGAAAGTGCGCTCGCAAAAGGCATTGACGCCGTTTGCGGCGAAGCGCCGCTGCGCTCGAGCGGAAGATTTTTCGCCGAGGGCGGGCAGGACGGATTTTGCAAGATAATATCAGAAAATACAAGCGGCAGGCTGCTCGGAGTTCACATTGCGGGCGGCAACGCGTCGGAGCTGATATACGGCGCGGCGGCGATGCTCGCGAACAAAATGACTGTTGAAGAAATTAAAAATACGGCGTTCCCCCACCCCACGGTGAGCGAGGCGATAAGAGAAGCCGTTTTCAGATAAGGAGCACTGAGATGTACGACAAGCAATTCAGATTCAACGAGGACGGAGAGTTCAAAATCCTGCTCTTCGGCGACCCGCACGAGAACGACGATGTCAGCTCGGAAAAAGGCAAGGCGAAGCGCGCGGACACGCTGAAATTCCACGAGACCGCGCTCGACGCGCTCAAGCCCGATCTTGCGGTTTATATGGGCGACATATGCGCGGCGTCTCGCGACGACATCGACATGGAGTCGTTCAAAAGGCAGTTCGAGCGTCTCATTGCACCCGTTGTTGAGCGCAAGATTCCGTTCGCGACGATAATGGGCAACCACGACCACGACTCCGGGCTCGAAGAGGAGCAGACGGAGATTTTCATGAACACCGAATACTGCGTGACCCGCCGATGCGACGAGGATATCACGGGATATTCGAACTATTACATACCAATTTTAGGCAAGAGCGGCAAGCCGGAGTTCAATCTCTGGTTCATGGACTCGAACAATATTTTCTATGACAAAGAGATTTCATATTACGATGTCGTTCACAAGGATCAGATAGACTGGTACGAGCGAAACGCGGCAAAGCTGCGCAAGAAAAACAACGGCGTTCCTCTCCCCGCTCTGCTGTTTGAGCACATCCCGGTCGTTGAAGAATATGAGCTTCTCAGAAAGGCGAAGCCCTGGGAGATGTGGAAAGCCGTGCGCGGCTACGGGCATCTCAACAAGAACTGGTATGTTCTCAAAGACGAGGACAACGGATATCTCGCAGAGGGTCCGTGCCCGGCGGACGTCAACAGCGGACAGTTTGAGAGCTGGAAGAAAATGGGCGACATAAAAGGCGCGTTCTTCGGCCACGACCACATGAACAATCTCGCGGGCGAGGTTGACGGAATACTGCTCGCGCAGTGCAAAACCTCGGGATTCCGCGCATACACAGACGGCGGCAGACCGTCCGTCAGGCTGATAACCGTTCACGAGGACGGAAGCTTTGAGACGAGCGTCCATTCGTTCAAGAATTTCGGGCTCAAATGCACCTGCCTGGGACCGATTGAAAGCCGCATAACCGACCGTCAGAGCGTCAACGCTACAATAGCATCGCGTGCGCTTCTCGCCGGAGCGGCAACGGCGGCAGTGATGCTCGGCGCGGGCAAAATCTATCAGATTCTCAAAAACAGGAGGAAATGAAAATGGTGACTCATATAGTATTCTGGGCGCTTAAAGATGAAGCGGAGGGACACAGCAAGAGAGAGAACGCGGAGCACATCAAAGAGATGCTTGAAGCGCTCGTCGGCGTTGTCCCGGGGCTTATCGAAGCGAAAGTCGGAATAAACGAAAACGGCGGCAAATATGACGCGGCGCTCTTCTCGAAGTTCGAGAGTTGGGACGCGCTGCACGCATATGACAGCCACCCGGAGCACCTCAAGGTGCGCGCTTTCGTCAAAGCGGTTCGCGTCGAACGCGAGAGCGTTGATTTTGAAAGCTGATTTTTATTTTTAACATTTAAGAGCCGATGCCCGAAAAGCCCGGCTCTTTTTCTTTTGTGTGAATAAGCTGTTAATTTTGCTTTTTTTTGAGAATTTTGTTGTCATATATAGCTTTGTATGCTACACTGAAAGTGCAGAGAGAAGCACAACGGCAGTTATATC
>ERZ857629.4675-NODE-4675-length-10428-cov-6.947942_pt1 | contig 10428 bp, 8 predicted proteins | sample MGYA00519700_ERZ857629 | MGnify/ENA primary metagenome ERZ857629 (study PRJEB31778, sample SAMEA3449351) | human gut metagenome | biome: human gut; feature: human-associated habitat; material: faeces | place: United Kingdom | collected 2010/2012 ... | reverse complement strand
GAGCCAAAAATCCAGGCTGGGGCTTCTTGCCAAATTGTGCGGTGTTGCCTTAAATTTACGGGTGCGCTGCATGGCGGCGCACCCGTATTCTGTGTTGGGAATGTTTATTTGGCGCAGTCGGCCAGAGTGGGATAGGCCTCGTCCACGATCTTTACCAGCCGCAGGAGGTGCTCGCCCGCGAGCTCGCCGGAATCGGACATCCGCACAAAGATGACATCGGTCTGGGCGGTGACGGTATTGTCGGACTCGTCGCAGAAGAAGGAGGCGAATCGGTAGGTGGCGTTCAGATCGTTGCAGGCGGACAGGGCCTTGTTGAACTCGGTCTTGTGGTACTCAATGATGTTGTATACGTACATTGCCGCGCTTTCGTTGCCCTCATAAAAAACGCACTTGACGCCAAAATCAAAATTGTTGCCCTCCAGCTCGATCCCGATGGTCTCGTAGCCGTCCTCATCCACGCCGTTGTAGTCGTAGACAACGTCATTCGCCTCCAGCCAGGAGATGAAGCTCTTGGTGGTAGGGTAGGACGCGTTTGCCACGGCGGAGGCCGCAGGCAGCAGGCACAGCAGCAGGCAGCATACAAGCAGGGAGGAAATCAGTTTTTTCATAGGGACAGTCTCCTTTCATTTTTAAAACATACGATTCATCCGAATGGCCGGATCCGGCCGCGGGAATGATGCTTTATACGGTTTGACGGCTTGTGCCCTCCGGCTCCCTGCGCACGTCGGGGCGGCGCAGCTCCTTGGCGGCGTAGAGCTTCTTGTCGGCCTGCACCGTGGCCTCGCGGAAATCCTCGTAGGAGCTGAGGGTAAAGGGCTGGATGCCCACGGACAGGCCGATGTAATAGGGCTTGCCGGAGGCCGCGTTCACCCGCTGGCAGGCGGCGGCCAGCCGGGCGCGGAACCGCTCCGGGAACGTGGGACTGCCGGTGAGCACCAGGCACACGAATTCGTCGCCGCCCACCCGGGCCAGCTTGTCGCCCTCCCGGATGCATTCGCGCAGGATGGCGGCGCAGGCGACAATGGCGTGGCTGCCCTCCGGGTGGCCGAAATAGTCGTTGATCTGCTTCAGGTGATCCAGGTCGCAGTACAGCAGGTGGGCATGGCGGCTCTGGCCGTCCCGGCACAGCTGCCGGACGCTTTCTGTCAGGCCTCGCAGATTCAGCAGGCCGCTGAGCTGATCGTAGCCGGAGAGCAGGTCCAGCTCCCGGTTGCGGGCGCGGGCGGCCTCCAGGTCGCGGGTCATCTGGTAGCGGTGCGTCTCCTGGAGCTTGCTCATTTCCAGATATTGCAGCGACAGGCCCAGCTGCAAGCTGACCACGTAATAGAAGGCCAGCTCCTCCGCCGGTACCTCGCACACCAGGAGCCCATATTGCCGGTCGCCGGAGAACAGCAGGAAGCACATGAAGTGGTGGGCTTTCCCGTCGTCCGTCAGCTGGGCGATGCCCCGCTCCCGGGTGACCCGGGGGCGGTCATAGGTCTGGTAGACATAGCTCTCCCCGTCCCGGTAGCGGGAGGCCAGATACAGATTATCCGGGCAGGTCCATTCCTCCTTGCCGTCGTAGCTGAGGGAATGGTCCAGCAGGAACAGATAGGCGGTCTGCACCTTCAGCAGCCGCAGCTTTTCCATCACCTGGAAGCAGTATTCCGTCTCGGATTGGACGCAGTCGTTCAGGTCCCGGGCCATCATGGGGATGAACCAGGATTTGCCCTGGTATTCCAGCAGCTCCTGCTCCCGGGCGACGGCCTCGTGGCGCACCTTTTGCAGCTCCGCCTCCGCCTGCCGGACGGGGATATGACTGCGCTGCGGGGAGCGGCAGCCGCAGGACTCCCGGGTCAGGATGCGCACCGGGAACCGCTCGTCGGGCACCGGCTCGCCGCGGAAGATCTTTGCCATGTCCACCACCGCCCGGTAGCCCAGACCGTAGGCATCCTGAAAGACGGAGCTGAGCGGCGGGGAGAGCTTGGATGCAAATTCGGTGCCGTCGAAGCCTGTGACCTTCAGGTCCTGCCCCACGCGGATGCCCCGCTTTTCGCATACCCGGTAGCAAGAGGCGGCCATCTCGTCGTTGGCAAGCACAAAGGCCTCCGCGCCCGGATTGGCATCCAGCAGCCGCTCGATCTCTGCGTCCACATAACTGGAAAAATCTCCGTTGCCGATCATAAAGTCTGCCGCGGTCAGGCCGTGGGCCTGCATGGCCTCCAGATAGCCCTGGAGCCGCTCAATGGCGTCGATGTTCCGCTTCGGCCCGCGCATAAAAAGGATCTTTTTGCACCCGTGGGCCTCAATCAGGTGGGATACCATGTCGTACATGCCCTGCCGGTTGTCGGCGATAATGCTGTGACAATTGGGCAGGTCCACCTTTTCGGAGACCAGCACCAGCGGGCGGCTGTTGTACCGCCGGGCAAAGACGGCGGCGTCATCCCGGTTCAGATGAAAGCCGATGGTGCCGTAGCCGATGATGATCCCATCCACCCCGCTGACGCGGCAGTAGTCGTGAATGGTGTTGAACTGATAGTCATAGCTATTGCTGCTGAAATCCCCAAGAATGCTCTGAAAGAAGGGCCTGGTGTGGATCCGCAGGAAGAAATAGGTGCTGATGTCCTCTTCTCTTGCCCGGGCGATCATGCCGCGGATCATCTCCCGGGGGAAATAGGAATGCACACCACCGATCATGATCCCGACGGAGCGCCGCTTCTTGAAATCCATGCCGTCACCTCGTGTATCTGTAAGCTTGGAAAGGAAAAAGCCGGATGCTTTCTGCGTTCATCATAAAGTGCCAAAAGAAGGGCGTATTTCTACGTCGCTTTTCAGGCAACATTACTATAACAGATTTTTACGAAAAAAGCCAGTGTATTCTTCCTGATTTTTTAAAAAGGCGCTGTGTCGCATGGGCTGATTGCACATGGAAAATCCCGGCGGGAGTGGTTTTTTGTACCAATAATAGAATTCCTCGCCAGCCGTTGACAAACCGTGGCGGGTGATGTAAAATTTCAATTTGGGGAAAGCCGCGCTCTTTTGTCGCGTGCGCGGCCATTTCCCGGAAAAAGCCGAAAAAAAGATACCGTCAATGGCGGAAATGGCGGGCAGGCACCGCCCCGGCTGAATGAGACGCATGGAAGCAACATTAAAATAAAGGTGAGTAAAAAATGGGAAATTGTGCAATCGTAGGAATCAACTGGGGCGACGAGGGCAAGGGCCGGATGGTGGATCTGCTGACGCAGGACTACGACGTGGTCGTCCGCTATCAGGGCGGCGGCAACGCCGGGCATACCGTCATCAATGAATACGGCAAGTTTGCCCTGCATCTGCTGCCCTCCGGCATCTTCCGCAAGGATGTGGTAAACATCCTGGGCAACGGCGTGGCGCTGGACCCGGAGAACCTGTGGAAGGAGATCCAGCAGGTGCAGTCCCAGGGCGTGGCCATCAGCCCGGAGAATCTGAAGATCAGCGACCGCGCCTCTCTCCTGATGCCCTGGCACCGGGACCTGGACGGCCTGGAGGAGGCCCGCCTGGCCGACAAGAAGTTCGGCTCTACCAAGCAGGGCATCGCGCCGTTCTATGCCGATAAATTTGCGAAGAAAACCGTTCTGGCCGGTGAGCTGCTGTACCCTGAGTACCTGAAGGCCCATCTGGCCGACCTGCTGGAGTGGAAGAACCTGACGCTGACCAGAGTCTACGGCGCGGCACCCGTGACCATGGAGGACCTGGAAAAGTGGCTGAATGATTACTGCGAGAAGATCAAGCCTTTCATCTGCGACACCGGCGCGTTCCTGCGCGATGCCCAGAAGGCAGGCAAGAAGATCCTGTTTGAGGCCCAGCTGGGCGCGCTGCGGGATCTGGACTATGGCATCCACCCCTACACCACTTCCTCCAACCCCATTGCCGCCTACGCTCCCGTGGGCTGCGGCATGCCCAACGTGAAGATCGACCAGGTGGTGGGCGTAGTGAAGGCCTATTCCAGCTGCGTGGGCGAGGGCCCCTTTACCTGTGAGCTGTTCGGCGTGGAGGCCGATAAGCTGCGCGAGGCGGGCTTTGAGTACGGCGCAAAGACCGGCCGCCCCCGCCGGGTCGGCCCCATCGACATCGTGGCTACCCGCTACGGCGTCCTGTGCCAGGGTGCGACCAGCATCGCCCTGACCAAGCTGGACGTGCTGAGCTATATGGATAAAATTCCTGTCTGCGCCCGCTATGAGGTGAACGGCCGGCAGACCGATGAATTCCCCTTCCCCTGCCTGCTGGACGAGGCGAAGCCCGTCACTGAATACCTGGAGGGCTGGAAGTGCGATATCTCCGGCATCCGCCGCTGGGAGGACCTGCCCAAGGCGGCGCGGGATTATGTGGAGTATGTGGAGCGCCGTGTTGGCTGTCACATCGGCTACGTCTCCGTCGGCCCGGAGCGGGACAGCATCATCCTGCGCTGATAAGCGGGTATTCTTTCGCAAAATAGGAGAATCATATGACTGACCGTTATGAATCCCCCCTGTCCACCCGCTATGCCTCGGACTATATGCTGCGCCTGTTTTCAGCCGAGACCCGCATTCGCACCTGGCGCGCGCTGTGGGTATCCCTGGCCAGGGCGGAGCACCGGCTGGGCCTGCCCGTGACCCGGGAGCAGGTGGAGGAGTTGGAGGCCCACGTCAATGACATCGACTTTGAAGCCGCCGCCGCCCGGGAGCGGGAGGTGCGCCATGATGTGATGGCCCATGTGTACGCCTATGGCCTGGCGGCCCCCAAGGCGGCAGGCATCATCCACCTGGGCGCAACCAGCTGCTACGTCACCGACAATGCGGATATCATCCTGTACCGGGACGGCCTGCGCTACCTGCGCGCGGAGCTGCTGAAGGTGGTGGCGAATCTCTCCCGGTTCGCCGACCAATACAAGGCCACCCCAACTCTGGGCTATACCCACTATCAGCCCGCCCAGCTGGTCACCATCGGCAAGCGGGCGACGCTGTGGATGCAGGACCTGATGAGCGATGCGGAAGAACTGGATTTTGTGATCGACAGCATGAAATTCCTGGGCTGCCGGGGCACCACCGGCACCGAGGCCAGCTTTATGGACCTGTTCGGCGGAGATGAAGCGAAGATCGACGAGATGAACCGCATGATCTGCCATGACTTTGGCTTTGAGCGCTGCTTCTCCGTCTGCGGCCAGACCTATCCCCGGAAGCTGGACAGCCGGATCCTGAATGCGCTGTCCTCCATCGGCCAGAGCTGCTACCGCATGGCCAACGACATCCGCCTGCTCCAGCACGACCGCCAGGTGGAGGAGCCCTTTGAGAAGAATCAGATCGGCTCTTCGGCTATGGCCTACAAGCGCAACCCCATGCGCTGCGAGCGCATCTGCTCCCTGTCCCGCTACCTCATGGCCGACGCCATGAACGCCCCCATGACCGCCGCGACCCAGTGGCTGGAGCGCACGCTGGACGATTCCGCCAACCGCCGCATCTCCCTGCCGGAGGGTTTCCTGTGCGCCGACGCGGTGCTGCGGCTGGCCCAGAACGTCACCGACGGACTGCACGTCAATGAAAAGATCGTGGAGCGCGCCGTGCGGGAATATCTGCCCTTCATGACCACCGAAAACTTAATGATGGAGGCGGTGAAGCGGGGCGGAAACCGGCAGGAGATCCATGAGGTCATCCGCAGATGCTCCATGGAGGCCACCGCCAGAATGAAGAACGGCGAGACCTGCGACCTGCTGGAGCGCCTGTCCCAGGCCCCGGAATTCGGCATGACCCCGGAGGAAATGGAAAAGCTCCTGAACCCCGGCGACTACATCGGCCGCTGCCGGCAGCAGGTGGAGCACTATCTTACCGAAATCAAGCCCGCCCTGGCCGGTGCCAGCACCGAAGCGGCGGAGATCACGCTCTAATAAAAAGGAGGAGCCTCAATGGAAAAAATCCTCGTCCTGGATTTTGGCGGCCAGTACAATCAGCTGATTGCCCGCCGGGTTCGTGACCTGCACGTGTATGCGGAAATCGAGCAGTACGACGCCATTACCCCTGAGCAGATCAAGGCACGGGGCTACAAGGGCATCATCTTTACCGGCGGCCCCAACAGCGTCTATGATATGTCCTCTCCCCATTATGATCCCCAGGTGCTGAAGCTGGGCATTCCCGTCCTCGGCATCTGCTACGGCTGCCAGTTGACTGCCTGGATGGCAGGCGGCAGCGTCATCACCGCCGAGACCTCCGAGTACGGCAAGATCGATATGACCGTCACCAAGCGCGACTCCCTGCTCTTCAAGGATGTGCCGGAGCAGAGCATCGTCTGGATGAGCCATACGGACCGTGTGGACAGGCTGCCTGCGGGCTTCGAGGTCTCCGCCCGCACGGAAAAGTGCCCCGTGGCGGCCATGGAGAACGCGGCGGAGCGGCTCTATGCCATCCAGCCCCATCCCGAGGTGACCCACAGTCAGTTCGGCAACCAGATATTGAAGAACTTCCTGTATGAGATCTGTCGCTGCACTGGCGACTGGCAGATGGATTCCTTTATTGAGGATACCGTCAAGGCCCTGCGGGAGCGCATCGGCGGCAAGAAGGTCATTTTGGGCCTGTCCGGCGGCGTGGATTCCTCTGTGGCCGCAGGCCTGATCAGCCGCGCCGTGGGCGACCAGCTGACCTGCGTCTTTGTGGACCAGGGTCTCATGCGCAAGGGCGAGGGCGATTTCGTTGAAAAGACCTTTACCAGCCTCTTTGACATGCATTTTGTCCGGGTCAACTGCCAGGAGCACTTCCTGGAGTGCCTGAAGGGCGTGACCGACCCCGAGCAGAAGCGGAAGATCATCGGCACCGAATTCTATAAGGTCTTCTGGGGTGAGGTCCGCCGCCAGGGCGGCCAGGATGCTTTCTTCGCCCAGGGCACCATCTACCCCGACTGCATCGAGTCCGGCAAGGGCAACGCCGACAAGATCAAGACCCACCACAACAAGGTCAAAATGCCCGAGGATGTGAAGTTCCTGGACATCATCGAGCCCCTGGCCAGTCTCTTCAAGGACGAGGTCCGCCGCGTCGGTGAGCAGCTGGGCATTCCCCAGGAGCTGGTCTGGCGTCAGCCCTTCCCCGGCCCCGGCCTGGGCGTGCGGATCATCGGCGAGATCACCGCCGAAAAGGTCAAAATTCTCCAGGAGGCCGATTGGGTGCTCCGGGACGAAATGGCCAAGAATGGCTATGAGCGCCAGATGGCCCAGTTCTTCTGCGTCCTCCCCGGCGTCAGCACCGTAGGCGTCATGGGCGACCACCGCACCTACGACCACCTCCTTGCCATCCGCGCCGTCACCACCGACGACTTCATGACCGCCGACTGGGCCAGGATCCCCTACGACATCCTGGCCAAAGTATCCAACCGCATCACCAACGAAGTCAAACACATCAACCGTGTCGTGTACGACGTAACATCCAAACCGCCCGCAACGGTGGAGTGGGAATGATTGCATAAGTCGAAAAAAGCCCGTAAACACTGGACTTTTTCAGCCTTGATGCCCCTCATGGCAACGATTTGGCGACGGAATTTCATTATTCACAAGAAAAGAGCTATCTGATTTCCAATGAAGTCAGATAGCTCTTTTTGCTGTGCGCCCGGTGAGCGCACGTTCTCTAGGGTGGAAGTCCCGAAGTCGCCCGGTAGCGGGAAGATTTAGCCAAAGGCAAGGGTGTCCGTCGTGAGGCGGAATCTGAAGAAAGCCGGATTTCAGGGGTTAAAAGGTCCCCTGATGGGCAAAACTCTGGCCTGACGAACAGAAATCGCATACAAGGCCGTGAATGAGGGTGAGTTTGCAGCACAAAACAAAGCCCAGTAGCTACACGGAATTATTTGCGGTAAATGCGGCAGGTAAAGAGGGAAAGAACGTGTGAGTGCCCGGGGAGATCTTGCCGACGCATTCAAGTAGACATATTCGAAAAAAATGCGCAGTAACAACGAACGGCAAGAAGTCAGCAGAGGCCATAGTACCGGTTTTCCACTGGGAAGGGTCGAACAATCGTTAGTCCCAAGTAGATTACAGAAGGAGGTCAACATGAAGAACGCAGAATATCAGGGCAACCTGAGCTGCCCGCAAAGAGCAAGTGCGGAACACGAAGGGTATGCGGGAGCGCAGAGTGTTGGCGGTCAGGACGTAAAAGAACAGGACGGTGCGGATCTGCTTGAAAGGATTCTGAGCAGGGAAAACCTGAACAGGGCCTACAAGCGGGTCAAGACCAACAAGGGAGCGCCGGGAATTGACGGAATGACCGTTGGGCAGGCGCTGCCCTGGTTGAGAGAACACCGGGAAGAACTTCTGGAGATGATACGGCAGGGGAAGTACGAGCCCCAGCCGGTGCGTCGGAAGGAAATTCCCAAGCCGGATGGCGGAGTGCGAAAGTTGGGAATCCCAACGGTCGTAGACCGGATCATCCAGCAGGCAATTGCACAGCAGCTAACACCGATCTACGAACCGATGTTCTCGGACAATAGCTTCGGCTACCGTCCGGGCAGAAGTGCCCAGATGGCAATTCTGAAAGTGAAGGAATATGCGGAGCGGGGATATACTCAGGCGGTGCTTGTGGACTTATCCAAATACTTCGATACCTTAAACCACGAATTGCTGATGAATCTTCTGCGAAAGAACATCCATGACAAACGGGTGATTGAACTGATTAAGCGGTATCTGAAAGCCGGAGTGATGGAAAACGGACTGCTGGTGAAAACGGAAGAGGGTTCTCCTCAGGGAGGCCCGCTCAGCCCACTGCTTGCAAACATCTACCTGAACGAATACGACAAGGAGATGGAAAGACGGGGCGTACCGGTCATCCGCTATGCGGATGATATGATGATATTGTAGTTCTGTCAAGGAGCAAGCGAGCGGCCGAGAGGCTTCTGGAAAGCACCCAGCGGTATCTTGAGGGAAAACTGAAACTCAAGATGAACGTGGAAAAGAGCAGGGTTGTCAGCGTATTCTCGATCCGAAATTTTAAGTTTCTGGGCTTTGCGTTAGGGAAGGGGCGAAAGGGCGTGTATGTCCGAGCCCACGCAAAGTCCTTGAAGAAAGCCAAAGCAAAGCTGAGAGAGCTGACTTCCCGCAGTCAGGGCAGAAACGTCCGAGTGGTGATGCAGAGAGTAAAGGTCTACATCCGGGGCTGGCTTGATTACTTCGGGATTGCGAGCATGAAGACAACAATGCAGAGATGGGATGAATGGCTGCGAAGAAGGTTTCGATGCTATATCTGGAAACAATGGAAGAGACCCGGAAAGAGAGCAAGGAGTCTCATTCAACTGGGTATACCAGAATGGCAGGCATGGGCAGTAAGCAATTGCCGGAAAGCCTACTGGCACATGGCTAAGAACGGCCATGTACAGCGGGTAATCTCGAAAGAAAGACTCGTACAGGCGGGATATTACAGCATCCTTGACCGGTACGAGTCTCTGCACTTATGCGATTGAACCGCCGTGTACCGAACGGTACGCACGGTGGTGTGAGAGGTCGGGGCTATTCAGGCCCCTCCTACTCGATTTCTGGATTTTCCTAGTCTGATTCCAAAAACGTTTTCTACAGCGAGATGGGTGAAAGTGGTTTATCGAAGATTATATGCTTTCAGTTGAGAACCTGTCTAGGGGAAAAAGGGTGACAACCGACCTAAATATGGTGTTAAGTAGAAGATGTTAGCCAACAGGAGCGCGTCGGACGAACCGGGCGCTGTCCGGCGTGCTCCGTTTGAAAATCTCCATTTTTCCCAAGTCAAGAGCCGGAGAGAACACCCGAAAAATTACCCCATTACGTAACAGAGACGCAGAAAGGAGCTTGCATGAGAACAGGACTTACCAAGCAGGAAAAAACCACCGATATATGGTTTGACGAGAAAGAGCCGCTGGTCTATATTCGCACACACAACACCGACCTCAAGAACAGGCTGACCGCCTATGCTGCAGCGCACCCCGGCGAGTGCCGTCAGACCGACGCAGACCCGGACACGGGCTGCATGGAGTTTGAAATCCGAAAGGGGCGGTTCTCCTTTCGGCTGACCGACCCATACAGCGCAGAACGCCGCTGGGCGGCAAGCGAAGCAGCGAAAAAACGAATAAAAGGGTTTTAGGGCTTCGTTGATTGTTGCGTTGGCAACCCCACCGCAATGGTAGTGCCCTTCTCCGAACTTTTCTCTACCCAAACGGAGCCGCCGTGGAGGTCGGCGATCTCCCATACCAGTGAGAGCCCCAGTCCTGCGCCACCGTATTCCCGGCTGCGAGACTTGTCCACCCGGAAGAAGGGCTGGAAGATACTGCGCTGATACACCTCCGGGATGCCGCAGCCGGTGTCGGAGACGCGGAGCAGGAGCTTTTCCAACTCCTGAGTGACAGAAACCCGTACCGAGCCGCCCGGCCGGTTGTACTTGACAGCATTCTCCGTCAGGTTGAAGATCAGCCGGTAGATCAGTGCATCGCTGCCGGTCATAA
>ERZ857629.4672-NODE-4672-length-10430-cov-18.497253_pt1 | contig 10430 bp, 9 predicted proteins | sample MGYA00519700_ERZ857629 | MGnify/ENA primary metagenome ERZ857629 (study PRJEB31778, sample SAMEA3449351) | human gut metagenome | biome: human gut; feature: human-associated habitat; material: faeces | place: United Kingdom | collected 2010/2012 ... | reverse complement strand
ATCCTTTAAATTCACATAAACTAAGTAGTTTTTCTTTTTGCTCTGGCAAACTAAATCCAGCACGAGCTTGATCGTCGGTACTAACCCTAATGTAAATACCAGCATTCTTTATTTCTTCTTCACACATTTTAATCCTCCTTAACAAAAAAAGGTGAAGCAATATTTAGGCTATAAATACTACTTCACCCAATAGGTTTAATATTTTCTATAACCATTATAACACAGATTTCGTCATTATTTTAATTTTTTAATGAAGTCTTTTAAATCAGATAGTTTTATTTTGACATTTAAATCTCTGTAGTAAACAAATTTGTGTCCATTGAATAAAAGATATGTCTTATTATTAATAATTGCTCTATGAGGCTCTAAATAGCCTATATTGGTAGGCTCTAATTTTAATAAACTACCATTAATGAAAATAGGTTTAGTATTATTAAGCCTACAAGCCCATTCAACTTTACTTTTAAGTTCATGACTTATTTTAATTTCTTGTTTGATTATTTTTATCATAATATCATCAACACCTTTCTTAAACGACAAAAAAATCAATCATTTCTGATTGATTTAATCATTAACATCGCTTTGGTGCGACGATTTTTGCTTCTGGAGCGGATGATGGGAATCGAACCCACGTGGTCAGCTTGGAAGGCTGAAGTTCTACCATTAAACTACATCCGCAAATCAAGTAGGCAATATAAATTCTATTATATATTGCTTACTTTGTCAATACTTCTTTTAAAATTTCTCTAAAAAATTTAATTTTTTAGTAAAGTAGGATCTATCAAGGAAAGAGAAACCTTTTCTTTTTCTTTATTAATATCTATGACATAACAATCAATAATATCACCAACATTTAATATTTCACTCGGATGTTTAATATAACTATTACTCATTTTAGATATATGAATTAATCCATCATTATGTAACCCAATATCTACAAACGCTCCAAAATCAATAACATTTCTGACAGTACCCTGTAACTTCATTCCAACTTGTAAATCCTTAATATCTAAAACATCACTTTTAAGTAAAGGCTTTGGCATATCATCTCTAGGATCACGATTAGGTTTCTTTAATGAATCAATAATATCCTTCAAAGTATAAATATCAGTATTCAAAATATCCTTATATTTATCTATATCTATTTCCTCTAACTTATCAATAAGTTTCTCCGTCCCAATATCCTGGATAGACATTCCTAATTCTTTCAATAAACTCATAACAATACTATAACTCTCCGGATGTACAGCTGTTGCATCTAAAACATTATCTCCATCTAAAATCCTTAAAAAGCCAATTGCTTGTTCATAAGCCTTATCTCCAAGTAATTTCTTTTTCATAATTTCTTCTCTTGAATTAATTCTACCAGTCTTATCTCTATAATCTATGATTTTATCAATATTCTTTTTAGTTATTCCAGAAACATACTTAAGTAAAGAAGGGGAAGCTGTATTAATATTTACTCCAACACTATTAACTGCTTTTGATACCACAAAATCAAGAGATTCTGTTAACTTCTTATTAGCTACATCATGCTGATATTGCCCAACGCCAATACTCTCCGGAGTAATTTTTACTAACTCTGCTAATGGATCCTGTAGTCTTCTTCCTATTGAAATAGCACTTCTTTTTTCTACCGTTAAATCAGGAAATTCCTCAATTGCCAATTTACTAGCAGAGTATACACTAGCACCAGCCTCAGAAACAATGATATATTCAACATTTAAACCCGCTTCTTGAATAACTCTAGCTACAAATTTTTCTGATTCACGAGAAGCCGTACCATTACCAATAGCAATAATTTGAACATTATATTTTTTTATCAAGTCACACAATATTTTCTTTGATTCCTCGTATTTATTATGTGGTTCATGAGGATATATAACTGCAATTTCTAATTTCTTTCCAGTTGCATCAATAACCGCTAATTTACATCCTGTTCTAAATGCCGGATCAAACCCTAAAACAATCTTATCTTTCATCGGAGGAGTTAACAACAATTTCTCTAAATTCTTTCCAAAATTGTCAATAGCACTATCTTCTCCAACCTCTGTCAAATCAGATCTAACTTCTCTTTCTACCGAAGGAGCAATTAATCTCTTATAACTATCTTTAATTGCATCTTTTATTATTTCAATTACATTAGACTTATTATTTCTAATAACCTTATTTTCCAAAAACTTAATAATCTCTTCTTCATTAACATCTATTGATACATTAAGAACATTCTCATTTTCCCCACGGTTAACTGCCAAAATTCTATGTGGCTTAATATTTTTTACCATCTCACTATATTCATAATACATTTCATATACTTTATTTTCATCATTCGCATTCTTTTTAACCTTTGAAGTAATTATCCCATTTTTATAAAAATAATTTCTAATCCACTTTCTATAATAAGCATTATCACTAATCCATTCACTAATGATATATTTAGCCCCAGTAATTGCCTCTTCATTACTTTTAATATTTTCATTTAAATACTTACAACATACCTTATCTATATCCAATTTATCGGGTTGAGACATAATAATCTTTGCCAACGGTTCCAATCCATTTTTAATTGCTTCTGTTGCTTTAGTTTTCTTTTTCTCTTTATAAGGACGATATAAATCTTCAACCTCAACTAACTTACTGCATTTAATAATATTATTCCTAAGTTCTTCCGTCATCATTCCCTTTTCATCAATTAATCTAATAACATCATCTTTTCTCTTTGCAAGACTAACCTGATATTGATAAACTTCATCTATCTTTCTGATTTGTTCTTCATCTAAAGCATTTGTAGCTTCTTTTCTATATCTAGCAATAAATGGAATAGTATTACCATCTTCCAGTAATTTTAATACCACTTCTACTTGATTAACTTTAATATTTAATTCCTTTGCAATTTCTGAAATAATAAACTCATTCATTTTAATCCTTCTTTCTATGCATAAATAAGTATATCATAAATTATTGTAAACTGTAACTAAAAAGAACACTCTTATCTTGCTAAAATGAATATTATTATGTATAATACACTCTTGTATACACCAGAAATAGATATATATAGATAAGGAGACCAATATGGAAATTCAAAACATTAAAAATCCCCATTTTTTGAAAAAAATGAAAATTAAAGATCTTGAATTATTATCTGGTGATATTAGAAATTTTATTATTGATAAAGTATCCCATACTGGAGGACATCTATCATCTAATTTAGGTATAACTGATCTAACTATTGCTATTCATAAAGTTTTTAACAGTCCCCGCGATAAAATAATTTTTGATGTTTCTCACCAATGTTATACTCATAAAATATTAACAGGAAGAGCTAAACAGTTTGACACTTTAAGACAAATAAATGGCTTATCTGGCTTTCAAAAAAGAAAAGAAAGTCCATATGACTCTTATGAAGCTGGACATTCATCAACCTCTCTTTCTGCTGCCTTAGGTATGGCTTTAGCTAGAGATAAACAAAATAAAAATTATCATATAGTTGCCGTTATTGGTGATGGTTCTATGGGCAATGGCCTTCCATATGAAGCAATTAATCATATTGGAGTTACAAAAACCAGACTAATAATTATTTTAAATGATAATGAAATGAGTATTTCTAAAAATGTTGGTGCTCTTCATAATAATTTAGACAAAATAAGATCTAATTATGCCTATCACAATGCTAAAGATAAAACCAAACGCTTCCTAAATAAAATTCCTTTAATAGGATCCCCTTTAAGTAAAAGCGTAACTGCCCTAAAATCCTCATTTAAAAAACTATATTTAAAAGAAGGCTTCCTTTTTGAAGAATTAGGATTAAAATACTATGGACCAATAAATGGGCACGATTATAAAGAAATGTTAGCATATCTTGAAATGGCCAAAAAAGAAACTGAGCCAGTATTAATACACGTTATAACTAAAAAAGGGAAGGGATATCCACCCTGTGAAGAAGATACTATTGGTATGTGGCACGGAATAGGACCTTTTAATAAAGAAACTGGTAAACCCTTAGTAGCCAAAGATGATACAGTAACTTGGAGTGAAGTAATAAGTAACCATTTAATTGAATTAACCGAAAGAAATAACAATCTAATGGTAATAACTCCTGCAATGACTGGAGGAAGTAAACTATTAAAATATAAAGAATTATATCCTCATAACTTTATTGATGCTGGTATTGCCGAAGAGCATGCCCTAATTTTAGCCAACGGTATGAGTATTGGAGGATTAATTCCCTTCGTATCGATTTATTCAACATTTCTTCAAAGAGGATACGACGAAGTTCTTCACGATATTGCCAGAATGAATACCCACGTCATTTTAGGAATAGATCGTTGCGGAATAGTCGGCGAAGATGGTGAAACACATCAAGGAATATATGATCTAACCTTTCTAATGCCCATCCCTAATCTAATAATATCTACCCCCAAAGATAGTATTGAGGCAGGTAATATTCTATATACAGCTATTTTATCTAAAAAGCCCTTTGCTATAAGATACTCCAAAGATAGACTAAAATACCAAAAAAAGAACTATCAAATAATTCCTATAGGATCATGGGAATATTTAGAAAAAGGCCAAGATGCAGTTTTAATAACTTATGGTAATCTCTTAAACAATGCTAAAATAATCAAAAAGAACCTTGCCAACACTCTAGATCTAGCTATTGTAAATGCCAGATATCAAAAACCAATAGATACCAATTTATATGATGAAATTCTAACTACTTACCAATCAATCTTTATTTACGAAGAACAAACTCTTATAAATTCCCTTGGTTTCTATTTAACCACCTATGCTAAAACAAAAAACTACCAAGGAAATATAAAGATATTTGCTATTCCTGATGAATTTATTGAACAAGGAAAAAAGAATGAAATCCTTAGTTTACTTGAACTAGATCCAACATCCATTACTAATAAAATTATACAGTCTGTTAAACATAAATAAAAAAAATATGGCCAATTACTTTTTAACCATATCAGCATAAGTAATTGAATTATTGCCATATTTTTTTCTTATCTTATCAAGTGCTTCTTGTAAATGTTCATCCTCTTTAACTTCATCATTTACTTGATTAAATATTGACAATTGAATTTTATACACATCTGTCAAATTATTAACACCCACACATAAAGCCCTAACTTTTTTATCATCATCTGGACTCCATATTTTATTAAAAAGACTAATAGCTTCCTTATAAATATCTTCATCACTATTAATTAAGTTTTCTAACGTTACCTGTTTACTAATCTTTGTAAAATTATGAAACTTTACCCATACATTAACATTTGGCGCATACATTCTCTTACTTCTAAGTTTCCTACCCGTATCCATTGATAACTTTTTAATAACCATATATATATCATCTAAATTAGTATAATCATATGGTAAAACAATCGAATTGGATATACTCTTTGGATTTCCATAGTCACTCTCTACCTGTGAATTATCTATCCCATTAGCATATTCCCACATCATTTTACCCATACTTTTAAAATGCTGAACCAAGTAATCTATATCTGTTTGTGCCAATTGCCCAATTGTCTTAATCCCCAAACTATGTAATTTTTTACTACTAGCTCTACCTATCATAAACAACTCTTCAACATCAAGCCCCCACATTTTCTTCCTAATTTCCGATAAAAACAACGTATGAACCTTATCTGGCTTAGAAAAATCACTAGCCATCTTCGCCAACAATTTATTATTTCCAATTCCTACATTAACCGTAAATCCAAAATTATTCTTAATATCATCCTTAATCTTATAAGCAACTTTAACAGGGTTAGGCCAAATATTAATTAAATCAGAAAAATCCACAAAACACTCATCAATCGAATATCTTTCAATCTTATCTGTATAACTACTTAAATAAGTGTACATAACATCTGAATATTGCTTATAAACCTTAAATTCTGGAGGATATACCTCTAAATATGGACATTTCCTTCTAGCAGCATACAATGTCTCACCAGTAATAACCCCTTTTTGTTTACAAAGATTACTCTTGGCCAAAACAATTCCCTTTCTCTCAGATTCCTTGCCTCCAATTACCGCATATCTATTTCGAATATCAATCTTACTTCCATTATGTAGCATATTAACCGCAGTCCATGATAAAAAAGCATTATTACAATCAATATGTAAAATAACTCTTTCCCTCATAATACCACCCACCTAATTATATCAAACATTTGTTAACATTTCAATATTTACTTAGCAAAAAACAAAAGTTTGCCACCTTCAAAAATAAGTCAAATATTATCAAATTATCCATAAAAAATTGCAGTCTTAATTATTTTATGTTATACTTATTCCCAGAGAGAAAGGAAGATATTTTATGATAAATAGACTAGAAACTATTCAAAAAAGATACGACGAAATATCTCAAGAATTATCAAGTAGTGAAGTCATCAGTAACATCAAAAAAATGACTGAACTATCCAAAGAACAAAGAAGATTATCAACTACTGTTGAAATGTATCAAAAATATAAAAGCATTATATCTGATATTGAAACTGCCAAAGAGATGTTAACGGATAAAGATATGCAAGAATTTGCTAAAGAAGAAATTAATACCCTAACAAAGGAAAAAGAAAAAATAGAAAAAGATTTAGAAATATTACTCTTACCACACGATCCTAACGATGAGAAAAATGTTATCGTGGAAATACGTGGAGCCGCTGGCGGAGATGAAGCTAACATTTTTGCCGGAGACTTATTTGATATGTATAATCACTATATTAATAACTTTGGTTGGAAAATAGAAATTTTAAATGAAGAACCAGGAACCGCTGGTGGATATTCCCAAATTGAATTTATGATAAAAGGGGAGGGTGCCTATTCAAAATTAAAATATGAGTCTGGTGCTCACAGGGTTCAAAGAGTTCCTGAAACAGAATCCCAAGGTAGAGTACACACCTCAACTGCTACAGTTTTAGTAATGCCCGAAGCTGAAGAATTTGACTACGAATTAGATGAATCAGAAGTAAGAATTGATATTACCAGAAGTAGTGGCTGTGGAGGACAAGGTGTTAACACTACCGACTCAGCAGTTCGCCTTACCCATATACCAACCGGAATTATTGTCTACTCACAGACAGAACGTAGCCAAATAAAGAACAAAGAAAAAGCCTTTAAAATCTTAAAAACCAGATTATATGACTTAAAGTTAAGAGAACAAGAAGAAGCCAATGCCACCGAAAGAAAAAACAAAATTGGTACTGGTGACCGTTCAGAAAAAATAAGAACCTATAACTATCCCCAAAACAGAGTTACTGATCACCGCATTGGATTTACATCTATGAACCTAGATCGCATTATGACAGGAGAACTAGGAGTAATTATTGAGGCCCTAATCAATGAAAACCAACGAATTGAACTTGAACAAAGCGAAATATAATTCTGATCTAGAATACCTAAAAAAATATTTAAAAGAAAACAACCTAGATGAAACTAACCTCATCAAATATCAAAAAGAATTACTTAACAATAAACCAATCCAATATATAGTAGGTAACGTAAACTTTTATGGAAATATTATCGAAGTAAACGAAGACGTTCTAATACCAAGATACGAAACAGAATTTCTTGTAGAAAAAACCATCTCTCTTGCCAAGAAATATTTCCCCCAAAAAATAGATATCCTAGATTTAGGAACAGGATCTGGTTGTATTGCTATTACCCTAAAAAAACATCTCGAATCCAATATTGATGCCCTTGATATCTCAAATAAAGCCTTATCCATAGCCAGAAAAAATGCTCAAAATAATAATGTTAAAATTAATTTTTTAAACAAAGATATAGCAACTTATCAAGAAAAACAATATGATCTAATTATTTCTAACCCCCCATACATTTCTGAAGAAGAAGAAATAATGGATTTAGTTAAAAATAATGAACCTCATATAGCCCTATATGCTAAAGATAATGGCTTATATTTCTATAAAAAAATAATTGATAATCTCCCACTAATAACCAAAGAAAAATATTTATTAGCATTAGAAATCGGATATAACCAAGCAATCCCCATAACTGAATATGCTAAAAATAAATTAAAAGATATCAACATTACTGTTGAAAAAGACTTATCAAATAAAGATCGCTATATCTTTATAACTAATATCAAAAAGTAAATTAAAATAAAAAATTTACTTTTTTGTTTAACAATAAAATAAATATAACAATATATTAGTAGGTGATAAGATGAAAAGAAAAATATTTTTAATTCTTCTTGCTTTAATAATAATAGCTTTATATAAACAAAACAATGAAATAGTATTAATACCAGACTCTTCTATAAGATTAAGAGTTATTCCTAATAGTAATGATCCTATAGACATTAACATCAAAGAAAAAGTTAAATCATATCTAGAAAAAGATATCTATACCTTAACTAAAGATACCCCCAATATAGATGATGCCAGAAGTATAATTAAATCAAATATTCCAAATATTGAAACAAATATCAAACAAATATTTAAAGATAACGATTACCAACTTCCTTATACCGTCAATTATGGTAATAATTACTTCCCTGAAAAAAAATATCAAGGTATCACTTATGAAGAAGGATATTATGAATCATTAGTTATTTCTATTGGTGAAGCCAGTGGCAGTAACTTCTGGTGTGTTCTATTTCCCAATTTTTGCCTTATAGATACCGAAGAAAGCCATACTTATAAATCATATTTTCAAGAGTTAATCAATAAAATATTCTAAAATAAAAAAAAGAAGAGTAATATTTAATAGGTGAATATTATGTCTTCTTTTTTTACTGTTTTATTAATTGGAATAAGCTTAAGTATGGATGCCTTTTCTCTAGCCCTAGTATACGGTATGGCCGGATTATCTTCCGAAGAAAAAATCCTTTTATCCATCATCGTTGGATTATATCATTTCATTATGCCCTTAATAGGCCTTAATTTTGGTCTCATCATCAGTAAAATAGATATTATTAGTATTAATTTAATTGCATCCATTATCTTAGCATATATTGGAGTAGATTTAATCATTTCTAATTATAAAGAAGAAGAAACACTAACTATCAGTACAATGGGATTCCTAATATTTGGTCTATCAGTAAGTATTGACAGCCTTTCCGTGGGAATAGGACTAAAAGCTATTACTAATAACTATTATCTCTCATCAACTGTTTTTTCTCTATCAAGCCTAACCTTTACTTATTTAGGCCTTCTTTTAGGAAATATTATTGGTAAAAAAATAGGATCTTATTCTAAAACAATCGGAGGAATTATTCTGATAATAATCGCGATTATTATCTTTATTAAATAAAATCATTGACAAAATAATATATAATTGATATAATTACAAACGTACTGGCGGATTTGGTGAAGTGGTTAACACATTGGATTGTGGTTCCAACACGCGTGGGTTCGATTCCCACAATCCGTCCCATTAATTGAATAAAACATTTTTTAATGTTTTAGATATGAATATTTAATTAAAATCTTGGTCGATAGTATTAAATGTTCTTAATTAAGAAACACACTTGTTGTGTTTTTTTCTTGATGTAAATAAATATCTAATGTAGTTGAAACTCTAGAATGACCCATAGAACGTGATACAAGATCAATAGGAATATTTTTATGTATTCTGCGTGTAGCATAACTATGTCTAAATTCATGTTGTGTAATACTGGGCAAATTTGCTCTATTATAAGCATATTCCTTATATCTATCAATTGTAGTAGGGGCGAGTGGTTTTGGACCACCAAAGATAAAATAATCCATACTAAACGAGCCATATTTTTTTATATAAAGTCTTTTTAATAAATATATTCTAAATAACATTAATAAATTAATTTTAATTATTCTAATAGATGATTGATTTTTGGGAGTATCCAACTCTCTTTTTCCTTTCCTATGAATGCTATGTCTAATATAAATGTAATTATGTTTTAAATCTAAAAATCTTAATGCCATAGCTTCGCTAGGTCTAGTTCCATAAAAATACATAAAATTAAAAAATTGTTTAATTATAAAATTATTAAGAAATAATCTAAACTTTCTAAACTGACTCAATGTATATGTAGTATGTCTTTTTACTTCAACTTTTTTCCTAAAAGATCCAACCTGAGCAACAATGTTTTCATCTAAATAAGAATAAAATATACAATACTTAATAAAACTATTGAATATAAAATATAATTTAGAATTAAAATTATTACTAAAATCTAGATCTAAAATTATATTTTGCCAGTTAATTATATCTAATTTTGTTAATTCATTAATATTTTTCCCAATAAAATAGGGAAGAATATGTTTACTAAAATCTTGGTCGATAGTATCAAAACTTTGTTTTTTATGCCGTCTTGAAGCATAGATTAAATAATTTTTATAAGCTTGCTCAAAGCTCATACATCTCACCTCAGGTGAGTATTATACTTATTTTCTATTTTTTGTCAAATCACCTCT
>ERZ857629.4669-NODE-4669-length-10433-cov-5.149643_pt1 | contig 10433 bp, 14 predicted proteins | sample MGYA00519700_ERZ857629 | MGnify/ENA primary metagenome ERZ857629 (study PRJEB31778, sample SAMEA3449351) | human gut metagenome | biome: human gut; feature: human-associated habitat; material: faeces | place: United Kingdom | collected 2010/2012 ... | reverse complement strand
AATTGGAGCAAAAATCCTGTCTGAGACTTCTTGCCGAATTGCGCGGTGCTGCCCTTTGAATATTCTCTCCGCAACGAATATTTATACGCCCCGCTTTTCCCCGCACCGGATCCTGGCAAAGGGGATGGCTCTCCTTTGAAAACCCGGCTCTTTCCGGGATTTTCCGAATTTCCAAGAATTTTTTCTTTTGCGCGGGATGCAGAATTCACAGGGTTGGGGCCGATTTTTCTTTCGTTTTCTGAGAAATTGCCTGTTGACATCCGTATATTCCGGTGGTATTATGATTCCCAAGTAATCCGTCATATGGATACAAACGTTCATACAGCAGAAACGAAGGAGAGAGAAACATGAAAAAGATCCTTGCATTGGCGCTGGCACTGACCCTGCTGGTGTCCATGACCGCCTGCGGTGGGAAGCAGGCAAAATACACCGTGGGTATCTGTCAGCTGGTTCAGCACGACGCACTGGACGCGGCAACTCAGGGCTTTCAGGACGCGCTGAAGGAAGCGCTGGGCGATGACGTGGCCTTTGAGGTCAAGAACGCCGGCGGTGAGCAGAGTAGCTGCACCACCATCTGCAACGGCTTCGTGTCCTCCAAGGTGGATCTGATCCTCGCAAACGCCACCCCCGCCCTGCAGGCTGCCTCTCAGGCAACCACCGAAATTCCCATTCTTGGCACCGCCGTTACGGACTACGCCACCGCACTGGATATTTCCGACTGGACCGGTACGGTAGGTGGGAACATTTCCGGAACCTCCGATCTGGCGCCGCTGGATGAGCAGGCAGCCATGGTCAAAGAGCTGTGTCCCGAAGCGAAAACCGTTGGCATTCTGTACTGCGGTGCCGAACCCAACAGCCAGTATCAGGCGGATGCAGTCACCGGCTATCTGGAGAATCTGGGCTTCACCGTCACCTCCTACCCCTTCACCGACACCAACGATGTTGCCTCCGTCACGCAGGCGGCCTGCTCCGCCGTGGATGTGATCTACATCCCCACGGATAACACCGCCGCCTCCAACACCGAGGCGATTGCCAATGTAGTTCTGCCCGCCGGTGTCCCCGTGATCGCGGGCGAGAGCGGCATCTGCGGCGGCTGCGGTATTGCCACCCTTTCCATCAGCTACTACGACCTTGGCTACACCACCGGCAAGATGGCTGTCAAAATTCTTACCGGTGAGGCGGACATCAGCCAAATGCCGGTAGAGTTTGCCACCCAGACCAGCAAGATGTACAATGCCGCCAACATGGATACTCTCGGCATTACCCCCCCGGAGGGTTACTCCCCCCTGAGCTGAAAACAACGATTGCGCAATGATCCAAAAGGCTCCCCATGGAACGGGAGCCTTTTCGGACTGTCTGGAAAGATGAGGTAACATCCATGAATTTTCTCCTGCCTCTTTTGAATTCTCTCCCCGGCGCCGTGACCCAGGGACTCCTGTGGGGCATAATGGCCATCGGAGTCTATCTGACCTACCGGATTCTGGACGTGGCGGACCTGACAGTGGACGGAAGTCTTGCCACCGGCGGCGCCATGTGCGTGGTGCTCATGCGGCTGGGAGTCAATCCCTGGCTGGCCCTGCTGGGTGCCTTTGCCGCCGGACTGGCAGCGGGGCTGATCACGGGACTGCTGCACACCCGCTGTGGCATTCCGGCAATCCTTGCGGGCATTCTGACCCAGCTGGCGCTGTACTCCGTCAATCTGCGGATCATGGGCGGCAAGGCCAACACCCCCATCAGCATTGACAAATACGACCTGCTGGTTTCCCAGCGGAACGTGCGGGAGCTGAGTCTGCAAAACCCGCTGCTGCTGGCGGTGCTGTTTCTTGCGGTGCTCATCGGCATTCTGTACTGGTTCTTCGGCACGGAATACGGCAGCGCCCTCCGGGCCACCGGTGCCAATCCCCACATGGCGCGAGCACAGGGCATCAACACCGGCGTGGGCGTAACCGTGGGACTGATGCTGTCCAACGGACTGGTTGCCCTGTCCGGCGGGCTGGTTGCCCAGTATCAGGGCGCTGCGGACGTAAACATGGGACGGGGAGCCATTGTGATCGGCCTTGCCGCCGTGATCATCGGCGATGTGCTCTTCGGCAAGCACGTGCACAACTTTGCCCTGAAGCTGGCTACCGTGGCCATCGGTGCGGTGATTTACTATGCGGTGATCCAGCTGGTACTGCAAATGGGTCTGAACACCAATGATCTGAAGCTGCTGACAGCGCTGGTCGTTGCGGTGTTCCTGGCTGTCCCCTATTGGAAAAAGCAGATTTTTCACAAGAAACAGATGACGGGAGGCAGCGGCAATGCTTGAGCTCAGACACATTCACAAGACCTTCAATTCCGGCACGGTCAATGCCAAGAAAGCGCTGAATGACCTGAATCTGACTCTGAACGACGGAGATTTCGTCACCGTCATCGGCGGCAACGGCGCGGGCAAGTCCACCATGCTGAACCTGATCGCAGGCACCTTCCAGCCGGACGAGGGGCAGGTACTGCTGGACGGCAAGGATATTACGAGGCTGCCGGAGCACAAGCGGGCAGCCTACCTGGGCCGGGTATTTCAGGACCCCATGATGGGCACCGCCGCCACCATGCAGATTGAGGAAAACATGGCGCTGGCCGCCCGCCGTGGCCTGAAGCGCACCCTCCGTCCCGGCATTACCCGGGCGGACCGGGAGGATTACCGGGCCCGGCTCAAAATGCTGGACCTGGGTCTGGAGGATCGGATGACCGCAAAGGTGGGGCTTCTCTCCGGCGGTCAGCGGCAGGCGCTGACCCTGCTGATGGCGTCCCTCCGCCGCCCCAAGCTGCTGCTTCTGGACGAGCACACTGCGGCGCTGGATCCCAAAACCGCCGCAAAGGTGCTGGACGCCACCCGGAAGATCGTGGAGCAGAATCAGCTCACCACCCTGATGATCACCCACAACATGCGCGACGCCATTGCCTACGGAAACCGCCTCGTGATGATGTACGAGGGGCGGATCGTGGTGGATGTCCGTGGAGAAGAAAAGAAAAAGCTGACCGTTGAGCAGCTTCTGAACCTGTTCAGTCAGGCCTCCGGCTCCGACGAAGCCGACGACAAGCTCCTGCTGTCCTGAAAAAAGCCCCCGCCAACCGGAGCAACCGGACGGCGGGGGCTTTGGCTTGCAGGAACACGGCTGTTTGGCGGCCATGTTCCAATGCGGGAAACCGGCCGTTAACACCTATCCCAGCATAACGTCCAGCAGCATCATGACGGCGAAGCCCGCTACGATGCCCATGGTGGCGAGGTAGGGCTTCCGGGGCTTCATCTGCTGGCATTCGGGGATCAGTTCGTGAACGGTGACGAGGATCATGGCTCCTGCCGCGAAGGACAGTGCCCATGGGAGAACGGTTCGGGTCTGCATGACCAGCATTGCTCCCAGCACCCCGGCCACGGGTTCCACCATACCGCTGGCCTGCCCCAGCAGAAAGCTTTTTTGCCGGGAAAAGCCCTCCCGCCGCAGGGGCAGGGAAACGGCGGCGCCCTCCGGAAAATTTTGCAGTCCAATGCCCGCCGCAATGGACACCGCCCCCAGGAACGCCTCCCGGGAGTCGTTCCCTGCCAGCGCGCCGAAGGCGACGCCCACAGCCAGCCCTTCCGGAATGTTGTGCAGAGTGATGGAAAGCACCAGCAGGATGATCCGGTTCCGCTTTCCGCCGGGCGTCCCCGCACTCCGGGAGGCGGCGGTGACCGCCCTGTCGGAAGCCCACAGAAACGCGGCGCCCAGCAAAAAGCCTGCCGTCACCACCAGCCACGCCGGAAGTCCGCCCAGTGCCTCCGCCTGCCGGATGGCGGGCTGCAAAAGGGACCAGAAGCTGGCGGCGATCATCACGCCTGCCGCAAAGCCCAGAGCGGCGTTCATGCCGTCTGCCGTGGGCGACCGGAAAAACGCCACCGTTCCCGCCCCCAGCGCCGTCACCAGCCAGGTGCCCAGCGTGGCAAACAGTGCCATACGCACATAAGGATCCATAACGCACCTCCACAAATGAGCCGCTCCGGAACCGGGGCGGCTTTGCCTCTTTGCCCCCAGTCTATGCGCTTCCCGCCGGAATGTGACACGGAGTGCATGGCGGGTACGGAAAAACTGCCGGTTCTCCGGAACCGTTCCCCTTTTCCGGCAAAAAATCGCCCCGGGACTTTTATACGTCAAAGTCCCGGGGCGGCGCTGTTTGAAAAAATCATTCGTTTTCGGCAGCCATTACCTTATTGATGCGGCGCTGATGACGCTCTTCACCGGAGAAGGGGGTGGTCAGCCAGATGTCCACGATGGACAGGGCCAGATTTTCGCCCACCACACCGGCACCCAGCGCCATCATGTTGGTGTCGTTGTGCAGCCGGGTGAGCTGGGCGGACATGATGTCACTGAGCAGAGCGCACCGGATGCCCTTGACCTTGTTCGCGGCAATGGAAACGCCGATTCCGGTGGTGCACAGTACGATGCCCCGGTCACATTCTCCGCTGGCAACTGCCTTTGCCGCCGGAATGGCGTAGTCGGGGTAGTCACAGCTGGCGGTGGAATGGGTGCCGAAGTCCTCTACCTCGTATCCCTCGCCTTTCAGGTGGGCAATCACCTTTTCCTTCAGGGCGTATGCCCCATGGTCGCAGCCAATGGCAATTTTCATTTGTATAGCTCCTCTCTGCCGCAAAGCAGCATTTGTTTTTGAAAAACCCGTTTTCCGGCGGCTCAGATCGCGTAGCCGCCGTCCACATTCAGAACGGTACCGGTGACAAAGCCGCTCTCCGTCAGCAGCAGGATTGCTCTTGCCACATCCTCCGGCTGTCCGTTCCTGCCGAGGGGCGTCTCTTCCGCCATCTGGGCAAGCACCTGCGGCTCCACCGACCCGCACATGTCCGTAAGAATCACCCCCGGCGCCACACAGTTGACCCGGATGCCGCTGGGCCCCAGCTCCTTGGCAAGGGCTTTTGTCAGTGCAATTACCGCGCCCTTGGTAGCGGAATAGGCTGCCTCACAGGAGGCCCCCACCCGTCCCCACATACTGGAAACGGTAACGATGTTCCCCCGGTGGGTGCGGAGAAAACCGGGCATGGCGGCATTTACGCAGTGGTAGATTCCCTTGACATTAACGGCAAACAGCCGATCCCAGTCCGCTTCCGGCAGGTCCTGCATCAGTCCGTACCGGCAGATTCCGGCACAGAGGATCAGGTTGTCCACGGGGGGAAGGTCACGGAACGCCCGGCGCACCTGCTCTCCGTCCGCCACATCGCAGCAGATGGGTACGGCACCGGTCTGCTCCGATACCTGCCGGGCAGCCTCGTGCTCCTTTTCGTAGAGAAAATAAACCCGGTCGCCCCGGGCGGCAAAGGCTTCCACCACCGCCCGCCCGATTCCCCGGGAACCACCGGTCACAACGGTTAAAGCCATATCCTGAATACCTCCCTTAAAAACAGATGCACAGAACGGCATCCTCCCATGAAAACAGAAAAAGGGGCTGCAGCAGAGCAGCCCCTGAGACTCTTTTATCTTCTTCTGCTCTTGGTCCGGTGGTCGGAGTACTGCTTGATCGAAGAAATCTTGCTGTCGGACTCGGACATGAATGCCTTCAGCTTTTCCTCGAAAAGCTGGTCTGCCGTTTTTGGGGCGGCGGGCTGAACCTGCTGGCGGGATCCCCGTCCGGAAGCACCGCTGCGGGGGGCGCCGTTGTGGTGACCGTCTCCCATGGGACGACCGCCCTGAGGACGCTGAGGCCTGGGCTCCAGCCGCTTGATGGACAGATTGATCTTGCCGTTCTCGTTGCCGATGACCATCACCTTTACATCCTGCCCCTCGGTCAGATGCTGGCGGATGTCGCTGACGTAGGCGTTGGCTACCTCCGAGATATGTACCATTCCGGTCCTGTTATCCGGCAGGGAGATAAATGCGCCAAAATTGGTGATGGACTTGACTTTGCCTTCCAAAACAGCTCCAACGGTTAACTCCATATTACCTTTCTTTTCCTCCATTAATGCAATTCGATCAGCACGGTGTCAGGGTCCACGAGATCCAGCTCTTCCTCGGCGATCTTCCGGATAGTGTCCAGATCTCCGGGGTTTTCCAGACGATTGGTCAGCTTCTCGTTTTCTGCCGTTATACGGGCTGCCTCCGCGGTCATGGACGCCATCTGTTTTTGCAGCTGGACCTGCACCAGAGTCAGAGCCCCCAGCGCCGCAATGGAGAACACGATCAGAACCAGCACCACCGCCTTGAGAATGGGGGAGGTGGATCTGAAAATCACCTGTTTCTTTCCGATTTGCAGCTTCCGTTCTTTCATGATGTTTCCTCCGGCTCCTACGCCGCTGCCGACGATTATTCCATCCTATTGTAACCCATTTTTCCCCAGATGCAAACAAAATTTTCGAAAATTGAAAAAATTTTTTCAGCGGGGTGGAAATTTTCCTTCCGAGCAGTCCCCAGAGCCGCCAGAAGCCGGAAAAAACCGGGCGCAGCCAGCGATTCAGGGTGTTCTCCACGCCGCAGAAGCCCAGAGCCTGTCCCAGCAGGATCCCCAGACGGATGTCCCCGCCGCAGACTCGGAAGCCCACCTGCAAAAAGCCGTATACCGCAGCAAACAGGAAGGCCGTATCCGCAAGGGCGGTATGCTTCGGGCGCAGAGGGCGAAGGAATCCATACAGCAGCCCCAGACCCAGACCCCACAGACAGCTGACGCCGAAGCAGCGGATCCCGACCGCCGGAACGGTCATCCCAGCACCCGGCGGAACCAGCTGCCCCTTTCCCGCCGCTCCCGGTAGGACAGCAGGGCGATATTCCCCGTGACCTCCACCTGCCCGCCCTGAACGGACAACTCCCGAAGCTGCAGGCCCTCGCCCTCCACGGTCAGTTCTCCCAGCGCCGTATGCAGCTCCACTGCCGTTTCATCGAAGCTCACCACCTCCGTCACCCCGGTCATGGTCAGCTTTTTCCGGTTTTTCAGGGTCAAACAGTGCTCCCCCTGCTCCTGCGGCATACCCATCCCTCCTTGTCTGCTGAAAGCCTATGCCGGACACCCCCGGAATATACCACCCGTTGACAGCCAACCGGGATTGGAGTATAGTTAAACCGTTGACAGTGAAAAGCGGACAGCCGAAATTTTTGCAAAGCAATTCACAGTACGATAAGCAGAAATTTGGCGGCACTCTCAGTCACGGCGTACCGCCCGTGACAGGTTGCCTGCGGACAACCCGGTCGCGGCTCTGAAATGCCACTTATCATGTCATTCGCTCCCGCGACTGCGCTTCGCTTACCCCCAAAGGGGGAGCCGGGGGGCGCTTCGCGCCGTATGCTAAATTCCAATTTATTTCCAAAGGGAGGAATCTGACGTGCTTTATGCTGCCTGCCGGCTGGAGCCGGGGGAGACCGGGCATGCGGCGGCCTGGGCACTGGCGGAAAAGCTCTGGCGGGAAAACTTCGGGACCCCCCTGCCGGAGGTGACCCGGACGGCGCGGGGGAAACCTCTGCTTGCGGGCAGTTCCATGCACATTTCCGTTTCCCACACCTCCCGCCATGCCTTCTGCCTGTTATCCTGCCGGAACGCCGCCATCGACGCGGAGGAACTGGACAGGCCCGTGAAGTTGTCTCTGGCCGAAAAAATTCTGTCGCCGGGGGAACTTGCCCAGTTCCGGGAGGCTCCGGACCGGCACCGGGCGCTGCTGACCTTCTGGGTGCTGAAGGAGGCGTCGGCAAAGCTCAGCGGGGAGGGGCTGCGGGGCTACCCCAACCATACGGATTTCCGTCTGGATGACCCGGCGGTGCACGAATGGGACGGCTGCATTCTTGCCGTCCTGGAGGAGGAATGACCATGCTTTTTGATACCCATGCCCACCTGGACGACCACGCCTTTGATCCGGACCGGGACGCGCTGCTTGCGGCCCTGCCGGGACAGGGCATCGGGCTGCTGATGAACCCGGGGTGCAGCCTTGCCACCTCCCGGGCCGCCTGTGCTCTGGCTCGGGAGCACAGCTGGATCTATGCCGCCGTGGGTTCCCATCCGGACGCCGCGGCGGAGGTCACCCCGGAGGTGCTGGAGGAATACCGCCGCCTGATCCGGGAAAATCCCAAGGTGAAAGCCATCGGGGAGATCGGGCTGGACTACCATTATGAGGACGTGCCCCGGAACATCCAGCAGGAGGCGTTCCTTGCCCAGATGGAGCTGGCACGGGAAGCAAAGCTGCCCGTCATTGTTCACGAGCGGGACGCCCATGCCGACGGCATGACCGTGGTCCGGCATTTTCCGGAGGTGACGGGGGTGTTCCACTGCTACTCTGGTTCCCTGGAAATGGCCCGGGAGCTGGTGGAACGGGGCTGGTACATCGGCTTTACCGGCGTCCTGACCTTCAAAAATGCCCGCCGGGCGCTGGAGGTCGCCGCGGGCCTTCCCCTTGACCGGATCGTGCTGGAAACCGACTGCCCCTACATGTCTCCGGAACCCTTCCGGGGCAAGCGGAACGACCCGGGCAGACTCTACCGCATGGCGGAAGCCCTGTCCGCCCTTCGGGGACTGCCCGTAGAGGAAATTGAAACCATTACCATGGAAAACGGGAAACGCCTGTACCGCCTTGAAGCGTAGGCGCAGATCATAAACTCCGATTCAACCGGCAAGCGCCGTGCGGGCGAAACCGCCTGCGCCGCAGCTGTCGGTTGAATCGGAGTTTTTCTGCCCGGAAAGCAGGACTGCACCCGGGATAAAAATTTTTGTTGATACCTCTTGACAAATAATACTATGTGTTGTATAGTACTACTCAAAGGGAGGTATTCCATGGATATTCAATTGAAACGCGGGCTGCTGGACGTGTGTGTGCTGGCAGCGATCAAGGACGCGGACAGCTACGGCTACCAGATTATTAAGGACATTCACCCCTACGTGGAGATCTCCGAATCCACGCTGTATCCCATCCTTCGCCGGATGGAAAATGCCCAGCTGCTGACGGTCCGCACCGCCGAGCACAACGGGCGGCTGCGGAAATACTACCACATCACCCCGGCCGGTCTGGAACGGCTGGAAGCCTTCCGGCAGGAGTGGCAGGAAATGATGGCAATTTACAATTTCGTGACCCGGGAGGAAACAAATCATGTTTGAACTTTGGGACAGAGGCTTTGCGCTTGAACGTGCGCTTCCCGTTTATATGCCGGAAGCGCAGGTCTCCGACTGGGACGAAATGCGTCCCCGGAACCGGAAAAAGAATCTTTGGAGGAGGAACGGAAGATGAGCATGGGAGAATTTCTGAAGGCTCTGGAGGCAGGGCTGGCAGGCAGTGCCGATAAAGAGGCAATATTGGAATATTATCAGGAAATGATCGAGGATCGGGTGGAGGACGGCATGGACGAGGCGGACGCCGTTGCTCAGCTGGGCAGCGTGGAAGAGATTCTGTCCCGATGCGTGCAGGGACTGACGGTTACGAAGCCGGTGCCGCCTACAGGCATTTCCCGGGTAGAGATCCGGGAAAAGGAGTTCGATGTGACCATTGTCCCGACCTCTGAGCAGACCTACCGGGTGGAAGCCACCCCGGAAGGGTTCCACGACTGCACACTGGAAAACGGCGTTCTGCGGATCTTCCGCAACAAGCTGACGGAAAAGCGGTCCTGGTTCTTCGCCCCCGATGAGAAACTGACGCTCTACCTGCCGGAGGGCGTGTATGAGGGGCTGGACGTGACCACCGCCAGCGGCAACATTGCCATCCGTCAGAGCTTCGGCACCGTCCATGTGACCGGCGCCAGCAGCGATGTGACTGTAGAGGGCAGCTTCCCGGGAAAGGTGGCAGTGCAGACCGCCAGCGGAAACGTGTCCCTGCAGGGCACCTTTGAAGATACCGTGGAGGTGCAGACCTCCAGTGGAGACCAGGCTTTCAGAGGTAAATTCCGTTCCGGGCGCCTGAAATCGGTCAGCGGCGATCTGGAACTGTCCCGGGCAAGTTTCGAGGAAAAGCTGGAGATCGAGACGGTCAGCGGTGACGGAGAGCTGACGGATGTCCTGACAGGGAGTTTGCGTGTCCGCGCAGTCAGCGGAGACATGCGGATGGAACGGGTCTGCGTCGAAGCGCTGGTACTGGAAACCAAATCCGGCGATCTGGAATTGGAGCAGACCCTGTCCAAGGGGGATTTCCGGTGCCGGACCGTCAGCGGCGATGTGCGTCTGGAAGCGTGCGACGGTCTGCGGATGACCCTCACCACGGTTTCCGGCGACATTTCCGGAAACGTCCGGAGTCCCAAACACTTCACGGGGCATACTTTCTCCGGAGTCATGGACCTGCCGGACACCACCGGTGAAGGCACCTGTGACATCTCTACCGTCTCCGGCAGTGCGGAACTGGAAGTGCAGGCGTAAACCCGGAAAAGTGGGGCCTTGGCGCGGCCGGTAAGACAGTGATTTTAGGCAGCACCGCGCAATTCGGCAAGAAGTCTCAGACAGGATTTTTGCCCCAA
>ERZ857629.4666-NODE-4666-length-10436-cov-2.340237_pt1 | contig 10436 bp, 9 predicted proteins | sample MGYA00519700_ERZ857629 | MGnify/ENA primary metagenome ERZ857629 (study PRJEB31778, sample SAMEA3449351) | human gut metagenome | biome: human gut; feature: human-associated habitat; material: faeces | place: United Kingdom | collected 2010/2012 ... | reverse complement strand
TGTATGACACCGGCGAATTCAATGGTCTTGCCTATCTGGTGATGGAATACGTGCATGGCGTGAATCTGCGCTATGAAATGAATCAGCAGGGGACCTTCACCGTGCGCGAGACGCTGCGCATCATCGGCGAGACCCTCGAGGGGCTTGCCGCGGCGCATCAGGTCCATGTGGTGCATCGCGACATCAAACCCGAGAACATCATGCTGAACGATCGCGGCCGTGTGCAGATCACCGATTTCGGTCTGGCCAAAGTGGCGTCGGCGGCCACGCTCTCGTCCACCGGCATGCTGCTGGGCACCGCCGCCTATCTGCCTCCGGAGACCATCGAGCACAATGAGGCGACGCCTCAGGGCGACCTGTATGCCGTGGGGATCATGGCATGGGAGATGCTGACCGGCTCGGTGCCGTTCATTTCCGACAATCCGGTGACGCTGGTGTTCAAGCATGTGCATGAGGATGTGCCGTCCGTGGCGTTACAATGCCCCGGCATCGATCCGGCGGTCGCCCGGTTCATCGGGCATCTCACCCAGCGATCCGTGCAGGCCCGCCCGGCGGATGCGGGTGCTGCGCTGCTCGAGCTCAAACAGTTGTGCAATTCGCTTGAGCCGAATGCATGGATGTATCGCAAGCCATCTTCGACCACCGATACGGCACAGACCGGCACGGCACCCGTGCCCGCTCCACCGGCACCTCCCGTACAGGCGCGATCCGAGGAATCCGTGCCTGACGCGACGACCTCGCCGATGCGTCCGAACGCCACCACGCCCATTAGCGAGGGGTCCACGCAGGTGCTGAACGCACCGGATCGAAGCGATGGCACGGCAACCGCCACAACCGCCATGCCCGCCAACGGCAACGGAGCATCGAAGGGGACCCCGCCGCTTCCTCGAAGCGCGGGAGGAAAGCGCTGATCATCGCCGTCATCTCACTGGTCGTAGCCGTAGCGTGCGCGGGCGGCGCATGGTGGTATTTCCTGGGGCCGGGAAGCTACTGGAAGATCCCCAAGCCGGCCGACGTGACCTGCAATGCGGATTCGGCATGCTCCTTGGAAGGCGCCTCCTGGAAGCAGTATGAGCGCGTGTTGAAGAATGCCGGCATCCCCTACAGCGCCACCAAGGACTACAGCGATACCGTCGATGAGGGGCATGTGATTTCGGCCACGGTGGCAGGCTCTCCCGTCGCGGTCGACAGCCATGTGAGCATGCGACAGCAGCAGAAGGTGAATGTCGTGGTTTCCAAAGGCATGCGCATGTCGACGATTCCCGACGATATTCTCGATACCGCCAGCGCCAACGGCAAAAGCCCGCTGGAAGCGCTGAAACATGCCGGATTCACCAATATCAAACATGACACCGGCAAAGACGAGTATTCACTGACCGCCCCCGAAGGCACGGCATTGTCCATCACCCCGGAGCCAGGCACCACGCTCAAGCACAACGCAAAGGTTACCGTCTCGTTGAGCAAGGGGCCCATGCCGGTGACCATGCCGGATATTGCAGGCCGCGCGAAGGACGAAGCGTCGCGGGCACTTGACGATCTGAAATTGAAGGCGACATTCACCGAGGAATTCAGCGATACCGTTGCCGCCGGCGAAGTAATCTCGACATCCGTGCCCAAGGACACGCAACTGCACTGGGGCGATGCCGTGGAGGTCACGGTCTCCAAGGGCCCGGAAACCGTGACACTGCCGAATGTGGTTGGCAAAACGTACGATGAGGCCAGCGCAATGCTGAAGGCGCTTGGCTTGGATGTGAAGAAATCAGCGCCGTTGGGCGATCTGACGCATGTCGTTCGTCTGCAAAGCCCCAGTGCAGGCGATCAGGTGCGCGTGCGCGACAGCGACGGCAACAAAACCGTGGTGACGCTGACCGTCGTCTGATGCGACGGCTTTTGCAACGTCTCCACATATAGTCTCCACATATAGTCAAGGGGATACGAGCCTTTCTTCGCTCGTATCCCCTTGGGTCAACCGACAGTTTCAGCCCCGCGCCATGGCCGCGGAATTATTCCTGCGGCTGCTGGCTCTCGGCTTTAGCGGCCTCTTCCTTCAACCGCGCCTTGACCTTCTGCGCGTATTCGGGAACATATTCCTGTCCGCTCATCTTCCGAATCGCCTCGCTGACGGCATCGGTCAACGAACGCAGATCATCATGCGTGATCTCATCGGCGGATTTTTTCTCCACCGTAATCGGCTTGCCATACAGCACCTGGGTCTTGCCCTTCTTCGGAATGACCGTACCCACAGGCTGCAGCTTGTCCGAGCCGATAATCGCCACGGGAATAATCGGGCAACCGGTTTCCAACGCCAGTCGCGCGGCACCGGTGTGCCCCTTGTATAAGCGTCCGTCAGGGCTGCGCGTGCCCTCGATATGGATACCGAACAGATGCCCGTCTTCGATGATCTCCCGCGCATGCTCCAACGCGCCCAGCGATTTGTTGCCACCGGAACGGTCCACGGGAAACACGCCTACCGAAGTGAACCACCACTTCTTGAACTTGCCCTTGAGCCCCTTGCCCTCAAAGTATTCGGCCTTACCCATAAAATGCACCATACGCGGGCACGTGATCGGAATCAGCGCGTCGTCGATGACGGCCAGATGATTCGCCGCGATAATCGCTCCGCCTTCACGAGGGACGTTCTCCAAACCGGTAACGGCCGGGCCAAGGCGATGCCGGGCGATGAAACCGAATCCGTTCACAAAAAACCAATACAGCACTTGGCGTTCCTTCCATTCGATGCTCACCGTGGTTTACAGTGGTACATATGACTGACCTTAACAATACCAATGCGGGTGACGAGCGGCCACAACACACGCCGGATGGCGAGAACCAGCCGAACGATCTGGACGCCGCTTGGGCGGCATTCGAAGCCGAACATCAGGATGATCTGAACGATGTGGCCGAATCCCGTAACGCGAAGCGTTTCGAAAAGCATGCGCAGCGCAAGGAGAAGGAGGCGCTGCTGAGCGTCGACGATCTGACCGCGGATTCGTTCGCAAAGACCGGCGCCTCTCACGGCCCGCGCGACTTCACCGGTTCCAGCTGGCTGGACGCCGATGACGTAATGGATCGGTATGGTGACGATTTCGTGCCGCCGAATCCGAAGATCGGTCGAGTGCGTTTCTCAAAACTTGTGTTCTGGATTCTGCTGGTCGCCGGCATTCTTGGCGCCATCGCCTCCGTGTTCCTTCCCGCATATACCGGTGTTCTGGGCGTCATCGCCGGCATTTGCGTAATCGTGGGTGGTGCGGGACTGCTTGCACAGCATAAGGGCTTTTCCCAGACGAGAACCGATTATTTCGATGACGGTGCGCGCGTATAACGTCGGCCGCTCCTCCGTCCACTTCCATGGCGGCATACAGAGCAGCACCTGAATTGCACCGGAGCGAATGATGGGGTTGCCTCCAGTTGGAGACAACCCCATCATTGCTATTAGTCATCCGCGGTTTGTCGCACCATACCGCATGCTTACGCGATACCGGCGTGGCGGATGCGGCGCTCAGCCCTTAACCGACTGCGCCGTTGCGATCCACTTGTTCAGCAGCGCCTCGGCCTTGCCTGAATCCACGGACTCCTCGGCAATGGCGTAAGCCGCCTTGAACCGTTCGGCAAGCGTGCCATCAGCGGGCACCTGATGACCGTCCGCCACAATGGCGGATGCGGCATTGAGCAATGCCGTGGAACGGAACGGAACGTCCTTGCCGGCAAGAAGATCGCGCATGGCCTGGGCGTTGACCGCCGGCTTGCCGCCCTTCAGATCCTCTATGGTGATCTTGGCAAGGCCGAGTTCCACAGTCGGATCGAATTCGGTTTCGCTGACCTTGCCGTTTCCAAACTCCCATACGGAGATCGGCCCGGTCGGTGCCATCTCGTCTAATCCTTCGCTGGAGGTGTAGACCATGCCAGTCTGCCCGTTCGCCGCGTAGACTGCGGCCATGATGGGGCTCTTGGCACGATTGGCGCAACCGATGGCCATATGTTTCGGATTGGCCGGATTGGTGAGCGGACCGAGCACGTTGAACACGCAAGGCACACCCAATGCCGCGCGAATCGGTCCGACGAAGCGCATGGCGGGGTGGAACACACGTGCGAAGGCGAAGGCGATGCCGCATTCGTTGCCGACCCGAGCCACCTGTTCCGCGGTGAGATCAAGTGGCAGACCAAGCTCCTCGAAGCAGTCGGCGGTGCCGCATTCGGAGGACGCGGCACGATTGCCATGCTTAACCACCTTGACGCCGGTCGCCGCGGCAATCACCGCTCCCATGGATGACAGATTCACCGTGGAGGCGCCGTCGCCACCAGTGCCCACGATATCGGTGGTCTCCCCTTCGATGTTCAGCGGCACCGCATGCGAGACCATGGCCTTGGCCGCGCCACGCACTTCGTCGGCGGTCAATCCCAACTGCTGCTGGGTGGCAAGCACCGCGCCCACGGCAGCCGGATTGGCGTTACCGTTCATGAGGTCATCGACGAACCACTCGGATTCCTCCGCGCTCAGGTGGTCCCCTCCGACCAGCTTGGCGAGAATCGACTTCCATGTGATTTCGGCCATAATGCCCTCCTTGGCGCTCCAATACGCCTGTTGTGTGATTTGTCGCCTAATTGTAACGATTCGGTATTTCCGCGCTGATGAACGTCCGCATCACGAACACCGCCCCTGCCGGTAATGTCATGGCAATCCATGGCAATCCATCAGGAAGACGGTTTCGTCGATATTACAGTGGCAATCACTACCCATCAGTCAATTCGAAAGGGACATGCCATGAACAATGTACTGTGCTTCGGTGATTCCAATACGTTCGGTACCAACCCGGCGAAACCTGGAACAAGGCACCCCCTCAACATACGCTGAACGGGACGTTTAGCCAAGCTTCTAGGACCGGAAGGGCGCGTAATCGAGGAGGGCATGGGTGGACGCACCTCAAGTATTCGACAACCCTTTGAAGCCGCACCGTTCCGGGTTGGAGGCGCTTCCGATCATATTGCAATCACACTGCCGTTCGCCACACAGCTCAGCACTGCCTATCGTGATTCGCTTGTGCCGTCACTGGTTCCTGGCGGCAATTCCGTCGATGTCATCGAACAGTGGGCATCCATGTTGCCGGAATATGCGCGCTCCCAGGGGTTCACTGTGGCATAGAGCATGCACAGTCGAATTGAGGGCTGCACCCATTTCAATGGGTGCAGCCCTCAACGCAATCGACAGGTTATCGGAATCGGCCCGATAGCTTAATCACTGCTCGTTCTGGCCGTGGCACATCTTGTACTTGCGACCGGAACCGCAGGGGCACGGAGCGTTCTTGCCGGTGCCGGGGAACGTACGGCCGTCGGCCCACGGGGTCTTCAGCTCTTCGCTCTTCGGCTGCTTGCTGGCTGGAACCTTGCCTTCGGCGTGGCTGACGGGGGCCGGACCGACGATGACCGGATTGCCGTCCTCGTCGCGGGTGACCTCGTCGCCGTCCTCGTCGGGGCCTTCCGCCTCGGTATCGGCGGAAGCGGATGACGCGATGCCGAGCTCGGCCTGGGTGGCGTTCACGGCCGCATCCTCATCGGCTTCGGATTCAAGATCCTCGGTTTCGGCGACCTGCTGGATATCCACATGGAAGAGCAGCTGCACGGTCTCCTCCTTGATCGCCTCGATCATGGAGTTGTACATCTGGTAGCCTTCGCGCTGGTATTCAACCAGCGGATCGCGCTGACCCATGCCGCGCAGACCGATGCCGTCCTTGAGGTAGTCCATCTCGTACAGGTGTTCACGCCACTTGCGGTCGAGCACGGCAAGCACCACACGGCGTTCAAGCTGGCGCAGACCTTCGACGCCCAGCTTGTCTTCGAAGCCGGAATACGCTGCGTCGGCGTCGGCGACGATCACGTCGCGCACCGCTTCGGCGGCCTTCTCGCCCTTCTTGCCTTCGGCGGCCTTCTTGGCCTCCTCGACGGTCACGTCGATCGGAATCACGCTGTTCAATGCCTTGAACAGACCTTCCCAATCCCACTCGGCAGGCTTGTCGGAACTGTTGTTCGCACCCTTGACGTAGCTCATCACGGTGTCGGAGATGAAGCGCAGGATGTCGTCGTGGATGTCTTCGCCCTTGAGCACCGCCTGACGCTCGGCGTAGATGACGGTACGCTGCTTGTTCATCACATCGTCGTATTCCAGCACGTTCTTACGAATCTCGAAGTTCTGCGATTCGCGGGCCTTTTGCGCGGTACGCACGCCCTTCGACACGCTCTTGGCCGCAATCGGCTCGCCCTCGGGCAGACCCTTGGCCATGACGCGGGCGACCAGCTGCGTATTGAACAGACGCATCAGATCATCTTCGAGAGACAGGTAGAAGCGGGATTCGCCCGGATCACCCTGGCGACCGGAACGACCACGCAGCTGATTGTCGATACGACGGGATTCGTGGCGTTCGGTGCCGAGCACGTACAGACCGCCCAGATCGACGACCTCCTGGTGTTCGTCCTTGACCTGCTCCTTGATCTCGGCCAGTACGCCCGGCCAACGCTTCTCGTACTCGTCGGGGGTGTCCTCCGGGGAGTAGCCGTCAGCCTTGAGTTTGGCATCCGCGAGGAATTCGACGTTGCCGCCGAGCATGATATCGGTACCACGGCCTGCCATGTTGGTGGCCACGGTGACGGCGCCCTTGCGGCCGGCGACTGCCACGACGGCGGCTTCCCTGTCATGCTGCTTCGCGTTGAGCACCTGGTGCGGAATCTTGGCCACATCAAGCAGCGTGGACACGACTTCGGAGCTTTCGACGCTTGCGGTACCCAGCAGCACCGGCTGGCCTGCGGCATGGCGCTTGGCCACGTCCTTGACGATGGCGGCAAGCTTTTCCTTCTTGGTGCGGAAGATGAGATCCTCCTGGTCGATGCGCTGCATCGGCTTGTTGGTGGGGATCGGCAGCACGCCCAGCTTATAGGTGCTCATGAACTCGGCGGCCTCGGTCTCTGCGGTACCGGTCATGCCTGCGAGCTTGTCGTACATACGGAAGTAGTTCTGCAGGGTGATGGTGGCGAAGGTCTGATTCTCGGCCTTGACCTCCACGCCTTCCTTGGCTTCGATGGCCTGGTGCAGACCCTCGTTGTAGCGGCGACCCGGCAGCACACGGCCGGTGGGCTCGTCGACGATAAGCACCATGGGTGACAACGTAGTCACGGTCACGCAGGAAGAGCTCCTTGGCCTTGATGGCGTTATTCAGATAGCCGATCAGAGCGGTGTTGTTCGGCTCGTACAGGTTGTCGATGCCCAGGAAGTCCTCGACCTTGGTGATGCCCGGATCGAGAATGCCGACGACCTTCTTCTTCTCGTCGACCTCGTAGTCCTCGTCGCGGGTCAGTTTGACGACCAGCTTGGCGAACTCGCGGTACCAGCGGGTGACGTCGCCCTCGGCAGGCCCGGAGATAATAAGCGGGGTACGCGCCTCATCGATAAGAATGGAATCGACCTCATCGACGATGGCGTAATGATGGCCGCGCTGCACCAGATCGGCCTTCTCCCACGCCATGTTGTCACGCAGATAATCGAAGCCGAACTCGTTGTTGGTGCCGTAGGTGATGTCGGCATTGTACTGCTTGCGACGCTCCGGCGGCTTCTGATTGGTGATGATGCAGCCGACGCTCATGCCCAGGAAACGGTAGATGCGCCCCATGATCTCGCTCTGGTAGCTGGCCAGATAGTCGTTCACGGTGACCACATGCACGCCCTTGCCCTCCAAGGCGTTCAGATAGCTCGGCAGGGTGGCGACCAAGGTCTTGCCTTCGCCCGTCTTCATTTCGGCGATGTTCCCCCAGTGCAGGGCCGCGCCGCCCATGAGCTGCACATCGAAATGGCGCTGCCCGAGAACGCGCTTGGAAGCCTCGCGCACCGTTGCGAATGCCTCCGGCATGAGTTCATCCAGGCTCTTGCCATTCTCCAGCTGCTGCTTGAACTTAGCGGTCTGCCCCTTGAGTTCTTCGTCCGAAAGCGCCGAGATCTCATCTTCAAGAGCGTTCACGGCCTTGGCGACACCCTCAAGCTTCTTGATCTGACGGCCTTCGCCCATGCGCAGTGCCTTATCGACAATATCTACCACGTTCTGCTCCTGTGTCGGTCGCGATATTCCATGCCCGTGCGGCATTCTCTGCCATGATGTGCGGGCACACTGCCAGTTATCTTACGCGACATTGCCGATAACAGCGCCATTGCCGCGCCAAATAACAGACAATCGGCCATGAGTTGGGGCCCACACCGTATGCGACGGCGCGGGCCCCAACTTCATCGACTCACGATTGATGATGAGTGATCGTCAGTTCACATGCTCCGGGGTGTCGATCTCGAACACACCGTAGCTCCAGCCGTGACGATGGTAGACGACGGACGGACGACCGGTCTCCTTGTTCACGAACAGGAAGAAATCATGGCCGATCAGTTCCATCTCGTACAGCGCCTCATCAATGGTCATCGGCTCGGCGATGTGCAGCTTACGGCGAATCACGATCGGGGTATCGCCAACCTGGACTTCGACGGATTCGCCGGGGCCAAGATCGGAAGCGACGGCTGCTGCGGGGCTGTTCTCGACATCCTCGTGGACCTCTTCCTCAGCAGCTGCAGGCTCCGGCTCGATGACACCCAGATCAACCGGGACCGGGTTCTCATAGCCACGACGATGGTCCTTGCGACGATCGCGGGTACGACGCAGACGCAGGGTCAGCTTGTCGAGCGCCATGTCAAGTGCGCTGAACTCGTCCGCGGAGGAAGCCTCCGCACGCACCACGGTGCTGCCTGCGATAATGGTGATTTCCACGCGCTTGGCGGTATCGGCCTGGCGCGGGTTGCCTTCATGCGACAGCACAATCTGGGCACGCTGCGCATCGGGGGCGATAGCGGTCACACGATTCATCTTGCTCTCAACGACATCACGGAACCTTTGCTTGATCTGAGTGTGACGTCCGGTAATGACGATTTCCATGTGGACCTCCTAGTAAACTCAAGCGGCATTACCCGCTATTTGCGTTCCAGCCGTGTCTTCACTGACCGGGTACGTTTTATTGTAAACGAGCTTTTGGGAAACGGCGGGAACAAACCGCATAAATGTCTATGAATTTCCTTGGTTTTTTATATTCAAAAATGCTGGTATAGTTGTGTGTTTGAGACCTCTTGATGGCCGCGACCGGGCATGCTTTGCATGCGTGGTTGAGGAACTTCCGGGCTCCATAGAGCACGATGGCGGATAACGTCCGCCCAGGGCGACCTGAGAGATAGCGCAACAGAGAATAGACCGCCTTTCGGCTTCGGCCGGAAGGTAAGGGTGAAACGGCGGCGTAAGAGACCACCGGGTCCCTGGTAACAGTGGACCGCATGGCAAGCCTCATCGGGAGCAAGGCCAAACAGATGGCGGTAAGGGCTGCTCGCTCGTGCCATCGGGTAGGCTGCTAGAGCCCAGCGGCAACGTTGGGTCGAGATGGATGGCCATCCGTGTGCCCAGCACACGACAGAACCCGGGGTATAAGAGGTCTCACTTATTTTGCTTTTATTGATCTCTGTCATGTCAGCGTTGATATTGTCGCAAAGCGCGGCCTGGACTTGGTCAGTCTCACGCCTCGTGCTTCCGCCCGCACACGACACGCCGCGACACACCGGAGTCAGTCATCTAACAGCTCATGCGCGACACGCCGCAGCGTGTCGGCGTCATGGCCTTTGCGCCCTCCCGCAGACCAGAACCGCCGCAGGCGAACCCGCCTGTCCAGTCCACGCGTCTTCCTGGCCGTAACCCGTCCAAGCTCCCACGCAGCCTCTTCAAAGGCTCCCTGCGCCGCAACCTCGCTGACGACCCTGCGTGCGATAGAATCCGCCACACCTTTGCGTCGCAGTTCCATCGCCGTGCCCCGACTGCCCATCATGCGGTTTACGCAGTACCTGACCACCGAACGTGCATATGCCTCGTCATCAAGCAAGCCCAATTCGATCAGACGCTCGATCACATCGTCGATTGTCCGATCCTCATACCCTTTGTCAAGCAATCTGCGGCGCAGCGTCTGCGTGGAGCGAGCCGATGCATCCAACAGGCGGAACGCCGCCTCGCGGCATGCGTCGAAATTCCGCGGATCGAAATCCTCGTTGTCGGTCGCGTGGCGCACACGACTTGCATGGCCTGCATATTTCACGCCACGGCATGCGGATTGGCCGGCATCGCCGACGGCGGAGGAATCCGGTTTCGCGTGCCGTTCCTCCATGCCGTCGGAGATTGGATGCTGCTTCAGGAAATCCTGGGCCGAAATCATCGCCGATCAGGCCTTAGCCGTAGACTTGGTCTTAGCCGATCCGGCTTGCTTCGCTCCGGTGGACTTCAGATCGGCGTTCTTTTCGCTGGCGGACACGGACTCGACGTTCTTGTCGGCTTCGGCAGCGGCCTTGGTCGCATCGTCTTCGGCGAATTGGTCCATCGGGTCGA
>ERZ857629.4665-NODE-4665-length-10443-cov-3.019927_pt1 | contig 10443 bp, 7 predicted proteins | sample MGYA00519700_ERZ857629 | MGnify/ENA primary metagenome ERZ857629 (study PRJEB31778, sample SAMEA3449351) | human gut metagenome | biome: human gut; feature: human-associated habitat; material: faeces | place: United Kingdom | collected 2010/2012 ... | reverse complement strand
CTCAGCATAATATTCAAGCAAGCTTGATATTCTGCCTTCGATTTGCACTATCCTTGCAGAAGATAGGCTACTCTCTTTGCAACATGCAAGCCGCATCGCATCATCAGGGCGGCAACTTAAACTCTTAACTAAACACTTACGTACTATCATGAACGAACAGAACGCAATGAAACCATACGTCATTGGTCTCGACCTCGGCGGCACCAACTCGGTGTTCGGCATCGTCGACGCGCGTGGTGAAATCAAGGCTACGACAGCCATCAAGACAAAGGCCTACGACAACGAAGAGGATTATGTGAACGCATCGATCGACGCGCTCCACATCATCATCGACCAGGTGGGCGGCATTGAGAAGATCAAGGCGATGGGTATCGGCGCACCCAACGGCAACTTCTATACGGGCAGCATCGACTTCGCTGCCAACCTTCCTTGGGCACGCGACCGCTCGGTGCCATTGGCCAAGATGTTCTCGGAGCGTCTGGGCGGCATCCCTGTGGGCCTCACCAACGACGCCAACGCGGCTGCCATCGGTGAGATGATCTACGGTGTGGCTCGCGGCATGAAAAACTTCATCATGATCACCCTCGGCACAGGTGTGGGATCGGGCATCATCTGCAACGGCCAGATGGTGTACGGCAGCGACGGTCTGGCCGGTGAGCTGGGCCACGTCATTGTGCGCCCGGAGAACGGTCGTCCCTGTGGTTGCGGTCGTAGAGGATGCCTGGAGACCTACTGCTCGGCAACGGGTGTGGCTCGCACGCGAGTTCCTGGAGAAGAGCGACACGCCGTCGCTGTTGCGCGACATGAATCCAGAGGACATCACATCGCTCGATGTGTCGATCGCCGCCCAGAAGGGCGACAAGCTGGCCCTGGAGATCTACGAGTTCACTGGCGAATTGCTGGGTGAGGCTTGCGCCAATTTCGCCACTTTCTCATCGCCCGAGGCCTTCGTGTTCTTCGGCGGTCTGACCAAGGCTGGCGACCTGCTCATGAAGCCCCTGGTGAGAAGCTACAACGAGCACGTGCTGAAGATCTACAAGGGAAAGGCCCAGTTCCTGCTGAGCGCGCTCGACGGCAGCTCGGCCGCTGTGCTCGGAGCCAGCGCCGTGGGATGGGAGCTGTAACCCGCCACACACCAGGAGCGTAGGCGCACCCCAAGAATCCACGGGCGAGAATGTGCCTGAGCGCTCCACCTTTCATACACCAATAGCATCGGCAACGCCTGCAAAAGGAGGCGTGGCAGGTGCTATTTTGCGTTTTGGCGGATATTCATGGGGCGAAAAGGCCGATGCGCTGAGGATTTTGCGTACCTTTGCCGCGCAAAACAAACAAAGCAAACAGCAAATAAAAGATTATCAGATGCAGAAGAAAGAACTCTGTTACATTGCGATCGTCGCCGTGTTGGGCCTGTCGTTGTTGATGGGCTTTGTGGTCGAAGTGTTTCATGTCGACTTAGGTCCCTGGGCATGGGTGGCCCAATGGGTGTCGTCGCCCATCGCCCTGGCCATTGGTTTCGCCTTCGCCCTGCTCTTTGGCAAGGCGTTCCCCACGTTCAACAAGACCATGTCGAAGAAACTCCTACAATACTCGGTCATCGGCCTGGGCTTCGGCATGAACGTCAACCAAGCGCTTGCCTCGGGCTCCGAGGGCATGCTGTTCACCATCGTCAGCGTGTTTGGCACGTTGGGATTGGGTTGGCTGTTTGGCCGCAAGCTGCTGGGGGTCGACTCGCAAACCAGCTACCTACTGTCGTCGGGCACCGCCATCTGTGGCGGATCGGCCATTGCCGCCGTCGGCTCGGTGCTGAAAGCCAAGGCCGAGAGCATGTCGGTGGCGTTGGGTGTGGTGTTTGTGCTCAACGCCGTGGCCCTCTTCATCTTCCCCACCATTGGCGACGCCTTGGGCATGACGATGAAGCAGTTTGGCATGTGGGCGGCCATCGCCATCCACGACACGTCGTCGGTGGTGGGCGCAGGTGCCGCCTACGACCAGATGCACCCGGAACTGATTGCCCAGCAGGGGGTGAGCGCCTTGGAGGTGGCCACCACCATCAAGCTGACGCGCGCCCTGTGGATTGTGGTGCTGGCCTTGGTTACGCCGTTCTTCTTCCGCCAGACGCTGGCCGCCTCGACCGACGGCCCCACGAAGCGTTGGTACCAGTGTGTGCCGCCCTTCATCGTGTGGTTTGTGGTGGCCATCGTCTTCAACACCTACGTACTGAGCAACGCCTCGCTCCTGGGCGACACCGCCGCCACGATGGGTGGGCAGATGAGTGGCGCGGTGAACAAGTTGGCCAAGCACCTCATCACTCTCTCACTGTTCTTCATCGGCGCGTCGCTCACGCGCGAAACGCTCCGCAGCGTGGGTCTGCGCCCGCTCATCCAGGGTGTGCTGCTGTGGCTCAGCATCAGCCTCATCACCCTCGGCTACATCTACTGGGTGGCCTAACCGGCACAGGAGAATAGCATCATCCACTTCGCACAAGCATACCTACAAAAAGGGAGGCAAGCACATCCATCTGTGCTTGCCTCCCTTTTATGCCCAATCGGTCATTAGATTTGGGGTTATGCTTCGTTCACCCATGCGGATCACTTCGTCCGCACACGGCGGGACTTGGAATCCGCACACGGCGGAATGGGCTATTTCACAATGCGGAGCGACTGCGAAGCCTTGACGCGCACCTTGCCGTTGGCCACCTTCATGCCCTTGGCGGGCGTGGCAGCGGCAACCTTGGCAGCCGAAGCCACGGGGTAGGTGTGGCTCAGGGTGGTAGGCTCGGCGTTCTCGATCTGCGAATGGAACGCCGTGCGAGTGATCGACGTGCCATTGGCGTCGGTCACGGCAAACACCAACACATACCAATCGCGCTCAGCGCTGGTGAAGGTCTTGGTGTAAGTGAACGTGCCGTCTTGCAACTGCGACGTCACATCGGTGGCCTTGTCGGAAGCCATCAGCACCGGCCAGACGTCCGACGGATTCTCATAGCCCTGGGTGCCCTGCAGGTCGTTGAGCGCATTGTCCCAATCGTTCTCGCTCATCAAAAGCAGGGTGGCCTTGGTGATGGGAGCCGAGGTCTTCGAGGCGAAGCTGTAATGGGCGTAGAGCGCGCGATTCTCGATGCTGAAGCTGTCGGTGTTGAGCTTCGGACAGTTGTCGTTGCTCACCGGCTTGATGTAGATGTCGTCTATTTGTCGCTTCACCTGGTCGCCATTGGCATCCACGCCAAGCACGAGGAACGAGTAGTGGTTCTCTGCCGACACATTCCACTTGTTCTCGCCTTGGGCCTGGAACTCGTTCCAACTGCTGGCGGTGAAATCGGTGGCCTCGGTGGCCATGATGTAGTCGTAACCCTTCACGTTGAGCAACTCATCGATGCTCTTCTTCGTTCCGAGCACCATGTGGAGCGTCTTGATGCCGTCGCCCGGCGTCACGCTGAACGTCACCTTGCCCGCATCGTCGAGACCGTCGTAGGTCACCTCGAGCGACTCGTCGCTCTCATCGGGTTCGGCTGTGGAAACAACTTTATACGACATGTCGGTGCCCAGCGCATAGCCTTCGCCATTCTGAACGAGGTCGCAGGTAACAATGTAATAGTCCTGGCCGCCCAGGATATACTGCGTGGAGCCCGCCACGTCTTTCTCGCCGTTGGTCAGGTTGTAGGTCTGTTCGCCAATCATGCCGCTGCCATAACCCGCCATGAGCAAGGTGGAGAAGGCGTTGAAGAGCTCCTCCTCGGTGCAGTTGTAGAGATCGGTGTTCATGTATTCGCGCATGAAAGCCTCGAGATACCACTTGTTCACCACCATGTGGGCGGCCATTTGTCCGTCGCCCTTGGTGAGGATGGTGTAGGTCACGCTGTTCTTGGTGGCGCTGGCGTCGAGGATTTCGGCCAGGCGCTGGTTGCCCACTCCCGCGGGGCGTCCGAAGGCGATGTAGTCGCCCTCTCCCAACTTCACGCTCTCCACGTTCTGGTCGCCCTTGTTGAGATTCACCCGCTGCTGGGCCTCAGCCGGGACGGCGATGGCCGCCGCGGCAATGATCATTGCTGAATAGATGTATTTTTTCATGGTGTAGTGTCCTCCTTGATGATTAGTTGAGACGTGTGATGCTGCCCTCATAATGTCCTTGCAGACTGTGGCTGTCGAACTTCTTCATGCCAAACACGGCGAAATCGATGTTGGCCTTGCCGGCATTGAAGGTGGCCTTGGCGTTGCCGCCGAGCGCGATGGGTGTCTCGGCCGTGCTTGTGGTGGCCTGGCAATACTTGTCGCCGCCGTAGCTCACCGACATGAGCGCATTGGTCTCGTCGCCCGAGAAGCCGTGGGTCTTGTCGTCGTTGACGAAATCGTTGGGAACGGTAATCACCACATCGGCGTCGGCCATGCCCTCAAGCGTGGTGACATTGGCCTTCGACGAGAGGTAGATGGTGTAGAGGCCCGTGGCGTCGTCGACGGTGTAAGCGGCCGACTTCAGGTCGACGGGTGTGCCCTCGCCTACGGCATACTGGCTCGGGATGGTGAGGTCGTACTCCATCGGCGTTCCCTTATAGTAGAACTGCAGGCTGCGCTTCTCGCTCTGCTGGCCAAGGTTTTCCACATCGGCGACGAGCGTGTAGCTGCCGTCGCCACGGTCGAGCACCGACACGTAGCCTGTGGCATCGGCGGCCTTGCCGTTGGCGGCTAAGAAGGTCTGCGGATGGTTGACGTCGGTCACTTGGTCGTGCAGCTCAAGCTCATACTGCGTGTTGCCCTGGAGGTCGATGTCGTTGCCGTCCATGGCGCTGTTGGGCACAAAGAGGCGAGCGTAGTAATGGCAGTTCGCAAGGTCGCTGGCCTTGTCGATGTTGCCCGACGTGATGTAGAATGTGACGCCGTCGGCCTCCTTCTGGGCAAACACGGCGCGCGTCTTGCTCTGCGTGTCGTCGACGTTGAAGTAGTAGGGATCGCTGACCGGCGAGGTGAAGGTGCCGTTGTAGTTCACGGCGATGTTGGACACGCCGTCGTTAGGCGTGACGGCGAGGTTCAGCGTCAGGTTCTTGTCGGCGATGTCCATGGCGAGCGAACCGTTGGCGTAATAGTCGGCCCAATCGTCGGAGGTGATTTCCACGGGTTCGTAGTTGTCGTCCTCTTCCATCTTCTTCGCGTCGACATACGTAACCTGGAAGTAGCTATCGGGATGCTGGTCGGCAAACGATTCGAAGTCGAGGTCCTCGCCCAGCAGGTCGGGCGTCATCACCACCATCAGGTAAGCCGATGAGGCAAAGATCTCGTCCATCGTGGTCAGGCCCTCGTCGGCCGACAAGATGGCGTACATCATACCATCTTGCTGCATGACGAGCGACGACTTCATCTCGATTGTCTCGCCATCGACCACCACACTGTTATCGGGGGCCACTTGTTTCTTGGCGAAGGTGATGTTGTCCACATCCTTACCCACCTCGTAGGCGGAGAAGATGCGTCCGTTTCTCACGACGAACACACTGTCGGGCGTTGCCGTCTGGGCCACGGCGGGCACAAGGGCGCCAACCAGCAGGACCAGAAGGAATAATATTTTTCTCATGTTGTTTTTCTTTTGTGTTGCGATGACCGTCGGTGCGGCCACCTTATATAATAAATGGGATACCTAAGCTATTGTGGGATAAATCCAAATGGGCGCGCACTTAGCGCTTCACCATCTTGAGCGACTGGCCTTGCGCCTTCACCACATACACACCGGAGGCCAGGGAGGCTGCGTTGAGCGTGGCCTTGCCACCGCGCGCCACCGTCTTGCCCACCAACTTGCCCGAGGCGCTGTAGAGCTCCAGGGCCTTGCCGTCGGTCATGCCTTCGGCCGTGAGCGTGTAACCATTGGAACGAAGGGTGATGGCAGTGCCTTCCTTCACCTTTCCGATGCCCGCGGCGGTGCCGCTCAGGTCGATCTTGTCGATGTCGGCTATCTTATGCGTGGCCACGACGGTGCCATCCTGGCCCACGAGCTTCACATCAGGACCCGACACTTCGAGTTTGGCTACCTGCGACATGGCCACCACATGACTCTGGCCGTCGAGGTAAAGCACGTTGACTTTGGTGTCGCCCGCCACGGCGGTCAGGCTCGTGGCGAAAAACAACAACGTTGATAAGAGGTACTTTTTCTTCATATCTGCTTCTCGTTAAGTGATAATTAATGTTTTCGTTACACAAAATTAACAAAAACTATCATGTAAAACAAACTTTTGGTTACTTATCTTTGGCTTTTCGTTCGGTTTTTCTTCATTTCGTAACAAAATGCGCCTTTTGCACCCTTAACACCTTATATTATTTGCAAATGATATGCATTTAATCCATAATTTATTTGCATAAACCCTAAATATTCCTTAATTTTGGCCTTTGAAGTAAGACGCATGGCATTATAAACGACAAAAGGACAGCGCAACACCCATGACGTCTGACATAATGTTACCGCGCACAGCACACCCTCTGCAAGCGTTATAAATCAATAAAAACATACAATATGCAATTAAAAAACTACCTGACCAAGTTTATGGCGACACTCGCACTGTGTCTGCTAACCACCAGCGCTATGGCCCAAGACCGGCTTATTTTTAGCCACGACACGGGCCAAGGCATAACGGGCAACCTCGGCAACGTGGGCAAGGCGCTCATGCAAAACTACGATGTGGCCATGCGCATCAAAGACCCCAACTTCGTGGGAATGAAGATTGCGGCCATCCGCGTGCCCATGGAAAACGCCGACCACCTCTCCAACCTGCGAGTGTGGCTCTCGAAGGAGCTCACCCTGAAGACCATCAACGGCAAGAAGACCAACGTGCCCGACATCCTATCGGTCAACGCCGACATCACGGGCGAATGGGTCACCGTGAACCTTGCCGAGCCTTACACCATCACCGAGGAGGGTGTGTATGTGGGCTATTCGTTCGACATGGACTCGCTCACCTCCACCAACAAGCGACCGGTGAACATCACCACCGAGCTGCACGAGGGCGGACTCTTTGTGCACACCACACGCAGCTACCGCAACTGGAAGGACATGAGCGACCAGTGTAGCTCTACCATGCAGGTGGAGCTCGACGGCGCTCCGCTCTACGCCGCCACGCCCTTGGCTGGCAACACCACCTACTTCGGTGCCACGGGCGTGAGCAACACGCTTACGTTCTACGCCGAAAACCATGGCGCAACAGGTCTGAAGAGCCTCGAATACTCGTTCTACTACGACGGAATGGTATGCACCGGAACCTACAAGTTCCCGACAGCCGTGGAGCCGGTGTATGGCAAGATGGCCTCGTTCGAGGTGAAGCTGCCGGTGGTAACCCGAAAGGACTATTATCCCATCAACCTCACCATCACCAAGGTGAACGGCCAAGAGAACAGCGAGGCCGATGTGGATGTGGAGACCCAGGTGAGCATCTTCGACAAACTGCCTAAGCACCGCTCGGTGTTTGAGGAGTACACGGGCACCTGGTGCGGCTTCTGCCCCCGTGGTTACGTGGCGCTGGCTGCCATGAACCGCCTCTACCCCGACGATTTCATCGCCTTGTCGTACCACAACTCGGAGAACGCCTCCAACCTCGATCCCATGGAGGTGATGGCGGGCCAAGACTATCCCAGCAACATCACGGGATTCCCAGCGGCATGGCTCGACCGCACCTATCAGATGGACCCCTACGGCGGTTTCCAGTCGGCCTCCCACAAGATGCTCATTGATAATGTGTGGAAAGCCGCTTGCGCCATGCCCGCTGAGGCCGACATCGAGGTGAGCGCTTTGCTCAACGAGGCCAAGAACGCCGTGACTGCCACCGCCAAGGTGGTGTTCCCCTTGGAGATCAAGAACTCGCACTACGGCGTGGAGTATGTGCTCGTGGCCGACGGCTTGACCGGAACCACCGACGATTGGCGCCAGCACAACTACTTCTACAACGGTCGCCAGGGACGCGACTATCCCGAGCCCGAGTTCCAACAGTTCATCGAAGGCCAAGAGTATGTTAGCGGACTGACGTTCGACGACGTGGTGGTGGCCACCTCACGCCTGCTGAACAACAACCAGTATCTGCCCACCGACGTAGAGGAGGGACACGAGTATGTGATGCCGGTGACGTTCGACCTCAACCAGGTTCGCAACACGGGCGGCAAGAAGATCATACAGGACGTGAACAAACTGCGTGTCGTGGCGCTGCTCATCGACTACAGCGACGGCACCGTGGTGAACGCCGCCAAGAGCGTGTCGACCGGACAAGCCACAGCCATCCAGGGCGTGAACGCCGACAAGAACTTGCAGACGGAGGCCGTGTACGACATCAGCGGCCGCCAGCTCAGCGCTCCACAGAAGGGCCTCAACATCGTGAAGGCCGCTGACGGAAGCACGCGCAAGGTCATCATCAAGTGAACAAGAAACACAGAAAACAAACAACATAACAACTGAGCATTATGAAAAAAACAACACTCATGCTCGCTGCCGCTCTCTCGTTCTCGGCAGCTACGTTCGCACAAACACCCGCACAGACACCCACCCAGCAAAAGACGACGCTGAAACTCGCCAAGGTGGCCGCGCCCGCCAAGATGGCCAAGGTCATCGAGAACGTGCCCGAGATGATCACAAAGCAGCCCGCAGGCAAGCTCTATAAGGACATGTACGGCTACGCCAAGGGATTCATCTCCATGTGGGGAATGATCTACGAGGACAAGATGGATGGCCGTGCCCGCGACTTCGTGGTGGGCGACGACGGCTGCTACTACATGAGCAGCCCCATCACCTTCCAGTACACCGACTCGTGGATCAAGGGCGAGAAGGGCGAAGGCGACACCATCGTGTTCAAACTGCCGCAGCAGATCATGGTGCACGAGGTGGGCGACGACCAAACCGTGAACTATTATGCCGCACGCCTGAAGTTCCAAAAGGTGAACGGCGAGAACCAATACGTCTACGACGAGAGCTCGCAGGACATGAAGTTCGTGTGGCGCAACGACTCGCTTATCAAGGCCGACACCAACGCGTTGCTCGGCATGGTCAGCGAGAAGGGCGACTGGAACGGCCTGGGCGACCTCATCAGCGAGACGGCTCCGAACCCGTTTGTCAACGACGGTCCCGCCGATCCGTCGAAGGCCGAGAAGTTTATCTTCACCTTCCATCCCTCGGAGCGCACCACCACTCAGCGCATCTCGAAGGTGGTGATCGAGGGCAACGACTTCTATGCCAACAACATCGACCCGCAGGTGCCGGAGGCTTGGATCCATGGCGTCATCGACGGCAACAAGCTGTCGTTCACCGGCGCCCAGTACATGGGTCTCGACAAGAACAAGCACCAGTATCGTTTCAACATCCCGTTCAACGTTTATTACGACGAGAGCACCTACGAGACCGTTTACCAACAGCTCAAAAAGGTGACCTTCAAATACGACGCCAAGACCAAGAAGGTAAACAATTGCCCCTATGGATTCCTGAGCAACTATGGCTACCGCAACATCGCCATGGAGATGCAGGTTGTGATGCAGCCGGAGTTTGAGGCATGGGACGGTGTCATCGCCGCGCCCAGCAACCCCACCATTCTGCAGTACCAGGAGGCGTCGAGCGGTGAGGGATGTATTATCTTCGACCTGCCGCGCAACAACGTGAAGAACAGTTTCATGGACCAGAGCCATGTGTATTTCAACCTCTTCTTCGACGATGAGCTCGTGACGTTCTATCCCGACCAGTACACAGGGATCTCGGAGGAGATGACCGATGTGCCCGTCGACTTCGCCGATGCCAACTATGCCTTCCAGACCTACGGATCGCAGCACCGCGTGGCCATCTACGACTCGGGCTTCGAGCGTGTAGGCGTGATGGGTGTCTATCAGGATGGCGACGTGCGCCTTTGCAGCGACATCGTGTGGACCGACGGTTCGGTAACGTCTGACATTCGCAACGCCCACGTCTCGGGCGAGGTCCAGGCTCCCACCTATTACGACCTCAGCGGTCGCGCAGTGGCAGTTCCCGCCCACGGCGTGTTCATCAAGAAGAGCGTAGGTAGCGACGGCACCGTTCGCACCAGCAAGGTGGTGGTGAAGTAACGCATCACGGTCCATGTTGGCCACAACGTGCCAATGTGCCCCAATAGCAGGCGCGCCAAGGGTCGGTCCACGACTCTCGGCGCGCCTTTTGCGTTACGTCCCTACCGACACATACAGTCACGAAACATCACCACCACGCACAAGCATTAGCGGCATGTCGGCTATGGAAGACATGTTTTCTGCAAAAGATGTCGGCTATGGAAGACATGTTTTCTGCAAAAGATGTAGGTTATGGAAAACACGGTTCCTCCTCGCTACGCTCGGTGAGGGGATGATGGCGCTCGTGGAGGCGCACGGCCTCCACCACGGTGTGCCACGACAGTTCGAAAGGCCAGCCTTGCAGGCGATAGGAGGTCAGGTCGCCATTGTGCTCCGAGAGGAAATAGCGCTCGGGGCCCAC
>ERZ857629.4662-NODE-4662-length-10447-cov-13.041570_pt1 | contig 10447 bp, 5 predicted proteins | sample MGYA00519700_ERZ857629 | MGnify/ENA primary metagenome ERZ857629 (study PRJEB31778, sample SAMEA3449351) | human gut metagenome | biome: human gut; feature: human-associated habitat; material: faeces | place: United Kingdom | collected 2010/2012 ... | reverse complement strand
AGCTGTTGATAATGCTTTCCACCCGTGCCTGCTCTGCTCCGACCTAAATGCTTGACGCCTTAAGTGCACGTTCAGTGTAGTACGGCGGCAGAGAAATGTACAGGCGGAAAATGCCGCGAGAAAACTTCTCGCAGCATAGTCATTGAAATATAAGGGCGCAATGACCCGAATCTTAAACAGGAGCATAATGCTCCTCAAGTACAAACTTAACAACGTGTGCGATGCAGATCACAGACCTGCAAATGGTGCACAAAGAACAATGATAGTTCTTATATACCACAATATATTGTAGTTGTCAATATGCAATTATTGATATATTGTACTTTGCAGCCAGTGAAAACGCTAATACGCGTTATCTCCGTATTAAATGCGTATTACAGGCACATCACGAAAATAATGCGTATTGCGTGCGTATTAAAGGCGTGTTGTTCCTGTGGAGAATGACCAAAGTACACCCGCGGGTACATGGAAAGAGGAGTGGTCTTCCTCTCTGTAAGCTGTTGGATTGAATTCAGCCGGTACTCAAAGGATAATAAGAGGGCTGAGATGCCATGCGGTGAAAACCGCATGGCATCTATTTTTTTATGGGGGTTTCCGTATCCCATTTTCTCTGACTTGAAAATGGATGCCAAAAAGTCTAAGGGGCGGATTCCTATTCGCCATAAATGCCGGGTAAAAAGCTATTTGAAGTTCACTTTTTTTGCAGTGCGATATAATCAAAAACTGCCTTACGACCATTGGTATTCAGTGAAAGTACATCGGCAACCAAGTTGTCAACAACATAATTCTCCAATACGGGTTCTTTGTATGCATCCACACCATTTGCACAGGCTGTCCGACCAAGCAGGTAATCAACAGAGATCCGGTAGAAATCTGCCAGCATCGAAAACACTGAATAGGAGGATCCACTTTCCCTGTCTCACATTTTGAGTATCGCTGTTACGTTGTTTGGAGAATGGCGGCTATGTCGCTTTGCTTAAGATCGTGGTCTTCCCGCAAATCGCGAATAATTTCAAAACTCTTCTTCATGTAGCACTTCCTTTCCATAGGTGTATTGCATTATATGCTACATAAAAAAGAGCGTATTGACTGCAAATCTAAACGGGTGCATAACTAATTCCAAACAACCAACAGTTGTGTCACAGGAGATAGTCCTCCCCTTTTGTTTTGATGCTAAGTTCAAGGCAGAATGGAGTCCGGAAAATCAAACGAGGCATCCACATATTTTGCGTAGAACTAGTACTTCTACGTAAAATATACTAAACTACTCAGCTCGGCACTTCTCAAATAGAGCAGTTACTTTTTCAATTTGTATGCGTTTGCGTTCCATAGAAGAGTGAACATAGGTATTCATAGTTGTGGCGACATTTGAATGTCCCAATAACTCACTCAGAGTTTTTATATCCATTCCAGCCTCAATACACCTGGTTGCGAACGTGTGCCTCAAAGCATGATAATTTACCGCGCGGATGCCATAGTGCTCTAATGACCGATGAAAGCGATATTCATATGTACGGGGGCTAATGAACTTGTCTGTCCCTGTAAGCATATATTTCCCGACTGAGTTGCGATACAAATGCCTCAGTGGAGCCCAAAGCTTTAGCGGAATCGGTATTTGTCTCAGCGATGTCGGAGTCTTAGGTGCATCAATCCGAAGTGCTGCTTTTCCCGAAGCAACATCACCAGACAGACGAACAACTGTACCGCGAACGGTGAGAGTATGATCATCCCAACAAATATCATCCCAGGATAGTGCGCATATTTCACCGAGCCGAAGTCCTGTGTTTAGTGATACGATAATTCCCATTCCTGTGGGAGTATCTTCACCAAGCAAACACTCTTCCAAATACAGTTGTTCGTTAATCGAGAGTATTTCCACTTCTTTTCTCACTAAGGCAGGTTTGTATATCTCGATTTGAGACCCAAAGCAAATGTTCTGCTTATCCGCAAATCGAAGTACTGATCCAATGAGGATGGCCATGCTTCGGACATAGCTTGGAGACAGTTTTCCGCTATCGCCAATTCTGCCGCAACTGAGCTTTTCCCTAATGAACGCGCTAATCCTATTTGTACTTAAACTACCCACTTCGCAATTCCCGAGGTGCGGAAGGATGTGCTTTTTTAAAAGATACGCATACTTTTGCTGTGTCGTTGCCTTCTGCCTTGCCTGCATTGCCAATTGCCATGAGGCTGCCACCTGAGCAAAACTACAGGACTGCTTTACCTGTGAATCTATATGCGCGGATGGCAGCCCAGCCTCGCCACACATTAACATCAAGTCGTTTTTGCTGTCCTCTGAAGGTTGGTAATTTGCCCGAATTTCTTCGCGAGACTCGGGTTTTGTGGTTTTACTAGTTTTCATTGCTTTTCATCCTTCTTTCTAATAGTAGTGTTTATTTCAAGCCCTTTTCCAAAGGTTGTTTTATACCGCAGTGTTCGATCCCTTTGAGTAGGCATCGATATTAAATACACAGCATTTTTTGGAAGCCTGTTTTTTTCAACACGAGTCTCCTCTCCTCTTTTCTTTAGAATTATCAGTAAAACTGCAAAAACAGCGTCATAATGCATGTTTTTTGTTGACAGTGCTCGCAGTTAAGTGCTATACTTAGAAAAAATGGCATCTATATATTTTACGTAGAAGTACTAGTTCTACGCAACTTGGGAAATTGCTTTGGGGATAAGTATGGACAGTGTCTGCTATGACGGCATAAGCGTCGTAAACAAGCGGAGGACCAATATGGACGGCGTTTTGTTGAAACGGCATCAAATAGGTTCAGAAATGGTGTATATCGCGGTTATATGCGATGGGGTCGGGAGCATGGCGGATGGCGAATTCATATCGGCTGAAGCGATCCTCCTGACAGGCGCGTGGCTCGATGGGCTTTCTGATATCAGGCGCATAGAGCTGAAGATGCTGGTACTAATTAAAGAAATCAATGAGGCGGTTTTTGCGTCGGGAAGGAAGAATGGATTGAAAACCGCATCAACATACTCTGCGCTTTTGCTCTGCGGAAACCGCTACTACATCGTCCATGCAGGTGACAGCAGAGTGTACCAGCGAATGCACGGAGAATCGAGGTGTAATTAAAGAGTAGGATAGGGAGTACTGGTTACCTTGAACCAAGTGGTTTATAAACGGAATGCGCGGCTGCCCGTGCTTTGTACTTCTGTTTGACAAAGATTCTCACGCTGCGGGGGCTGGGGAAAAAGAGCCCCCCTTATGGGTGGAGAAAGAACAAAAACGAGGGTAGGAGATCGACATGAAAGGGAAAATAACGATTGTCACACTTGCACTGATTGTGATAGGAATGGTCGGATTCCTCGGCGGCTATGCTGCCATCACGAAAAGCAATCAGCCGGAATTTGAGGAAAACGGCTATGTGCTGAGCAGTGTGAACGGTAACGTGGAACGCTTCGGCTTTGAGGCGGGGCGCAGCTACAACAGCCGCAGCGGTGTATCCGTTAGCTACCGGGACACGGATGGGGCGAGAGTTGAGGTACCTGGTGCCAGCTTCCTGCACTACGAAAACGGCGGGATGGCGGCATTCACAGGGGGAATCCTGGTCGACTTTGCAGATCTTTCCGACAACTTCATCAACAACTACTACATCAGCGGGGGTCTGGAGATTGTCCCGTCTGGCAGTGGTTATGTGGCTCACACGTCTACAAGAGATATACAGCTGGGCGACCATCTGTGGAAGCTGTCCGATACTACATATCTGGTGCGTTCTCCCTCGCTGAAGGTGGTGTTTTCCCAGTCAGATATGCGGGATGCAGCCGACTTCGTGCAAGTATCCGTGTCAGATGACGGAATTGTCTCCCTCTTGACGGAGGAGAATCGGTGGGACACCATTTCTGAGGAGTGCTATATCCAGACGGCGGCCGGTGTTCGAATTTATCCGGTCGCACAGCTCATTGATAATGGCACGTATAAGATGTCCGTGGCAAAGCTCTCTGTCAGCGCGGATGATGCCATCGTTTTGACGAAGGATGAAACGCGGCGGCAGATTGTGCCGGAACTGAACATTACAGCGGAGGATGGCGCAGACGGCGCGGACGGTGCCGCAGGTGCCGCTGGCAGTGCTGGAGCAGCCGGTACTGCCGGCTCGTCGGGTGCGGACGGCACATCGGGCAATGCTGGAACCAACGGCACGTCCGGGAAAACCGGCACCTCCGGAGGCACGGGAGAAGGTGGTGCCAACGGAGCTTCGGGCAGCACCGGCTCCACTGGCAGCACTGGTACTGCAGGCCGGGACGCAGTGTCCCAGACGACTACCAACAGTGCGCTGCCGACCATGACCATTGCAGATTGGCAGCTTTCCGCCTCCGCGCTGAGCGGAGTTATTCGCATTACTGATGAGGCGGGTGCACTGGCATTCGATGACGGAGACTCCGACAAGTATTGCGGAACGGTGACGATTTATGAAGTGGCCACCGGCAAGGCCATCACCTGCTACCAAGTAGTACCGGGACAGCCTGCGGTGAGCGGCGTGAGTCCGGAGAAATTTGATGAGTTCCGACACGGTGTCGATGAGGTAGGTTTTGCCACGTTGGACAATGTATTAACCCCGGACACGGCGTATCGCCTGTCCGTGGTGGCCTACTACAAGATGGACGACACCATCTACTCCAGAGAGTTTATTACCCGCATGTTCTATACGGATTCTACGGGTGTATTCATCAGCAGAGCGGCGGCAGCTGTGGACAGCGTCAGCGTGGATATGCGAGTTTCCGAAGCCTATCAAAACTCCGTCAAGACGGCGGAGGTTGTGCTGCTGACACCGGAGCAGAATAAGGGTTTCACGCTGGCCAGCACCGGATATATGCAGAAGTATACCTTGGATTTTGCAACTGGTGACATGACACTGGCGAACGGCGAAACAGTCACCACGTCACCGGATAAGATAGATGCGACAAAGATCACGGAGTTGGATTTCCGTGGTTTGCCTGCCAACAGCGACTATGTGGCGCGGGTGGTAGTGGAGACGAATAGTGGTCTGAAGAGCTTGACCGATCAGGAGTTGACACTCAAAACGCTGAAAACACCTCCGGAAAAGATAGACAAAACGGCGGTGCCGGAGGCGAATTATAACCGCGTGACCGGCGGCTTCGATGTCTACCGTCCCCAGGTGAAGGATATACACGGCGGTATTGAGGAATACGAATACACGGTCTACGCCGCCGACGGAAAGACCGTGGTGCAGACCCGCCGAGTGCTGCCGCAAGACGGTGAGCCGATGGTGTTCTTCCTGCCCTCCGGGACAAAGTATGTCTTTGGCGTGAAGGCACATTTCAACGACAATGAAAAGCAGGTAGTCTACGACTTAGGCAAGACAGACGCCATTGAGGCAGTGGGAGCAACACTGCCCGGCGTGACGTTTGAGCTGGAAAGCAGCACCAGTTCCCAAGAGTTCAACCAGATTAAGGGAACCATTGTTATCAAGCTGGCAAACGCCAGCAGTAAGCTGACGATTGACAACAGCAAGCCGTTGGAGCTGCAGATTTACGCCGATCAAGTCTATGACCAGAAAATCAGCGTGGACAACGTGGGCGAAGACGTTATGGAGAACCCCGGTGACCCGGATAAGAACCTGTATACCATCACGGCAACACAGGTGACGAACGAGACCCGGATCCACGTGGATTTCCAGAAGCTGTACAAGAACACCACATACACTGCCACGCTGGTGGGCTACCTGGATTTGGGTGATGGAAACGGGGATAGCATAAAGCGTACCATCGGTACAGTCAGTTTCCGCACCAAAGACACCGTGGGCATGACGGCACAGTGGCCGGAGGGATCCGCCACCAGCAGTGCCCTCAATAAGCTGCTGAAGCTGGTGCCGGATACTTCGGTGGAAGCAGCGCGGCAGAGCTACGCACTGTCGGAGCTGCAGGAAGGACAGCTGACGCTGGAACTCTACAGCGGAACGGGAGCGAGTAAGGTGCGTATTGCTTCCAGCAATATCACGGATACCGATGTGCTGACGGAGATTTACACCGGCAGCGGACACTTGATTACGGAGACGGATTTCGGCAACATCAAGTTGACGCCCAACCAGGATTACACGCTGGTGGTGACATCGGTGGCCGACAAAACCGCGCGCAGGGATGACCTGGGGTATGTGAACACCTTTGATGGGGTGGAGAACAGAGAATGTCTGCTGGTAGCGGGTGCGACACCGCCGGATTTGCTGGCGGATGCAGCCACCGGTGTGGAGGCGACGCCCATCTATAACGCCGATGCGGCTGCCTATGGCGCGAAAAAGAACGACTCACTGCCGGATAGTGCGCTTATCGGTTATCGACTGCAGTCTACTTATGACAATGTGCAGCGGCTGGCGGCGTCTGTGACGTATTACGCTCAGGAGTATAGCCAGTTCTACAACGCATTGGTCAAAAACGGGACGGATCCTATTGGTCGGAACGGTAGCGGCGCACCGATGCTGATGACTATGACCCAAAAAGCAGCGAACAACAGCAACACGCTGCCGGCGGTGGCGGTGCTCTTTGGCGGCACCAAAACCGGGAATGATGCAGGCGCTCGATACATAAATGGCGCGTATGTGTACTACACGGGACCGGTGCGGCGCAGCGGAGCGAATCTGGACAGCGGTATGGACAGAGGATACCGGTATGTGTTCTCATATACCGCCAAGTATTCACCTACCGGTCAGCTTAGCGATGAAGAGGGAATGAGCATCTATCCCTATGATCATGGGGATTATGAGGCCGCTAAGAAAGCAAGCGGCGCGGGTAGAGAGCATGGCAAGGCACTGGGGCGGGGTGTGGCGTATGTGCTGAACTCCGGTATGTGTGAAGCCCCGCGTCTGGATCCGACCATCCACAGCTACCTCTACAAGGTGGATGCCGGTTACATGACCGGCAGCATCACCCATGTGACTGAAGGTACGGCGGAAATTCATTACGCATATGAGGATACGGATGGTACCATCATAACGGATGGTGCGGAGACGGGCAGGACGCAGATCGAGTGGGAGAGAGGCGGTATCACAGAAAAGACGCCTATTAACAAAACCCCCGTGTCTGGTGCAGCCGACTGGTACAGCGTGACCATCCCATATACGGTGACAGGCAGGACAGAACAGATGCTTCAGCCTCGGCTGACCATTGACCGCTATCAACTGGATTATGCGACCATCATGAATGAGCTTATGGCTGGCAGCTCCAGCAGTGCAGAGGACAGCGAGACATTCTATCTCTGCTTTACTCCGGTGGAGCATGATTACAAGGGGATGTTCCAGTCGGGCAGCTATCAGAACGCAGTGCAGATCAGCGTGGATAAGCACGAGGATGAAAACTATATCCGGTTTGACCTCCAATCTGCCAGTGCCGGCATTAGTTCCTCTGCAGATGAACTGTACCAGCGAGCCTATCTGCTGCAGATGACCTTTACAGCGAGCGATGGCAGAGCCAAAGTTGGCCCCATCTATCTGCCCCTGGCTCAGGATGCTAACGGCCCTTACGCGAAGATAGCCACGGGTCTGCTGGCGGATCTGGTGGGTAAGGAGTTTAAGATGGATGCGGCTATCCTGTACGACACGGGTGAGCAGGGATGGAGCATGGCAGACGCTGCCAATGCACAGGTGGCACTGCAATTTATCTCCAACAGCCATGGCGAGTTCGGTATGGATACCTATGTTTCTGCCGTGTCGGGTGGACAGTCCAGCATGCCCTCCGGCGCGCTGGGTAATCTCAATATTAAGTTGAGCGCGATACGCGATGCGCTGAACGGAACCTCAAGAGTGCTGTTGACCACGACCTTTACGGAAAACGGCAGCAAAAAAACATACTATGTATACCCTGGCCGTTATGGTATTGATGCAGGTTCCGGCAGCTGGAGGGTGGATGCTACGGGACGCTACTTTGTCCCGAAGGGCGTAGGCACGTACAGCCTTGGATTTGCTGATGGGAACGTAGCAAAACTGGACAGCATGACGCCGACGGTCAAAGACGTGGAAATTACGACGGGAAGCAACTGGATGTCTGTGAAGGATACGTTTTCCGTCAGCGGCATAACTCAAGCAGATCAAGAGAGCGGCAAGTATGTGGTGCACGTTCGTGTGTATGATACAGAAGAAGCCGCCAAGGGATTGTATCCCCGCGACAGGGGCAGTGTGGATATTGAGGTGGACACCACAGGAAAGCCTGTACAAAATGCGGCAGGCTATACGATCAACGGATTGACGCAGGGGCAGAGTTACTGGTACGTCCTGTCAATGAAAGTGAAGGGGCGGGAGACGGTGCTGATGGACGGTTCCACTGCACTGACCGCGGTTTATCCTTTCCAGACCATCGATGGGGTGACCATTGCATCCAGTGGCGGTATCCTGTACAACAATACGGGATACTATGCAAAGACACTGACCATGGGATACACTGTGTCCTCCTACGTAAATCTGAAGGCGACATACGATATATTTGCCACGTCGGATGATGCGGTAACGGCCGATGGTGTTCCTTTGTACAGCCATGCGTATCTCAGCGCGAATGGGTTTTATAACGCCCCTGCACCGGATGGCTTCGATCTGGGGCGTGGGATCAACAACCTGCAGATTTACTTGAAGCCCAGACCGGAAAGGGATAAGCTGACGCCTGGTGGGACGTACTACTTGAAGGTCACAGTGCACGATAAAGATGGGTCGGCCATTGGCAGCAATGTGTGGCCGTTCAGCATTACGGCGACCAATAACTATGGTGCGTACGTTTACGCGCCGCAGGCAACGAAGAACAGTGTCAGATTCCAGGTGACACTCAACGATCCGCAGTACCTGCTCATGGCACCCGACTCGGGCGCGGCAGGGAGCTTCGTGGTGCGGTTTGCCAAGGTAGACGCAAGCGGTAATATGACGCGGCTGCTGACCCAATACGACGATAAGGTATTTGACGCGGCAACGCCGAAGCAGAACTTCGAGCTGAACGACAGTACGCTGCTTGCGGGTAGTGCACTGGGGCGCATTGAAGCCGAGACGACGTACAAACTCTTGATTTATGCAGTGCCGGATCCGGATCACGATGGGTTGACTGACCAACACAATGCGGAATGGTTCTTGAGCAATAATGGACAGAATCTGCAAAACACGCTTAACGGATTCTGGAATGCGGATTATTCCAAAAAGAATGATACCGCTACGCAGAATGCGGAAAGACTGTTCCTCATCGCGGAAAAGACGCAGAAAACCACCAGCGAAACCGGTCTGCTGGTCAGTGACAAATATACGCTGACGCGAGACAGCGCATCAAGGTTGAAGCTGACTTTGTCAGAGAGCTACGGCGTAGTGCAGGAAGGTGGAATCCAGAGTTTCCAGATGATTGCATGGAGCGTCGATGGTCGAAGCAATAGCAACGAACCTTTCAACCGTAATGGCAAGGCGACGAAGAGTAATCGCGACGAGCTCTTTGTGGCGGCAAAGGATGGTGCTGGTTACGATGTGTATATTTATACAATACCGACCGATGTACCCGCGGGATCCTATCAGGTCGTCATCCAATTGTATAAGACTGAGAGTGACTTCTCTCCGTACAAAACGCTAAGCATCTGGTACGAGAATTAACAGGGGGAGTGAAACAGCGGATATGAAAAAGAGACAGTTTACATCGCGTACAAAGCTGTGCTTTATCCTCCTGGCGGCTGCTGTAGCGGTGGCATTGGCCGGGATGGGTGCTGCCGCAGCCAGAACGATGGCATTGAGGGGAGGAGCCTGCGAACTTGCTGCGCGCACCGTTGTGTACGACAGTACATACCTTCCTTTGGAACTGGCGGTGTCTGGTTCTGTGGTGAGACATACGGATGGGCAATATTATTTGCAGGAGAACGGTGCGGCAGCGGTGCCTTTGGGGGCGCATACTGTGGCCTGCGATGATAATGCCGTGCAAGTGTTCGGCGGTGGTTACCGCATCGATGCAAAGGGCGGAGTGGTGGCTGTTGGAGATGCGGAAAACTATCCCGTGCAGGAAACAGCCCTCTACAAGCTGGCAGATCGTCGATACCTGGTGACAGCGGGAGAGATTTCGGACACTGAGGGCACATTTACCACCAACCGGTATCTCTATATTGTGCTGGATGTGGTGGGAAATGCACGGCTGTATTCGGATACGCTGAGCCTCAAGACCACCCAACCCACAACGCTGCGGTTTGACGGCATGGAATTTGATATAGCCAACGAAAAGTTGACCGTGAGCGGGCAGGAACTGGATATGAGCCGTGTTATTGGCAGCACCAATGGCTATGACTCCGGTGTATACAAGACCATTGATGAGGAGCAGACCCCGGATTCCATTGATCTGACTATCCGTGGCGGTGCCGGTGGCAATGGCGGCGCAGGCGGTGCAGGCGGTGCAGGTGGTGCAGGCGGCAACGGCGGCGACGGCGGCGATGGCGGCACCGGCGGTGCAGGCGGTGTTGGCGGTATCGGTGGCGCAGGAG
>ERZ857629.4660-NODE-4660-length-10450-cov-3.089274_pt1 | contig 10450 bp, 10 predicted proteins | sample MGYA00519700_ERZ857629 | MGnify/ENA primary metagenome ERZ857629 (study PRJEB31778, sample SAMEA3449351) | human gut metagenome | biome: human gut; feature: human-associated habitat; material: faeces | place: United Kingdom | collected 2010/2012 ... | reverse complement strand
CTTCAACTTCCCGAAGAAATATACTCACTGCAACTCCCGTTTCCAAACAGTGATGCAAATGTTTTTTCAAAAGAATTCTATGAATCACAACAAGGTGCACAATTTGAACAAATTATCGCAGATTTTATCGAAAACATAATTATCAATGAATTTGCAATGAATCCCGTAAAATATTTATAAGCAAACAAAAAGACGGAATTTTAACTCCGCCTTTTTTATATCTTCAAGTTATAACTAAACTTTACCTTTTAAAGCATCTATAATATCGTAAACCGAAGCATCTTCATTCAAACCGACTTTTGCTTTAAATTCTTCGAGCGATATACCTGCTTTATCCAAATATTCATTCAGATATTCAGTGTAATTGTATTTAGTTATATTGCCCTTGTCATCTTTTGTTGACATTTTTTCGCCCGCAAATACAGCGTTATCTTTTGCTGATTTTAACATTGTAATCATCACCGTTGCCAAGGTTACCGAGCATATTCTTGCCGTTCACAACCAAACTGTCTTTGCCCTTACCGCCTGCAACAAAGTTGCTGTCGCCGAAATCCGTAAACGAATCATCGCCGTCCATACCTACCAAGAAGTTTTCGCTTGATTTTTCACCTGTAATATAAGTATCATCAGCCTTGCCGCCGATTATAGAGCCTTTATCACCGTTTACAAGGAATAAGTTATTCTTATCGCCGCCGAAAATCGTAGAGCCTTGGCTTGATTCTGACGTTTCAAAATAGTTACCCGAATTGCTTGCTGAAATAAACATGTTATTTTTACCGTTATCAACTATAATGTTATCAGCCTTGATTCCGTTGCCCAAATTTTGGTCAGTTAAAGCATCACCCAATTTGAAAGTGTTGTCATGTGAGTTTTTGCCTGTATTAACCATCAAAGAGCCGGCACCTTTTGTTGAATCCAAGGTACTGTTAGATGCGTCCCATTGAACATTGTATTGTTTGTCAGTTTTGGATTTAAAACGAGCCTCAATGTTTTCACCGTAAAACTGAATATTGTCAATATCATCATCAACATTCATAAGTAAAGAACTTTGGTCCTTTGTTTGACCAACTTGAATTACCGTTTCATTGGTTTTTTGTCCCGTATTACCGACCGAAAAAGTCGCAGACCCCGTAACTTTGCCAACACCGTTAATATCGTACGCCGAAACGTTGTTAAGGGTAAATTTTATTTGACCGTTTTCTGATCTTACTACATTGAAACTAGACATAATTTTTATCCTATAACTTACACCATATACTCATGTAAAAACATGAAAATTCAACTATTTTCAGGTTTTTACAATATTGTTACATTAATTTACATAAAACAGTATTATACATAATTCGAATGAACATTTTGAAAAAGATGTAACAATTTCATCAAAAAGTTTACAATTTATAACAAAAGAGATAATCAACTAGCAAATTTTTTGGCATAATGGATTTACAACATGTGAAGGCAGGTAACATATTGTGGTAAATAATTTATCGGGATACGTAAATTTTAGAGGTAAAACGACTCCTGTTGCACAGACGACACCGTCGAAAGTCAACAATCAATCTTTTGGAGCGGAACAAACTCAAAGCAGACAGGCTTGTTCGGCAGAAACAGTAAAAGCCTATCAAACGACGGGAATAAGAACGTCGTTAAGCACTGATGCGGCAAAAGAAAAATATTCTGTCGTTTCATCAATGTTAGAACCCGAAACAAAAGTTACGCTTTCAAAATTATTGAAGTCAGGAACATTATTAAATAATAATTCTAATGACGGCTCATCTGTTCTGGACAACCTTCATAAAATAGCGACAGAACCGAGAATCAGAGGTTTAAATACAAAAAATCTTTTGACCGAAGCAATAGAAACCGTAAGCAATCCCGGGGGAATAACTCAAACATTCGGAGATATTCCTGATGCGGTTGCGAGAGCGGTTTTCAGACACCCTGAACTTGGTGTTCGTTCAAAAGAAGAAATGAATATTAATGAATATTCTAATTGTTGTGTTGCGGCAAGTATAGAATATAATCTTGCAAGCAAACACCCTGCGGAATTTGTAAGAATGGCAGCAGGTTTATCCTCGGAAGATTACAGTGTTACGAAAAACATGCACCTTTCGGATATTTCCGAAAACAGAGATGATGCACTGTGGTTGTTGGATAAATTTGCACTGCCCCACCAACTTGATGAAAATGATAACTTAGAAGTTACCATTTCACCTGACAGAAACGCAATTATAAGAGCACGTGTACAAACTTCTTACAGAGATGAAGGTGAACGTTCTTCAATAGACGTACTTATGCAGTCAGCCTTAATGAACGTCGGCTCACAACAAACTTACAACTCCTTGAATGACACAAGAACAGGGGCTTTGAACAATTCTACAACAGGTTTAACTGACTTAGAAAAGACTTTCACGGAAGAAGTTGTTGAAGGTAAAGCAAAAGAATCCGTAATTTACCAAGCAATCGGAGAAGACGGCACAATCCAAGCACGTTCTTGCGACTACCAAACAATGGCAACACAACTTATTTCCGCATTACAAGCAAATAATAACGTGATTGTCGGTTACGTAGACTTTAATGAACAAGGTCAAGTTATCGGTGGACACGAAATAACAATAATAGATGCAGGAGAATCACCTACGGGCGATTTGGTATTTGTATGTAACGATACAAATGACGGTCAAGACGAACCGATTTACATTCTTGCAGAAAATCTTTTACCCAGACTTCACCACGCAGGTTTGCCGAAAGAAGCAATAGAGGGACAAGACATGCCCACTGCTTTCGGACAAATTCCTATGTATAAAGAAGTTCTTGGATAAAAAGTCGAAACAATTGTAAAAATTATTACAGTTTTTTAATTAAAAACTTGATTGTTTTTATATTCTAAGAGAATATTAGAATATAAAGGATAAAAAAAAATGATAGCAAAAAACACAAAATTAACTATAAATGATTTACCGAAGCACATACCCGATTTTAAGAATTCAGGTATAGCAAAAGACAGATTGACGGAAAAGTGGCTGACAGACTGGATTATCAACTCATTACAAACCAATGAAATAAAAGTCGGCGACATTCTGCCGAGAAAAGATGTTATTGCGCAGCACCTTGGAATTAGCATAGGCACTGTACAAAACGCTATCAGATACACGGAAGACAAGGGTTATTTGCAAAGCAAACAAAAGACAGGCACACTTATTGCAGGACTTGTTTCAACAAATCCGATTAAAAAACAAACTTCCAAAAGAGATGCAGCCGTAGCAAAAATCAAAAGATACATAATTGATAACGGAATAAATTCCGTAATGCCGCCTGCATCAGTCATTGCAAAAAAAATCAATGTATCTGCAAATACTGTAAGACTTGCTTATTTGCACTTATGCGATACTGGATTTTTAAAATATTCGGCAGGAAAATCAGGTAAGAAAATGCTCAGAGTCGTTACTCTGCCTGACAATCCAATGGAGCACAGTGCTTCGCACCTTTCATTAGTTAATAAAACGGCAAAAGATTTGGCTGATTTTATCACCGAAAATATGAAAAAAGGCGACAAACTCCAAACAAGAGCAGAATTATCAAAAATATTAAAAGTCAGCATCAAAACAGTTCACGATGCGGTAAATGTTCTTGAAACAAAAGGCATTTTGCTCTCACGCAGAGGCAAATACGGCACTGTAATAGCACAAATGCCCCAAGAAGCGGAAATTTTTCAACCGATGAAGGAACGCTCTATCTTTGCAAAAGCAGATGAAGCAGCCTTTTATCGCTGGGAAAAAATGGAAGCAGAATTAACGAAATTGATAAAAAACGAATTTGAACCCGGAATGAAATTGCCCGCAATGGAAGTTCTTGCACAAAAATTTGACGTAAGCACAAATACCATAAGAAAAGCACTCAGAATGCTTGCAGATAAAGGCATTGTAGACTTTGAAAGAGGCAGATACGGCGGAACGTTTGTTATCGACATTCCAGAAAATAACACTCATAGTGCTTATGAATGGCTCGCCGTTACCCCGGGTTTCATACCGATTACATCAGGAAATTAATTTACAAATTTTAACAAATGCAGATATCCCAGAAATACTTGTTTTTTTAAAGAAATAAAAAATAAAAGACTGAAAACCAAAATAAAGTGTGTTATACTAAATGTATCCTAAGTGAGTAAAGGAGGAAAAATGTCCGGTACAATTTTAGAGAAAAAAATGTCTAAATGCAGTTCAAAGATGAAAAAATCCAATGAATTTGAAGCATATTTGCAGACCAGACGAGAAAATACGACTTATAACGGTATTGAATTGGAAACAACCGATTGGAACAAAGAATTGTTCGGTTTTAAGACGGACAAGTAAACCAAAAGTAACAATTAAATAGAATAAAGAAAAGGACGAAACTCTCGTTCTTTTTTGTTTTCCAAATAACACAAATAGTGTTAGCAAAAAAATATCGTCAACAGAGCAATAACAAGACTATATTTTTCAAAAAATATAGAGTTAATGAGAATTTTTAACACGGCAGTTATTTTAATAGTTATATTTTTTAGCAGTATAGCGGTTTTTTCAAACCAAAAATACGAGGTATACACACCAAGTGAAGCAATTGAAAAATCGAGTGAAAATTGCGATGAAAAAATCTTGTTTATAGTTGATTTGTCAAACAGTATGAATGAATATCTTGGAGGCTATAAAAAGATTGATATTGCGATAAATACACTTGCAAGAATAACCGCAAAACTAAATCCACAAGTCAAAACAGGCTTACGGGTTTACGGGCACAAATTCGGTTTTAACCCTCTGCTCGGGTGCACTGCAACCGAGTTAGTATCACCGATTCAACCGAATAATACAAAAAATATCCGAAATATTTTAAACAATATGAGCGCAAGCGGCTGGACACCCATTACAAAGTCTTTAAAAAGTGCCGTCAATAATGACTTTGCAGGCATTAGCGGAAAGAAAAGAATAATTCTGCTTACAGACGGAGGCGAAAATTGCGATGAAAGTCCGTGCGATTATGCAATAAATCTTGTGCAAACGAGAGATGATATTCAAATTGATGTCATTGCTTTTGCAATTAATGACGAAGAAGCAAATGCTCAACTTAAATGCACGGCATTAACAACATCAGGGAAAATATACCACGCAAATGACGCCGACAGTCTTGCAAAAAGTTTAGAACAAGCACTTAATGTGTCAAAAGATGTTCAAGGGACAATTATCAAAAAGCATTAATTGACATAAGAAAATGCGTAACTTCCGTTATTAAACTCCATTTTTAAAATTATTTCTTCGCCTTTATAAGAACTCGGAGGATTTTTAAATTCGGGTGTTCTCATTAACATGTGATACATCGCATCGTTCAAAGATTTGTTATCTGATTGAACTATAAATCTGCGATTTAACAATTTTCCGTTCTCAGCCAACGAAAAAGCAATCGTTGCACTGCCGCTTCCTGACACATTTAATATAGGAAAATAGTTAAACAACCTTTGTCTTAATTCCACTTTATAAGCCTGCATTTCTTTGACACCATCAGTGGCTTCTTGTTTTACAAAAACGTTTTCAGACTTTTTAATATCAGTTTTCTTTGACCCGGAAACAATATTTTTTGAAGTAGACGTATTTTCTTTTACAACCTTCGGAGTGCTTGGCTTTAAAATATTTTTTGGTTTTTCGATATTTTTTGAAACATTATTTTGAACAGGCTTTTCAGTCTTTTTGACATCAACACTATTCGTGTTTTTAGGTTTAACTACAAGGACGGGGGCTATTGCAGAAAATTCTTCCACTTTAACACTATTTGTATTATTTTCTTCAACTTTACTGTTTTCGCTTTTCCCAAAAGAGTCAATATCAGGTATTGCAAGCGAAACTTCCTGTTTTTTGTCAACATCTTTTCTATTATCAGAACTACCAAAAAACGATAGTGCCTTAAAAAGCACAAATGAAGATATAGAAACAGAAATAAACAAAAAAACAAGTGCAACAATCATACTGTTTACAGATTTTTTACGATAATCCTCCTCATCAGAGTATTTAACAGGTTTTTCCTCTTGCGGCTCGTAATAATCAATATATTCATCATCGTAAGAGTCAGCCTGTTCGTTGTCGTTGTCGTTATAATTAAAAATCTCAATAAAAACATTATTACCGCAATCACAGTAATCAACTTTTTCTACAAATAATTGACCGCAATTTTTACATTTATAACTCATTTTTGCACTCTTTCATAATCATTGTAATCGGAAGGAGAAGCGTATCTGCTGGAATATGCCATTGTAAATCCGCCCTCGGCATTTGTAATTATACGCTTTGAGCCTGTCGGAAATTCAAGTACGGCAGTTTTTTGATAACCGAGCAAAATCGGCTTTAACACTCTAACTGCTAGCGGTGTATAAGAAGGATTGTTTGACCACGTTTTGAGATTTGACACATTTCCATATTTATCAACCGTAAAAGAAAACATAAAACTTGTGCCTATGGGCGCAGATATTTTTGAATCCTTCATCAATTTATTTTGTAAATCGGAACGCCACTTGTTCCAAGCGATAATTTCTTCTTCTTCGGTCAAAACCTTTTCTGTTTTTTGCTCAGGTTGTTTTTGTTGCACTTCTTCTTTTTTCGGTTTTTCAACTGTTGTATTTTGCTCTTTTTTAACTGTTTGATTGGTTTTTGAGGGTTCAACGTTATTTTTATTTTTCAAAGATTTATTCTCTGATTTTTGCGAAACCGTGGATTTGGATAGTTTAACACTATTTGTTGTTTTTGTTGCGACAGAAGGTTTTTGAGCAATAGTTTTTGAAACATTTTGAGTTTTTTGAGAATATTTCTTATCAATTTTTTCAACATTTTGAATTTTTTCGGCTTTTTCCGAATTATTCAAATCTACTGTAATTATTTTTGTTGCAGAAGTTTCAGCCTCAGCAGAATTTGTCATCATTGAAAGTTTAAAAATTCTGTTTTCAAAAACAATGGGCTTGTGGGTTTTAGGCTTAAATATACACACCAAAGTCGTTGAGATTATAATGAAAAAAAATACAATAAATTTGTTCATTATTTATCCGCTTTCGCAAAAATTTCTTCTAACGCATATATTTGAAACTTCGTGCCGCCGAGCAGAAAAGTTTCCGCAACCAACAATGCAGTCGGCACTAATGCTGCTATAAAACTCAAAAATAATCCGTAAAAGTCTTGACCTATTTCCGTTGAAAAATACGAAACGTTCATAGTAAATTCTATCAAAACAATTACCAATGCTGAACAAAACGCAAACGACATTTCTTTTTTTGTTCTCGAAGTTGCTTCAAGTCCCATTATTTCAGCGCAATGAAGCAAATAATTACTGAAACCGTCATGTTTTATGACATCAGAATTGCTGATTTTTTTATAAGTTGCAAAAGCGTGGACAAATAAGAAAAATGCAAAAATTATCAAAAATGACGCTAAAACAAGAAACACAGGCGAAAATCTCAACCCGGAAATTCTGACCCAGCCTGCCGCCTCAGGAAAGCATAACGCAAGCGTATTTGAAACACCAAAAGCCAAAAACGGTGCAGTTAACAAGCCGATTACCGTTTCAAAAAATTCCTTAATTCTGAGCCTGAACATTTTTTCACTAATATAGTTTTTTCGAGCCTCGCTGAGGTTGTTAACATACATTCCAACCCAAAGTTGATAATCTTTAAGCACCTTTTCAAAATCTTCTCGGTACTCATATTTATTCAACAATTCCGACAATTCGCAACCGCAGCATTTGTAATATGCCGACAAAACTGCCATACTGAGTGCAATTCCGACAAAAAACATTGAAATTAAAACTGGAAAAACAATGTTTTTAGTATAATCCAAATAATAAATCAAATTTATAACGTAAACGCCCGTCATTATTATCAATGAAGACACGCACAATACAATTTGAGTCGATTTTGACATTTTGGGCTGATTTCCGACGGTTTTTGAGAAAAAGTAACCGAACATTCCCTGTTTTAGAAGCAACAATGCCCCAAAAACCAAAACCGTGTACACAAACCAAATTTTCAAATCCGTGGGCAAATGAAGGTAATTAGCCGATTCTTGAATAGATAAGCCCGAAATATAGTTCGTAACTGCAAATGCACAAACAAGAGCAGATAAGAAAAGAGCAAAATGAGTAAAAATAGAACCTTTTAAATTTTGAGAAAGTCTTTTGCTCAAATCGCTTACCTTTTGTGAAATTTGGCTGATTATTGCAACTCGGCGTGCTTCTATCTTCTTCTTTACTTCGTCCAATTTAGCATTAACAACATCTTGTCTGTCCTGCAAATCAAATAATCCGAAACTTTCAGCCTCATTTTTATCATTGCCTGCGTTTTGAATATTTTGAACAACTTTAATATTAATAAACTCATCTGAATTTGGGAACAAAAGCCTTGCAACATTTGATACTTCAAGTCTTTGGAACGGCTTACCTTTAAAATAAGGCACACTGCCCGAATTATTGATAACACTATATGTGTTATCATTTTCATTATATTCTAAAATCAACTCAAAATCCTGAGCAGAAACGCAAAAATCGTTTCTTTCGGAAGACCCGACAGTCAATATTTTATTAGAAGTAAATTCTTTTTCCGCATGCAGCGAAGTAATAATCACAGCCATATTAAATCCTATCTGCCAAGTGCACTAAAAAATCTTCTTGAAATTTTATCCGCCATCTGCTCTGTTGCAACGATAAGATGAGTTTCACCCAAAACAGGATTTAATTTTTCTTTAACAAAATCCAACTTTGCAGGGTGAGCCCAAACAAACATCATTGTTAAATCAGGAGCATATTTTAAAGTTTCACGTATATTTGAAGGCAAAGTGTTCCAATTTATCTGTTTAGAAGTTTTTCCCTCATTTTCCAAGTCGCCTATCACAACAACCGCAGGCACATAGCCTTGTTTTTTCATGGTCAAACAATGAGAAAGTGCTTTTTTTATCGCAACACCGTAAGCAGTGCCTCTTTCGTCAGGTGAAAACTGAGTAAAGGCATTCAAAGACTTTGTTATCTCATTTCCGTTTTGAGGTGAACCCTCATAAATCAAGTAAGCGTCCTCTGAAACACGCATTATCTTTATTTTATCCTCGGGATCCATTATTGAGCAAATTTGTTTGATAAACTTTTTTTGCTCCCCGATATTGCTTTGATTAGATGCAGAAGCGTCAATCAAAAAAACAACGGCAGCAGGCTTAAAATCATCAACCTTTATATTTTTCAGCCCAAGTACAACACCAAAAATTACAAGTGAAATAACAACCAGCAGACCGCTTAATATAAAAATTCTTTTTGCTAACATTTTTTCCTCATCATTTGAACATCAGCATACACCAAAATGTGCATTTTTTCAATTATTGTGCGGTTACAGACTTCGTTTTCAATTGAAAAACCTGTCCCTCGGTCAGTTCTATCTCTTGACCGTTCACATTCAAAACTCGTATTCCGCCTGTTATAGCACCTGTCGCCGCTCCGACTGCAATTGCCGCAATCCAAGAAGGATCCTGAGCAAATACCGACAACAATGCCGCACCTGCTACACCGATTAAAGCACCGCCCGTTATAGAGCCTGCAATTTTAGCCCCTCTGTTTGCAACCTTATTTTCAAAAACCAAAGGCTCGGTATCTATAACCAATTCAGTTCCTTCACTTGTCAAAATTCTGTCAAAATGAAGCGTAATCTCACCGTTTTTATAAGCACCGCCTGCTCTTTGAGTTTCCGTTGCAGTACCGTAAACAATGCTTCCCTGCTCAGCAACAACTTTTCCTTTCAAAACCAAGTCCTGTTGCAAAGTCGCAGATATTCTATCATTTTGGGACAAACTACCCGAATTGATTGTAGATTGCAAAACCACGGGAATAACAACCTCTCCCGAAATAGCACCATTAGTAGCACTATTTGTGGCAAAAATCTGACCTTGAAAAGTTGATTTGTTTGAAGAAAATTTTTCTTTCAAAGAAGCCGTTTCCGCATCTTGCTGACCGATATTCAATTGAGGAGTTTGAACAGAAGAATTTCTGACCACGCCTGAATTTGCATCATATTTTTTTTGTGCTTCATCACTGAAATCATAATTTTGAGCAAATTCAACCTTTTCAGTGAGTTCATGTTTTTTTTCGGTATTTTGTGCAATAAAATTTTCAATACTTTTTCTTTTAATATTAAGAGCATCTTCTGAGCGTATTTTCGAGTATTTGTGCCCGTTAATCTTAAAGCGTTTTAAAATATCCTTTGTAATTGCATTTTTATCGGAGGGTGAAAAAATATAAAAATACGAATCATTACCGTTTTGAATAAAAGACATTGCATAATAATCGGTTTTGTTTTCTGAAACAAAAACAAAAGAAAAATTATCATTCCCGTTTACAAAAAACATATCATTTTGTCTGGAATAAAAGTCTGCAATATACTTGATTTCAGAGGCTTTTGTATTTT
>ERZ857629.4659-NODE-4659-length-10452-cov-3.067519_pt1 | contig 10452 bp, 5 predicted proteins | sample MGYA00519700_ERZ857629 | MGnify/ENA primary metagenome ERZ857629 (study PRJEB31778, sample SAMEA3449351) | human gut metagenome | biome: human gut; feature: human-associated habitat; material: faeces | place: United Kingdom | collected 2010/2012 ... | reverse complement strand
TCGATATCGTGATAGAAGTGATCGATGCCCGTATTCCCGTTTCCAGCAGGAATCCAATCATCGATGAGCTGGTCAAAAACAAAAGGCGTCTGATCATTCTCAACAAAAGCGATCTTTCCGATCCAAAGGCAAATGAGGCATGGGCAGAGACCTTCAAAAAACAAGGCAATTTGGCCCTGACCATGAACTGTATGACCGGAATCGGTGTGGGTCAGCTTTACAAGCTGCTCAGCCGTCTGCAGGACGAAAAAAACGAAGGACAGCTTCGCAAAAAATCCCTGCGCATGATGATCGTCGGTGTGCCGAATGTAGGCAAGTCCTCTCTCATCAACCGCATGACCGGCAAAAAAAGCGCAAAAACCGGAGACCGACCGGGGGTCACCAAGGGAAAACAGTGGCTGGGACTCGAAAACGGCATGCAGCTTTTGGATACGCCGGGTATTTTGTGGCCGAAGTTCGAGGATCCGCAGGTGGGCTTAAATCTGGCCTTTTGCGGCTCCATCAAGGATGAAATTCTGGACACCGCGAGTCTTGCGCTGGAACTGATCAAGGTACTGCAGCGAGACTATCCGCAGCTGCTCAGGGAACGATATAAGCTGGACGAACTGGACGAGGACGCGTTGGTGAATATGGAGGCCATTGCAGCGAAACGAGGCTTCATCCTTTCCGGCAAACGTGTCGATTACGAACGCTGCGCCCGTACGGTGCTGGATGAGTTCCGCGGCGGCAAGATCGGCAATATCACATTGGAAAAGGTGCAGGCATGACAAAGCAGGAGAGAGAACAGTTTCTCAGAGAAAAGCTGCAGACTATGCAGGTCTATGAGCGGGACCTGCGTGCGGCAGGCAAACGCTGTATCGCGGGTGTAGACGAGGTCGGACGCGGTCCGCTGGCAGGGCCGGTCGTGGCGGCTTGTGTGGTCCTGCCGGAAGATTTTGACGTTCTGGGGGTGGACGATTCCAAAAAGCTGTCCGAAAAGAAGCGCGAGGCGCTCTATCCCCTGCTGCTCGAAAACGCGGAATACGCGCGCACGTCGTGGATGGAGCCGTCGGTCATCGACGAAATCAACATCCTGAGCGCCACGAAGCGCGCCATGGAGGAATGCGCCGCCGGCTTCACGGGCGGCATGATTCTCGTGGACGCGGTGGACGGGCTGAAGCTGCCCGTGCCGCACCGCTCGATCATCAGGGGCGACGCGCTGTGCTACATGATCGCGGCGGCCTCGGTCGTGGCGAAGGTGGAGCGCGACCGGTATATGATTCAGCTTGCGGAGGAATATCCGCAATACGGCTTTGAGCGCAACAAGGGCTACGGCACGGCGGAGCACATCCGCGCCATCCGCGAATACGGCCCCTGCCCCGCGCACCGCATGAGCTTTATCAAGCATTTTCTGTAAGGAGCGCGCCATGTACAATCGGGAAAGCGGCATCATCGGCGAGGCGGAAGCGCTTCGCTGCCTGACCGGACAGGGCATGAAGGTTCTGGAAAAGAACTATCGCCGCGCCGGCGGGGAGATCGATTTAATCGTCCGGGACGGCGACACGATCGTGTTCGTCGAGGTCAAGGCGCGCACATCGCCGCGCTTCGGCGCGCCCGCCGAAGCCGTTACGCCCGCGAAGATGCGCAGCATCGTGCGCGTAGCCATGGGCTATTTACAGGCCAACCGTCTGCTGGACAGCCCGACGCGCTTTGACGTGATCGCCATCGACGGCACGGGACTTCGCCATATTCGCGGCGCTTTCGACGCCACGGGCCTGATTTGAACCAAAACAGCGCGGAATTCGTCCATAAAAAGGAAGGAATTTCGCGCTTGTCTGTGGAATATGCAAGCGAGGCGTTCACAAACAACTATGATCAGTCGAGGTAATGCTATGCGTAAGGGAATTGCTCTTTTTCTGGCGCTTCTGTGCCTGCTCACCGCGCTGTCCGCGCAGGCGGAAAACCTGCTTGCCAACGCCGACTTCCGTCTGCTGGACGACAGCGGCTCACCCGTGAACTGGCGCACGGACGCCTACAACGGCGGCAACTCCCAGTTCGGCGTAAAGACGCTGGAGGACGGCGCGACGGCGCTCACCATCCTGAACTTTGACGACAACGACGCGCGCTGGGTGCAGACCGTGGCGGTGGAGCCGAACACGGAGTACGTGCTCACCTGCCGCGTGCTGGCGAAGGACTGCGCCGCGTTCCGCGAGTCGGACGGCAGCATTCTAACGCTTCGCGGCGCAAACCTGTCCATTCTGAACACCAACGCCTATTCCGAATCCGTCTTCGACACGGAGGGCGAATGGGCGACGCTTACGCTGTACGGCGTGACCGGAGACAAGCAGACGACGATGGACGTCGCGCTGCGTCTGGGCGGCTACAGCGGCGACGGCGTGGGCGAAGCGTGGTTCCGGGATGTAACGATGGAAGCGCGCGAGCTGGGCGAAGGCTCGGTGCCCGTGTCGCTGGCCACGTTTCAGCCGTATAAGGCAAGCACAAACAAGACGACGACCGCCGCTTCCGCGCCGGAGCGCATCACCGAAACGCTGGCGCTGATCGCCTTCGGCGTCCTGCTGGCGGGGCTCGCCCTGCTCGCGCAGGCGCGGCGCATGAAGGCGCGCGGCTGCGAGCTGAGCAAATCCTCCTCCGCGCTTCTGCTGGGCGCGACGCTGCTGGCGGCGCTGGCCGTGCGGCTGTATTTCGCCGTGCGCGTGCGCGGCTACAGCGTGGACATCAACGACTTCATGATCTGGGGCGAAAATTTCCTGAACGACGGCTCGCAATTCTACGTGCGCGCTTCGTTCTGCGATTATCCGCCGCTGACGATGTTCCTGATGGGCGTCGTCGCCTTCGTTCGCCGCGCGCTGGGCGTGGAATATCTGTCCACCGCGCACGTGGTGCTGACCAAGCTGATTCCCATCGGCGCGGATCTGCTCCTTTCGCTGCTCGTGTATTTCCTGTTCGCAAAGAAGGCCGGGCGCGGCCGGGCGCTTCTTCTGATGCTCGTCGTGGCGCTGAACCCGGCGCATATCGCCGACGGCGCCGCGTGGGGACAGGTGGACAGCCTGCTGGCGCTTCTGCTCGCCGTCTGCCTGTACTTCGCCTCGGAGGGCAAGTGGCACTGGGCGCTGCCGGTATACGCGCTTTCGCTGCTTTCCAAGCCGCAGGCGCTGCTGTTCGGCCCCATCGGGCTTCTGATGTTCGTGATCGACCTCGTTCGCCGCAGAAACGAGAAGGGCTCGCTTTCAAAGATGCTGGCCGGGCTTTTCGGCTCGCTCGCGCTTCTGTATGTCGTCGCCCTGCCGTTCGCGCTGCAGGCGGCGCGGTTGGAGGGAAAAACAGGGCTCGCGCTCGCTGTTTATCCGATTTCATGGCTCAAAACGCTGTTTATGGGTGCGACGACAAACGACACATACAGCTGCCTGACGCTGAACGCCTGCAATTTCCACGTGCTTCTGAACAACAACTGGGTGCGGCTGGAGCGCGAGCCCGGGCTGACGGCCTTCAGCTGGGTGATGTTCGGCGCGGCCTATGCCTACGCCGCGTTCCTGTGCCTGTATTCGCGCGACCGCCGCGCGCTGCCGCTGGTCGGCGCGACTGCGATGGCGCTGATCTACGCGTTCGCGCCGATGATGCACGAGCGCTATCTGTTCCCCGTGATCGCGCTGCTGGCGCTCGCCTACATCCGGCACACGGATCGCAGGCTGCTGTGGGCGCTGCTCGCCGTGACGCTGACGCAGTTTTTGAACATCACGCTGGTGCTTCAGGGCGGCACGGTCTCCAAATACGCGTACCTTGGACACCTGAGCGGCGACGAGCTGCTTCTGAACACAGCCATTTCCGCCGTAAACGTGCTGACGGCGCTGTTCCTTGCCTGCACCGCGTTCTCGATTCTGGTGCTGAAGCATGAGCGGCCGCTGCCCGCGGCGCGCCGGCTGCCGGACACGCCCCTTCAGCGTCTGCGCCGGAAGGGCGACTGGAAGCTGCGCCTGACGCGCGTGGACTGCCTGCTGATGGCGGCGGTGTCGGTCGTGTACGCCTGCGCGGCGTTTGTGAACCTTGGCTCCACCAAAGCGCCGCAGACGTACTGGCAAAGCGAGGATTATGAGGAGCAGGTCGTGTTCGATCTGGGCGACGTGCGCACGTTCCGCATGACCTACTACGGCGGCATTTCCACCGCCACCTTCACCGTGTCCCTGTCCAACGACGGCGAGCGCTGGACGGAGGAAAACTACGCCGTGTACAGCGAGGATGAAATCTTCCGCTGGCACTGGTACGCGCCGAAAACAAAGACCGTGACAAACGGGAAGAATAAATTCGCGAACGCCCTTTACGATGAATCGCGTGTCATCGACACCGGTGAAAACGGCGCGCGCGTGGCCTATTCAGGCAGCTACACGCCCTATCCGCCTCAGACGGCGCGCTATGTGCGCCTGACCGTAATGGGCATCGGGCTCAAGCTGTACGAGGTCGGCTTCTGGAACGTGGACGACAGGGCGCTGTATCCCGTCGCCGCCGTAACCGGCTCGCGCGAAGGCGCGGACTACAAAGCGCTGACCGACGAGCAGGACGCCGTCGCGTGGGCGCCCAGCTACTACAACGGCATGTATTTCGACGAAATCTATCACCCGCGCACGGCCTACGAGCTGCTCCACGGCCCGTCGGTATCCAAGCAGCCGAACGCCACGGACGGCAACTGGCTGCTGGAATGGTCGCATCCGCATCTGGGCAAGCTGCTGATCATGGTGGGCATACGGCTGTTCGGCATGACGCCGTTCGGCTGGCGCTTCATGGGCGCGCTGACCGGCGTTCTGATGCTGCCGCTGATGTTCCTGATGGCAAAGCAGCTGACGAAGGATTCGCGGCTTTCGTTCGTCGCCATGTTCCTGCTGGCCGTGGATTCGATGCACTTCACGCAGACGCGTCTGGCCACGGTGGATTCCTACGCGGTGTTCTTCATCATGCTGATGTACCTGTTCATGTTCCGCTACGCGCAGATGAACCTTTTAAAGCAGCCGCTTGGGCGCACGCTGGTTCCGTTGGGGCTGTGCGGCGTGTCGATGGGGCTGGCCTGCGCGACCAAATGGATCGGCATGTACGCGGCGGTGGGGCTTGCGATCATCTTCTTCGCCACGGTGTTCCTGCGGCTGCGCGAATACCTCGCGCTGCGCCGGGAGGCCGAAGGCGACGAGGACGCGGCGGCGCTGACGCGCGCGTTCCCGAAGAAGCTGATTTTCACGCTTCTGTTCTGCGTGCTGTTCTTCGTCGTGATTCCGTTCCTGATTTACTATTTCTGCTACTGGCGGCATTTCGCGCCGGTGGGAGGGCTGACGCTCAAGCGCTTCTGGGACATGCAGGTGCAGATGTTCAATTATCATTCGCGCCTTGTGGACTCGCACTACTTCAGCTCGCCGTGGTACGAGTGGCCCACGATCGTGCGGCCGATGTGGTACTATTCCGCCGAAACGGCGATAGTCGGCTACGGCAGGGTGTCCTCCATCTCCTGCATGGGCAATCCCATCGTGTGGTGGGCGGGACTTGCGGCCATGATCGCGCTTCTGATCGCGCTGTGCGCGAGCACGCGCCCCAGTCCGGTCTTCCTGCTGATTGCCGTCGGCTTCGCGTCGCAGTACCTGCCGTGGGTGCTGGTGCCGCGCTCCACCTTCATTTACCACTATTTTGCCAGCGTGCCGTTCATCATCATCGCAACGGTTTTGTGGATCGGCCGGCTGCGCAAAGTCGATTCCGTCGCCGGGAACACGCTGGCGGTTACGCTGATGGCACTGGCGCTGTTCCTGTTCGTCGCGTTCTATCCGCTGGAATCGGGTTACCCCTGCGCGTATTCGTACGCGCTGAAGCTCCGCTGGTTTAACTGGTACAACTTCGCGCTGCAATAACGAAAGAGGGATGACGGCATGCTGGCAACCACGCTTTGCTACGGACTGGGCGGCATTGAGGGCGTTCAGATCACGGTGGAGGTGAACCTTTCCGCCGGCCTTCCGATGTTTGACATCGTGGGTCTGCCCGACGCCGCGGTGAAGGAGGCGCGCGAGCGCATCCGCGCGGCGCTGAAGAACCGCGGCTACGCCTTTCCGGGCGACCGCATCACGGTAAACCTTGCGCCGGCGGATCTGAAAAAGGAAGGCCCCGCGTTCGACCTGCCGATCGCCGTCGGCATTCTGGCCTGCACGCGCAAGGTGAACCCCGCTTCCATTGCCGATACCGCCATCCTCGGCGAGCTGGCGCTGGACGGCACGCTGCGCCCGGTGCGCGGCGCGCTGCCCATTGCCATTTCCGCGCGCGGGCACGGCGTGAAGCAGATGATTCTGCCCGCCGCCAACGCGCGCGAGGTCAGCTGCGTGGACGGTATCCGCCTGATTCCCGCGCAGAACCTCGATCAGGTCGTCCGGCATCTGTCCGGCGCGGAGCCGATTGCGCCCATTGAGACGGTCGGCTATCAGGCGCTGCTGGGGCAGCGCGTATACGCTGCCGACTTCAAATACGTGAAGGGACAGAAGAGCGCCAAGCGCGCGCTGGAAATCGCCGCCGCAGGCGGGCACAACGTGCTGATGGTCGGCCCGCCCGGCTCCGGCAAGACGCTGATGGCGCGCTGCGTGCCTTCCATCCTGCCCGATATGACGTTTGACGAAGCGCTGGTCACCACGCGCATTCACTCCGTGGCGGGCTGCGCGCCGGAAAGCGGACTGCTGACCGAGCGCCCGTTCCGCTCGCCGCACCACACGGCCTCCCATGTTTCGCTGGTGGGCGGCGGCCTGCACGCCACGCCCGGCGAAATCTCCAAGGCGCACAACGGCGTTCTGTTTCTGGACGAGCTGCCCGAGTACCGGCGCGACGTGCTGGAGGCGCTCCGGCAGCCGATGGAGGACGGCTTTGTGACCATCACGCGCGTGAGCGCGCAGAGCACCTATCCCTCCGAATTCATGCTGATCTGTTCGATGAACCCCTGTCCGTGCGGCAATTTCGGCAGCAAAACGCGCGAATGCCGCTGCACGCCCAACGACATCCGAAAATACCTGAACCGCATCTCCGGCCCGCTGCTCGACCGCATCGACCTGCACATCGAGGTGGAGTCCGTGCCCGCCGAGCGCATCGCCGACGACCGGGAAGAGGAGCCCTCCGCGGCCATCCGCGCCCGCGTGGAGCAGGCGCGAAACGTGCAGCGCGCGCGCTACGAGGGGCTTCCGCTCGCCTGCAACGCGCGGCTGGACGCGCAGACGCTTCGAAAGTTCTGCCCCATGAGCCGCGAGGCCAACCGCATGCTGTCGCTGGCCACCACGTCGATGGGGCTTTCCAACCGCGCATTCACGCGCGTGATCAAGGTAGCGCGCACGATCGCCGACCTCGCGGGCGAGGACGAAATCGGCTCCGCCCACATCGCCGAGGCGCTTCAGTATCGTTCGATCGACGACAAGTACTGGAAATAGGAGGCGGCGATGGAATACAATCTGATGGAGCAGTACTGGCTCTGGCTTTCCGCCGTTCCCGGCATGTCGCCCCGGCGGTTTTACGCGCTTCTGAACGCCTGCGGCGACGCGCGCGCCCTGTGGGACGACCCGTCGTGCGCCCGGGACGTTGTGGACGAGAAATTCTGCGCAAGCCTTCAGGCCGCGCGCAGCGAGCGCTTCTTTTATGATGTGTTCGCCCGGCTGGAGAAGGCGGGCATCGCGGCGCTTCCCATGATTTCCGACCGGTATCCGGCGCGGCTTCGCAGCATCGTGGACGCGCCGCCAACGCTGTACGTGCGCGGCAATCCCGACCTGAACGACGAGCGCATGTTCGCCATCGTCGGCACGCGCGCGCCCAGCTACGACGGTAAAAAGGCGGCGAAGGAGTTTGCGCAGGTGCTGGCGCAGAACGGCGTGACAATCGTCAGCGGCCTTGCGCGCGGCGTGGATACCTGCGCGCACACCGGCTGTCTGGAAGGCGGCGGGCGCACGGTGGCGGTGCTCGGCAGCGGGGTCAATCAGCTTTATCCGCCGGAAAACGAGCCGCTGGCGCGCCGGATCATCGAAGAGGGCGGCTCCATCGTGTCCGAGATGCAGCCGGACGACGGCCCGCAGAGGTGGTCGTTCCCGGCGCGCAACCGCATCATTTCCGGGCTCACGCCCGGCGTGCTGGTTGTCGAGGGACGCAAAACCTCCGGCGCGCTGATCACGGCAGAGGACGCGCTGGATCAGTCGCGCGACGTGTTCGCCATTCCCGGCTCCATCTATTCCCCGCTGGCGGAGGGGCCGAACCGGCTGATTCAAAGCGGCGCGTATCCCGCGCTCAGCCCGTGGGACATCCTCGAATCGCAGCGCTGGGGCGCGCGCCCCGCCGCGAACGGCCGCCGAAAGGCCGAGCCGGAGATGAGCGACGACGAAAAGCGCATCTACAAATGCATTCAAAACGAGCCGCTTTCGTTCGAGGAAATCGCAAATCTCACCAAATTTTCAACCCCAGAGCTAAATTCCCACTTGACAATGTTGATTCTTCGGGGAATAATAGTAAAGATGCCCGGGAATTGTTACCGGGTATCCTGAGCAAACGAATCCGGAGGGACGTTTCATGACCTACAAGCTCGTCATCGTCGAGTCTCCCGCCAAAGCGCGAACGATCGCCAAGTACCTGGGCCGCGGCTACAAAGTTGAGGCCTCGCAGGGACACGTGCGCGATCTGCCCAAATCCCAGCTCGGCATAGATATAGAGAACAATTTTGAGCCCAAGTACATCACCATCCGCGGCCGCGGCGAAATCCTTACGAAAATTCGCAAGGACGCCAAGGGCGCGTCGAAAATTTTCCTCGCGACCGACCCTGACCGCGAAGGAGAAGCCATCTCGTGGCATCTGGCGACGCTGTTGGGCATCGACCCCGCCGAAGCCTGCCGCATCGAGTTTCACGAGGTCACCGGCAAGGCCGTGAAGGCCGCGGTCAAGAGCCCGCGCGCCGTCAACCTGAATCTTGTGGACGCGCAGCAGGCACGCCGCGTGCTCGACCGTCTGGTCGGCTACAAAATCAGCCCGCTTCTGTGGAGCAAGATTCGCAAGGGTCTGTCCGCCGGACGCGTGCAGTCCGTCGCCACGGCGATGATCTGCCAGCGCGAGGAGGAAATTGAGGAGTTCGTGCCGGAGGAATACTGGTATATCGAGGCGGAATTCTCCGCCGGAAGCAGCAAATTCCACGCCCGCTACGCCGGAACGCCCGACGAGAAGCGCGAGCTCAAGAGCGAAACAGAAGCGTCCAGCGTATTGTCCGAGCTGGTGAACGCGCAGTTCACCGTGAACGGCGTGAAGAAGGGCGAGCGCAGAAAGAACCCCGCGCCGCCGTTCACCACCTCCAACCTGCAGCAGGAGGCCTCGCGCAAGCTGAACTTCACCGCCAGCAAGACCATGCAGATCGCCCAGCAGCTCTACGAGGGCGTGGACGTGGAGGGCGTGGGCACGCTGGGTCTGGTGACCTATATCCGTACCGACTCCACGCGCATCTCGGACGACGCGCTGCTTCCGCTGCGCGAGATGATCGCCGAGCGCTACGGCAGCGAATACCTGCCGGAGACGCCGAACGTATACAAGAGCCGTCAGAACGCGCAGGACGCGCACGAAGCCATTCGCCCGACCGACGTTTCGCTGCGGCCTGAGAATTTAAAATCCTCGCTCAGCAACGATCAGTACAAGCTGTACAAGCTGATTTACGATCGCTTCGTCGCCAGCCAGATGACCCCCGCCGTGTACGACACGCTGTCGGCGGAGCTGATTTCCGGCGACGTGGACTTCCATCATTCCAGCCAGAAGCTGCGCTTCGCGGGCTTCACAGCGGTATACGAAGAGGGCATTGACGACGCGGGCGAAGCCGCCGACACGCATATGCCGAAGATCAGGGACGGCGAGAAGGCGCGCCTGCTCTCCTATGATTCCGAGCAGCACTTCACCCAGCCGCCCGCGCGCTACACAGAGGCCTCGCTGGTCAAGGCGCTGGAGGAAAAGGGCATCGGCCGCCCGTCCACCTACGCGCCGACGATTTCCACCATTCTGCAGCGCGGCTACGTGTCGCGCGAAAAAAAGCGCCTGTATCCGACGGAGCTTGGCAACGTGGTCAACGAGATCATGTCCAAGTCCTTTCCGGACATCGTGGACATTCAGTTCACCGCCGACATGGAAAACCGGCTGGACGACGTGGAAGCCGGGAAGACCGACTGGAAGCAGGTGGTGACGGACTTCTACGGCCCGTTCGAGAAGGAGCTGGAGGCCGCCGAGGCCGGCATCGAAAAGGTGAAGGTGGAGGACGAGGTGTCCGACGTGCCGTGCGAAAAGTGCGGCGCGATGATGGTTTACAAGATGGGGCGCTTCGGCCGCTTCCTCGCCTGCCCGCGCTTCCCGGAATGCCGGCACACGCAGGCGCTTCTCAAGTATATCGACGCGCCCTGCCCTGAGTGCGGCGGCAGGCTGCTGGAGCGCGTTTCCCGCAAGGGA
>ERZ857629.4657-NODE-4657-length-10458-cov-2.323753_pt1 | contig 10458 bp, 2 predicted proteins | sample MGYA00519700_ERZ857629 | MGnify/ENA primary metagenome ERZ857629 (study PRJEB31778, sample SAMEA3449351) | human gut metagenome | biome: human gut; feature: human-associated habitat; material: faeces | place: United Kingdom | collected 2010/2012 ... | reverse complement strand
GAAATTATAAATACCGCAATGACAGACAAATTTAGCCTTTCGGAAATTTACGTTAAGGGAAACTATGTCAAGCATATAAATAATTATGCGATTGTGTTGGTTTTGGAAGGTTCCGGAGAATGTAATGAAGTTAAACTAAAAACTTATGACAGTTTTTTCGTGCCGTTCAGTGAAAAAACCTTGAATTTCAGCGGAAACATGAGGGTCTTGCTTTGCAGACCTTGAACAAATCGTATGTAACAACTTTATAAGGGCAGCTTTTACGTAAATTCAAAGGCACATTTTTAAGCAAAACCGAAAGCTTGTCACGTCGAATAACACGCTCAAAAATGTGCTCTCGAATACAGTCTGTATGACGCAATGACGAACGAAACGCTGCTTTCGGGAATGATGAACCCCGGCGTTAACGCAAATGCACTGTGCGGAGAATTTCCCGACGCCGGACAGACTCAGAGACTGATTGTAGCTAATTGTCGGAGGGCGCAAACCATTACCTCTGCGGAAAAGCATCGTATGACGCAAAGCTCTATATCGAAAAGTATCTTGAAGTCATAAAGAAACTGTACAGTATAGATAAGCAGTGAGCTGTAAGACTCGGAAGAGTTTTTTGATTTGTTGACAAAAAACAAATGCCGTTTTATAATTATATCAGCCGGCTGAGATTTTGTTGTTTCCGGCAGATTGAATCAAACTGGGTGATGTTGTATGGAGAGACGATATAATTTTCGGAAATTTTTGCCGCGTTATGTTAAACTGGGTGCTAACTATTACAGCGAAGGTGCACACGAACACCACTCTGGAAATATGACTCTTGTCTATGTGCTTGAAGGATACGTAAGATACATATACCGTGGGCAGATTTTTGAAGCCGAACAAGGTGATCTGATTTTCACACCGGATGCTTCAAGTTATTATTCGGCTTGGTACGGCAAACCAAATGTGAGGTTTTATACACTGTCGTTTTATTTTGAGGACAGGACTATATTTAAAGAGTACGGGGTTGATGTTATAAAAAAATATCCGAGGGAACTGTTTGACAAAATAGTTCTGAATTATCCGGATAATATGTTTAAGTCTTTGGCTGCTGCATATGAACTGATTTCCGATGTTTTTGACGGTAAATTTTCAAATATAATTCCGCTAAAACGGTGCGTTTCTATATATAGTGCAAAAGAATACATCGAAAATCATGCAGTCGAAAGTATAACACTTGAAGAACTTGCAAAAATGTGCAATTTCAGCAAAGGATATTTTTCGAGTGTTTTTACAAAGACAATCGGGTGTTCGCCGATAAAATACAAGCACAGTATTCTCATTAATATAGCTATGGATAAGCTCTTGCGGACGGACGAAACAATAGAGAGCATAAGCGAGGAACTCGGATTTTCATCGTCTAATTATTTCCGGCGTATTTTTAAGAACCTTGTCGGAGAGTCGCCTGCCGATTTCAGAAAATTTAATATAATGCCGCAATAAATTACCTCTCCGCTTTGCTTGCGGAGAGTTTTTTTGCCTTCGTCACTTAGCACAAAAAATAGGTTTGTTTTTTTTGGGTGAATAATATGAATATAGTGGTGGTATTAAATAATGGTGAGTTGTTATTACAATTACGGAATGCTATAATACATTCATAATATAATAAAGGAGTGTGTTATACATGAAAAAGTTTTTCTCGCTGCTGATAACCGCTGTAATGCTTGCACAGAGCTTTGCTGCCGGAACGCCGATAAGTGCGTATGCCCAAGGCGATGAAAAAAACGCGCCTGTTGCGGCAGTCGAAACGGAGACGGCTGACGAACAGATTATGAGCATTAAATTAATGTCGGAGGAATCCGACGCAAGACTTTCTGATGATGGAGTTTTCACATTCAATGAATGGAGAGGTGTTGACGGAAACTCAAATATAACCTCCGTCAGAAAAGAAACGGCAAGAGCCGATTCTATACCTTATTATGATGAAGAAAAGGCGTATACCGCGGCAAATAACTACGATAAAACACAGTCTGATTATTACATAAAGCTTTCTGGCGGCGATACAAAATATGATTTCAAGCTTTTTAATAATCCTTCCGCTGTCGCTGCGTCGGAAGATAAGAGATTTTTTGCCCCTGAATTTAACTCGGAATCGTGGAATAAGATACCGGTACCGTCCGTGTGGCAGGCACAGATAGATCCCGATACCGGAGAATATTACGGTGGAAAAGATCTTTTCAATTCGTTTCTCAATTCTCCGCCCACATGGCAGAATTATAAGGGAAACGAAACCGTTACTGCTCCTGCGGCACCTACGGTTGACAACCCTACCGGCCTTTACAGATTTGAGTTTACTATTCCCGAGACATGGAACAATAAGCGCATTTATATGGATTTTGAAGGCGTAGGTTCTGCAATGTATCTTTGGATAAACGGTCGTGAAGTTGGATATTCCGAAGATTCTTATTCGCAGAAAGAATTTGATATTACCGATTACGTAAATATAGGCGGCACAAATGTGCTTGCCGCAGAGGTAATACAGTGGAGTGACGGAGCTTGGTTTGAGCTTTACGATATGTCGCGACTTTCGGGTATTTTCAGAGATGTTTATATTTACGGTACTCCGGAAATTCGTTTGAGAGATTTCAGTATTGTTACTGACTTTGATAAGGATTATGTAAATGCCGATCTCAAAGTTGACACGTTTGTAAAAAACTATACCGACAACGAAGTTAATGATGTGTCAGTTGAACTCTGTCTTTACGATACACAAGGCAAAAAGTTGGAAGAACTGACAAAATCGGTAGATGCCGGAAAAATTGAGTCAGGCGCGGAAGTGAAAGTGCCTGTCAGTATGTTTGTTGAAAAACCGCTTGTATGGACTGCTGAAACACCGTATCTCTATACGGCTCTGATTGCAATTAAAAAGGGCGAAGAAGTATTAAGCTATGACAGTTACCTTGTCGGATTCAGAGAAATATCCTACCGAAAAGGCAGTGACGGCACTTACGGCACTTACGCCGACTTCAACCGTCATAACAGCGGAGAAGCAGGCGGAAAATGGGACTATGATAATATCCGCCTTAATGGAAAATATGTATACCTTAAAGGTACAGCACGCCATGATATAACATATCCTGACGGAATATATACAAACTACGACAATACGTATTCAACAATAGAGCAAGATATAAAGATGATGAAGGAATCAAACATAAATTCCATTCGTCTGAGCCACTATCCTCAAACTCCGTATATATACTATCTTGCAAATAAATATGGTATGTATCTTATTGCCGAAGCTTCGCAGGAATCGTCGGTTATTTCCGGAGCTGCAATATCGAGAGATTGGGCGGATCATATTATTGAAAGAAATTACAGCCTTGTTTACCGTGAAAGAAATAACCCGAGCGTTATAATATGGTCTCTCGGAAATGAAACATATTACGGAAACGGCGCAGACATGAGCAAGGATGAAAAGTGGTATCCCGGCGTTCTTTACCATCTCGGTGACATTGTGCATGATCTTGACGCAACAAGACCAGTGCATTATGAACCTGCATATGCCGGTTTAAACGTATCCGAAGATCCAAATGCTCCGTCAAGCGGTGCGCTTACATTCACACAGCTCTCCGAACTTATAAAAAACAATCCTGACCTTGATATTGATCCGTATTACGGAGTCGATATGCGCAGCAATATGTATCCTAATTCCGATATAATGCAGGATTATGCTGACAGCGGAAACAATATACCTTTTGTGGTGTGCGAAATGATCCACGGAACAGGAAATCTTTGGGGCGGAATAAAGGAATTCTGGGACATTATCCGCAGCGGAAAGAATATGCAGGGTGCATTTTTCTGGGAATGGCGTGACCAGGGAATGTGGCTTACCGATAAAGATACCGGAATACGATATATGGGAAATCAGTATGATTTTTATAAAGACAAAAACAGTCTTTCAAAAACCGGCGGTGCCGGCGACAGCAATCAGGACGGTCTTGTAAAAACCGACAATACGCCAAAGCCCGGACTTTACGAAGCAAAGCGTGTTCTCGGAAATATTCAGTTTGGCTATGTGAGCGAAGATGTGGCAAACGCAGAACTTGTACTTGATATCGTCAACGAAAACATGATGACAGATCTAGATGAGTACGATGTTGCATGGACGCTTTACGCAAACGATACCCGGGTGCAGTCGGGAAAGCTTGACGGATCTCTTGCCCCCGATCCGGAAGACGGTACAAATACTGGACGTTTTACAATAAACTTTAACGGTTTTACACCTGAAAACGGTGTTGAGTATTACATAAATATTAATGCGTCAAGACCGACAATGTATGACAAATCCATAACCGAGGAATGCAGCTCGCAGTTTGTGCTGAATACGAATTATGAAAAAAAGCCTGCCGATGAGACATCTGAAATTCAGACGCTGACATATGAAAATACCGATACTGAATTAAAGTTGATCGGAAACAGCTTCAGTGCGATGATTGACAAAACAACCGGATTTCTCACAAGCTACATGATAGATGAAAACGAAATGCTTGCATCACCTTTGGTTCCGAATTTTCACAGACCCAAGAATCTTTCCAAATCCGGCGGAAACAGCGATAATATTTATAATAATATGACTTTTGAGGTTGATACTTTCGGAAATGTTGTGGAAATGAATGGTGAAAATAATGAACTCAATGCCGTTCGTGCGCAAGTTAAATTTAAAGTGGCAGAAAACGGAACAGAACTTGTCATGGGTTATACCGTAACAGCGGAAGGGGTTGTAAAAGTTGATTTTTTGGTCAATCTTTCCGGCGAAACCGAATGCGGCATACCCAAAATAGGTTCTCAGCTTTATGTTAATAAGCAACTTGATAAAGTTTCATATTTTGGCAAAGGTCCGATTGAGAACTATTCCGACAGAGCTTTTTGTGCAGATCTCGGATATTATGAAAACACCGTCGATTGTATGTATACCGAGTATTCGACACCGGTAGAAAACGGAACACGTACTGACGTGAGATATATGGCTCTTACCGACAGCACAGGAAATACACCCGGTATTCTGTTTGTCGGAGAGGGAAATACGCTTCAGATTGCCGCATCGTATTATACCGATAAAAATATAGATGAGGCGGCAAATACGGCAAAGCTTAAAAAAATTGAGACGCCGGTTGTAGATGTAGACTACCTTTCGAATGGACTTGGTTCTCTCTCGTTTAAAAATCAAATTTTCGATAAGTATGTTCTCCATGCAGGAGAATATTTGTGGAGCTACTCAATACGCCCTCTTGCGGCCGATACGGATAAAAACGCTGTGATTGCGCAAGGAAATACAAAAGCGCGCATGCTGTCCGACGATAATCTTAACCTGTGTTTGGAATTGCTTCCTGAGCATGAGCAGACGCTTCTACAGGCAAAAAAATATACACAGGACAGCTTCATGAAATTTGAAGATTGCTATATTTCTGTTTATGAAGGTTTTCACGGCGGAAAAAATCCGGATTTAAGCTTATTGGAGAATGCAATTTCGTCGCTCACAGAAAATAACGGCGGAAGTGTCGATGTTTCTCTTCTTAAAGAGAAGATCAGTACGGCCCGAAGTCTTGAAAAATATGATACTCAAGTATCGCTTTGTGATCAAAAGCTTTCCGAATGCACGCAGGACGGAGCAAATGCGCTTGTAAGATACCTCGATTATGTTATGTCCGGTTCCGTTTCGCCAGAAAAGGATACGATTGAGTTTCTTAACGGTAAGCTCGGAATGCTTAATGAAGAAGAATGCAAATCAAAAGGATTTGTAAATGCAAGAATTGCGGCGGATAAGGCTGAAAATGTTGATTTTGAAACAATGTTCAGATTTGCTGAAAGCTTTGACGGTATAGAAAGCGGTATTACTAAACTTTCAGGGGAAATTTTCGGTAATTCCACGAATTATAAAGAATATGAGAAAATGTTCGACGGAAATCTCTCCACATACCTTAAAGACATGAAGAGCGATGAAATATACGGCGGATATGATCTTGGTATGGTTAAATCAAAACTGAAATACCTTAAATACTATCCGCGTTATGTGGACCCGGCAAATGTTAGCGAGGCAGACCGCAAATATGTGGAACTTGCAAATAGCCTTTCAAAAGGTGTACTCATACAAGGCTCAAATGATGGAAATGTATGGACAACTTTTAAGTCGCTTTCAAAGACATCCATCGGGACATGGTTTACCGAAAATATAAATACTACCACTGAATACAGCCGCTATCGCTTGTGGTGGAAATACAACTATGCAGGAACAGTGGACGGAAGCATATGCGAAGCGGAATTCTGGGGTATAATAAAGGATATTTCATATCTTGAAACATGTCTTTCCGTTGCGAAAAATGCCGCTGAACGGAACTCTGAGCTGTTTGCGGGGTTTATTGAAAGTGCAAACAATATTCTCAGTAATACCGATAATTATACTCAAAAACAGATTAATGACGCAATAATTGAATACAATACGGTTTGTTCCGGTGAAAATGCGAATTTTATCAGGCTTATTGAGGCTATGGTTAAATTTGATTCTCTCAATTGTGCTGATTATTTGACAAAGAGCTATTTTGAGGCATATGATGCTTATGATGCCGCAAAATCCGTATACTCGGATACCGAAGCTACTGATAATGAAATAAGCCTTGCAGCTGACAATCTTGAAAAAGCAATCAATGCGCTTGATATGTCAGGAGATGTACAAGTAAGAGGAACAATAATAGGCGAAGATGATGAATCGCACCATGGTACGACAAGTGTTTCATGCAGTAAATTCGGTTATGAAAAATTAATGGGAGTAACCAATATTCCGACTGCACTGACAAATAATCGTGCGTGCCTTTTCGGAACTAAGTGGGGAGGTTTTGATTTTGGCGACGGAACGGAATATGCAATTTCAAAAATTGCATTTAGTTGCGTTGCAAATTCTGCGAAGATTGTAAATTCATATAAAGGACTTAAATTTGAAGGCTCGAATGACTGCGAAAACTGGACGTTGCTTGCTTCTTTCAATCAAGATATCGATGTGATCGACGCTCCGTATATATCAACTGTTTACCTCGATACGATATCGTCCGAGGCATACAGATATGTAAGATTCAATACAGAAGATACGTATGGAAGAAAAAATGAAGGCGATAATGTCTTAGACGGGAAAATCCTTGGCGTGTTCTTCTATTCAGATATGGGAGATTCCGAAATACTCGATAATGCTGTGACAAAAGGTGAAGCATATATTTCTAAGCAGAGTATATATACCGAAAACTTAAAGGCGCTTATAGAACAGGCGCAGGTTCTCAGCAATAGCGGTACAAAGAACCGTGTTGAAGTGAATAAGGCGGTATATGCAATACGCAAAGCGATTGGACTTATAGATATAGAGATCAATAGTGGAATAGGTAAGAAAGTGCTTGCCGTCAATCAAAATCTCTATACATCTCAGAGCTATCTCGATTTTCTTGCTGCCAAGAAGGAAGCTTTGGAACAGATGAATGAAGATACGCTTTATGAACTCGGAAAAGCTGTAGATAGGCTCCAAGGGCTTTCGCTTACTCCTTATACGAGCAGTACCGTAATCAGCAATAAGAATGTATCGCAGAATCATAAGGATCCGCAAAACTGTACTTACAGTCCGGATAAAATTCTGGGAATCGATAAAACAACAGAAGCTGAAAAACTAACCGGCGACAGACTTTGCTTAAGATGTTATGTTACGGCAGGGTACGATTTTGGGGCAGGAAAAGAGAAACAGATAAACAGTATAAAAGTTGTCTATCAATCAAATGCGGAAGAACTTGTTTCCGGTTTAAGAAACCTTTGCTTTGAAGGTTCAAACGACGGTGAAAACTGGATAAAAATTGCCGAAATTCCTGATACATTTACCGGAGAAATAAACACGTCTGACTTGTATTCAAAAATCGAATTTGCGGTTTCTGATACAACGGCGTACAGGTTTGTCCGCTATAACGCTGAAAAAGCATTTACCCGCAGTACCGAAAACAGTACGTATAATTCAAGCCGTATACTTTCGATCCTTTTTTGCGGTGTCGGATGTGATACAACACTTCTTGACAGTGAGATATCTGAAGCAGAAACTTTGCAAAACACAAATCCCACAGATGACCTGAATAATGCATTGGCAGCGGCAAAGAAAGTGCGTTCCGAATATGAAAATCAGACGCAGATAAACGATGCTGTTCTAATGCTGAGAGATGCAGTAAAAAAAGCACAGACAGAAATTAAATATAAAGATGTGCTATCAACTGCGGAAGGTTTGTGCGAAAACCTTTATACTTCTGAAGAATGGTTGCAGTTAAGGGCGTTTATCGAAAATGCGAAAACAAGCGGTAATGAAGCAGACTATCTTGCCATTGAAAGTCACCTCGGCAATATGAAAACGATGTATAACGCTGCAAGTGATAATGTCACAAGTACAGAGGTGTTCTATTGTGATGATTATTACGGAAATGAGAATAAGGCTTATTCATACAAAGCATGTTTTGACGGAGTAATACCGGTTTCCGTAACAAGTCAAAGAACAACAATGAGATCCACAAAATATGCCGGCTATGATTTTGGTATCGGAAACGAACAGGCTGTCGCCTATGTTTCCGTAGTATATCAGGCAAATTATTCGGGAATGGAAAAGCTTTATGACGGACTTAAATTTGAAGGATCGAATGACGGTGAAAATTGGACTGTGTTTGCAAGAATAAACGGAAGTCTTCCTCCTATCGGCACACTGCGTCTCGGAGAAACCTATGTTTATTCAACGGACTTTACAAAGTACCGCTATGTGCGTTTTAATACTGAGGATACACCCGCAAGAAACGGCGGAAACACCGGATGTATATATGAAGTAAGGTTCTATCCTGTAAAACATGAAACGGATATGCTTGAAAACACGATTTCAAAAGCTGAACAGCTCTCAAAATCCGGAACACTCTCCGATAGTGCAAAGGAATATCTTGATATAACGGTTTCAAAAGCGAAAGAATATTTAGATTTCGATGAAAGCGTTTGCGCATTAACCCAAAGCGATGTAAACAGAGAGATAATAAATCTCGAAAACGCGATGGAAACAGCTCGAAATTCAAATATAATGAAAATTGTTGCGCAAAATTTTGATTCCAGCGTGTTTGAAAGTTATTATATGCTTCCCGGAGATGAGCTGGTGCTTCCCGAAATAACCGAAAGCATCTCCGGAACAGACGAGCTTTCCCATGTTATGTGGACAGACGGAACACTCAATTATGAAGGCGGAGAAACATATACGGTAAATTCCGATACCGTTCTTAAACCCGTGCTTGCACCCAAGAGCTACGGAGAATACGGAATAAAATACGCCGCAGACGGAAAGACCGGAATACGCTTTAAGACCTCCGTTTCGGCGCGCCTCGAACAGAACAGCGTAACGGCAGGATTTATCATAGCGCTTGCCGACGATATAAGCCCGGAAAATCTCACGTTTGAATATTGCAGGGCAAACGATATAAACTACGTGTTCGGAACGAGCATGGAAAAGGACAGCGACGGCAGTTTCGGCAAGCACCTTGTGTTTGATACCGACAAGACGACCGGCGATGTGTTCTATATGGCAAGAGCCGTTGGCTTTGATGTAACAGATGCCCGTCAGGTAAAGGCTGCGCTTGTCGTAAGACCGTATGTTTGCGATAAAGACGGAAATTATACATACGGAAATCCGGAAAGCAGCTCCGTTTACGAGAGTGCGCTGAGAGTTAAGAATGGCGGTTATTATGACGATCTTGACGACGCAACAAAAGAATTCATAAAAGAAATTCTCAAAATCGGAGAATAAAATTCAAACGGCAATTATTAATACCGGCTTCGTAGTATGTGCGAAGCCGGCACTATTATTTTCTCGGAAAAATATTTATGCGAATGAATCTTACGTCAATGTAACCGAAAATCGCAGTTTTTGTGAGATTGTCCAGAGAATCGCGGCATAAAGTGAAGTTTGGTGTGGTCGTGGGGCTTTAAGGAATCTAAGCAAATATAAACGGAAAATTTTCCCATGCAGCTGACTTACTGACTTCGTTTTCCTCGCTGAGTCAGTTCTATTTTCAACCGATTTATTGATATTCATCTACAACAATGCAATCTCGTTCAAATCTTATGACTTTCCGACATAAAAATTCCCATTATGGCATCTTTTATTCTACCATAATGGGTTTCTTTTTCCATGCTGTTGTCAAATATCACATGCAACTATCCCGTAATCCGCAAATTCAAATATTCTAGCACTTTTATCTGGATTAATCGCTATTACAGTTCCGGCATTTTCAAATCCGCATGTATGCTGCACGGCACCCGAAATTCCGCATGCAACATATACTTTGGGCGCTATGATTTTTCCCGTCAACCCAACTTGACTTTCATACTCTGCCAATCCCATGTCCACAAGTACACGTGAAGCAGCAATTTCCGCATTGTATT
>ERZ857629.4656-NODE-4656-length-10461-cov-2.017970_pt1 | contig 10461 bp, 10 predicted proteins | sample MGYA00519700_ERZ857629 | MGnify/ENA primary metagenome ERZ857629 (study PRJEB31778, sample SAMEA3449351) | human gut metagenome | biome: human gut; feature: human-associated habitat; material: faeces | place: United Kingdom | collected 2010/2012 ... | reverse complement strand
ATCAATACAACTGCAGGGCCGTATTCTATAAGCAGTGAGTTGTCTTTTTGTGAAAATCTCATAAAAACCTCCATTAAAAACATAATAAATATATGATTTCATTGTACAAAAGTGTCAATATGCTTTCAAGCAAAAAAATTTGATGTTTTTTTATCCGCCGAAACGACCTAATCAGGCTGATTTTTTAAAAATTGTAACTCTTGTTTACAAAAGAGTAACAAAAACATCTTGATTTATCTTATAAGTTGATATATTATATAAATATTAAAGTGAAAAAGTGCGTATAAGCACAAATTATATAACAAGGGGAAAAAATCGTGATAGAATTCAGAAATGTATCAAAGGTATACGACAGTAACGGTACTCATGCCCTTTCAAATGTAAATATTAAGATTGAAGATGGAGAATTTGTTTTCGTTGTAGGTTCTTCGGGTGCAGGTAAAAGTACATTCTTAAAACTTATTATGCATGAGGAGAAGCCGACTGAGGGCGAAATAATCTTTAACGATTATTCATCTGCCACTCTTAAGAAAAAGCAAGTTCCTTATTACAGAAGAGAGATGGGAATCGTATTCCAGGATTTCCGCCTTATTCCTAAAATGTCGGTTTACGATAATGTTGCATTTGCAATGCGTGTTATCGGCGCGAAGGAAAAGGAAATCCGTAAAAGAGTTCCTTATATTCTTCAGCTTGTAGGTCTTTCACAAAAGGCGCGTTCAATGCCGAATGAACTTTCAGGCGGTGAGCAGCAGAGGGGTTCGCTTGCAAGAGCACTTGTTAATAACCCTAAAGTAATTATTGCGGACGAACCTACGGGTAATGTTGACCCTGAAATGAGCCATGAAATCGTAGGCCTTTTAACCAAAATCAATAATGCCGGCACTACCGTTATTATGGTAACGCATGAGCATGATTTGGTTCGCTCTTTCCAAAGGCGAGTTATTGTTATTAAAAACGGTGAGGTTGTATCAGATACTCCTGACCCTACTCACGCTCAATTTACAGGGGAGAACCCTAAGGCAGATACAGATATGTTCTTCTTTGATGAAGATGTTGAAATCGACGATGTAAATGTTTTGCCGAAAGATGACGAAGAAGATGTATTTGACAACCTTGAAAATGTTGTAAGTGAAGAGGAAAATCAGGGAGGTGAGCAGTAATGACAGGCGCAAGCTTAAAATATTTAATTAAAGAAGGCTTTAGAAACACTTGGACAAACAGGATGATGTCTATCGCTTCAATTTGTGTACTTATGAGCTGCCTTGTTCTTATCGGCTCGGCATCTATGATATTCCTTAACATTGATTCACTTCTCGGCAAGATTGAAGAAGAAAATGTTATTATGGTTTATATTTCCGATGATTCAACACCGGATGATATTGCAAATATGCAAAATGAAATTAACGCTTGCGGAAATATCAAAAGTATTGAATTTGTATCAAAGGAATCAGCTTGGCAGGAACAGCTTAACACTATGGAAGAAGCACAGGCAGAGTTCTTTACTCAAATCAGCTCTGATATTCCGCTTCCAAATGCATATAAAGTAACTGTTGAAAACCTTGACCAATTTGATGAAACCGTATCTAAACTTAAGCAGCTTCAGCATGTTGATACAATCAGGGAAAATAAAAATCTCGCTAAAAAGCTTGTAGCATTAAGGCAGGGAATCACAGTTGTTGCAATTGTAATTATTGCAGTCTTGTTCCTTATTTCCGTGTTTATTATTTCAAACACAATCAAGCTTACAGTATACAGCCGCCGATTAGAAATCAGCATTATGAAATCGGTTGGTGCTACAAACTCGTTTGTCCGCCTGCCGTTTGTGGTAGAGGGTATGATTTTGGGCATAACATCGGGTGTTATCAGCTTGGGATTTGTTTGGGGGCTTTATGAACTTGCGGTTAAAGAATTTTCAGATCTTCTTAATTCCTTCAACGGATTAAGCTTCCTTAAATTTGCTGATTATGCCCTTCCGATGCTTGGCATATTTGTTGCTATCGGTGTTTTAACAGGTGTTGGCGGTTCGCTCATCACTATGAGAAAATATTTGAATAAGGAAGGCAGTGAAATAAGTGGCATTTAGTATGAAAAGAACACTGTCATTGATTTTAAGCTTTGCATTTTTTGTCGGCACTTTCAGCGGTGTTATTTCGGCTGAAGCCAAATCAACATCACAACTCAGAAGTGAAAAGCAAAAAATTCAACAGCAGATTGACAGCGCTCAAAGCAAACTGAATAAGCTTTCTGCAGAAAAAAAGAAAAATCAGGAATATCTTGAAACTCTCAGGTCAAAAATAAATTTATTGCAGGACAAGATAGATTCTCTTGAAGAGGATAAATCTGCATTGCAGGCAGAAATTGATGCAATCGGTGTTAAGATTGCAAAGACAGAGCAAAATATTGCAGAAGCTCAGGCGAAGATTGACCAAAAGCAAGCAGAATTTGACCAAACATATCAGATCTATTGCCAAAGACTTCGCGCTATGTATATTTCGGGTTCGGCTTCTACCCTTGAAGTGCTTCTTACCTGTAAGGATGTAAGTTCAATGCTTACCCGTGCGCAAATGGTTAAATCCGTTTCACAGCAGGACAACGCAATTCTTGATGACCTTATGAAGAAAATGGAGGAAATCGAGAAAGAAAAGAAGAAGCTTGAAGAAAAGAGAACAGAATTAACAAATGATAAAAAGCAGCTTGAATCTAACAAGAAAGAGCTTCAATCAAGCATTGATGAAATTAACAAATCAAAAAGTGAGCTTGATTCGGAAGTTGCAGAATGTAACTCTATTATGAAGGAACTTTCAAGTCAGTCAAGCGAGTATATGGAACTTATTGAAACAAATCAGGCACAGCTTGAGCAGGTTGAAAGTGAAATCCGTGCAGCAATTGCCTCAGCTTCAAGGGGCAGCGGTTCAATTTCGGGTTCAACAGGCGGCGGCTCCGGCCAGCTTGGTTATCCAACCGATTCGCGTTCTATTTCAGCCGGTTATCCTAATTATTCTTCCGGCGGTTATCACGGCGGTATCGACTTCCCGGTAAGGACAGGCTCAAATGTATATGCAGCCGCATCGGGTACGGTTATTCTTGTTAAATATCTTAATTATAGTTACGGCAGATACATAATTATTGACCACGGTGACGGATTGTCAACATTATATGCACATAATTCAAGCATTTCGGTCAGCGTTGGCGATAAGGTATCAAGAGGGCAGGTTATTGCCCACAGCGGTTCAACCGGTAATTCAACAGGTCCGCATTGCCATTTTGAAGTTCGTGTAAACGGAAGCAGAGTTAATCCAAATAACTACTTATAAAATACAAATATTTAAAGGGGTGTAGCCAATGAAACAGAAAAGTTTTTTAACTAAAATTTTAGCTGTTTTGTTGGCTACTGCCTTTTTGTTGGCTTATCCGGCAAATGTTATTTGCTATGCAAACGATGATTCATCGCAAAGTGACGAATATGCAGGAATGACTGCCGAAGAAAAGCAGGCTGCAATTCGGGAAAAGATAAAAGAACTTGATTCCAAGCTTTCATCACTCGGAAAGGAATCAAAGGAAACAAAAGAATATATAGATGCACTTGATGAAAAGATTTCATATCTTAAAAAGCAACTTGATTATTCCGAAAACAAGATAGATTACTCCAAGAAAAAGATTGAAGATTTAAAACAGCAATATAAGGATAATGAAGAGCAAATTGCACAGCTTTCGCTTGATGTAACAAATCTTGAAAGTAAAAATGCACAGCTTGAGCAAAGCTTTAACCAAAATTTAAGCCTTTATTATCAGCGTATCCGTGCTATTTATGTGAGTGGCGAAACAAGCACAATTGCAATGCTTTTAACTTGCCCTGACCTTTCAACTCTTCTTACAAGATATGAAATGATTAAGCGCGTTTCAAAAAACGATAAGGAACTTTTGCAATCGGTTAAATCGCAGGCAGATGAGCTTGCAAAAACAAAGCTTGAAATGCAAAAAAAGCAGGAAACTCTTAAAAATGACCAAGTTGTGCTTCAAACAACTCAGCAAAACCTTACCACTTCAATTTCTACGCTTGAAAATCAGCAGCAGGATTACACGCAAAAGCAAAGTGCGTATAAAAGCCAAAAGGCTGAAAGTGATGAACTGCTTAAACAGCTTGAAGATGAACAGCAGACATACAGTGAATACAGAAATCAAGACCAGGCTGAACTAAAAGCAGTGAATGCAGAAATTGCAAAGGCTGCCGAAATTTACAAAAAGAAGCTTGAAGCAAAAAAGAAAAAGAAAGCTGCTACCACTACGACCACCACAACTACTCAGGCGGCACAGGATAATAATTCAACAACAAAGCAGGAAACCACTGCCGAAGCAACCACTAAAGCCGAGGATGATTCAAAACTTAAAATGACTTATCCCGTTCCGAGCCAGACTAAAATAACTTGCGGATACGGTTCGGCAGGGTATGCAGGGCATACGGGTGTTGATTTTTCCTGCCCGGCAGGTTCCGCTGTCGTTGCGGCAGAATCAGGTATAGTTATTATTTCTAAAGACTTAACTAATTCTGACGGAAGTTACAGAAGCTATGGCAGATATATCGTTATTATGCACGACAAAACAGATTCAGCCGGCAATTATGTTTATACTTTATATGCTCACAATAAATCAAGGCTTGTGAGCGAGGGGCAGTATGTCAGCAAAGGGCAGCAAATTGCTTGGAGCGGTTCAACCGGTAATTCCACAGGTCCGCATTGCCATTTTGAAGTTAGACTTAACGGTTCACGCGTAAACCCGAAAAATTATTTAAGCTGATGAATAAGATAAATTACCAAAAAGAATTAGACAAATTGATAGAGCAAAATATGAGAGAGGACTTATCGCCCTCTCTTTTGCTACATAGTTGCTGCGCTCCATGTTCAAGCTATACTATTGAATATTTATCGCAGTTTTTCAAAATAACCGTACTATATTATAACCCTAATATTTCACCTAAAGAGGAGTATGAAAAACGCAAGAGCGAGCAATTGCGCCTTATCGGTGAAATGAAAACAAAATATCCCGTATCGTTTCTTGATTGTGATTATGATTATAACGAATTTTTGGATATTGCAAGGGGATATGAGCTTTGCAAAGAGGGCGGGGAACGCTGCTTTAGGTGTTACCGCTTAAGGCTTAAAAAAACAGCCGAGCTTGCGAAGAAAAATAATTTTGATTATTTTTGCACCACCCTTTCCATAAGCCCGCTTAAAAATTCACAAAAGATAAATGAAATCGGATTTGAACTTGAAAAAGAATTAGATGTAAAATGGCTTCCATCCGATTTTAAGAAAAAAGAGGGATATAAACGCTCGATAGTGCTTTCAAAAGAATATAATCTTTACCGCCAAAATTTTTGCGGCTGTGCATATTCAAAAGCACAAAGTGTTGAAAATAAATAACATATTATTTATAATATCTGTATTAAATTGATTTATTGGAGAATGTATGAATAAACCACTTGCAGACCGTATTCGTCCTACTGAACTTGACGATGTTGTAGGTCAAAAACATTTGCTTGGCGAAGGTAAGGCATTAAGGTGCCTTATTGAAGCAGGTGATATTCCTAATTTAATATTTTACGGGCCGAGCGGAGTGGGCAAAACTACGGTTGCGTCAATAATTGCGAGTAAAACCAAAAGGAGCTTGCGCCGGTTAAACGGCACTACTGCGTCAACTCAGGATATTAAAGATATAGTTAATGAGCTTGATACTTTTTCCGCACCTAACGGGATACTGCTTTATCTTGATGAAATTCAGTATTTTAATAAAAGGCAGCAGCAATCACTGCTCGAATATATAGAAAACGGAAAAATAACGCTTATTGCGTCAACTACCGAAAATCCGTATTTTTATATTTATCCGGCTATTCTTTCCCGTTCAACAGTGTTTGAATTCAAAAGTGTGGAACCTGATGAGGTTATTCCTGCAATAAAAAGAGGGTTTAATATTTTAGCTGATGAATATCAGGTGAAGCTTGATATTGAAGAAGATGTATTTAAGCGTATAGCATCAGGCTGCGGCGGTGATGTAAGAAAATCGCTTAACAGTGTTGAAAACTGCTTTTTTGCCACACCGACTGTTGACGGTGAGAAAAATATAACAACTTCCCTTGCAAAGGAATTTGTGCAAAAAAGTGCTGTGCGTTATGACCGCGATTCAGATGAACATTATGATATAATTTCAGCTTATCAAAAGAGTATGCGCGGCTCTGACCCAAACGCAGCTTTGCATTACCTTGCAAGGCTTTTGCAATCCGGTGATTTACCGTCGGCTTGCAGGCGGCTTGTGGTTTGTGCCTGTGAAGATGTAGGCCTTGCCTATCCTCAAATTATTCCGATAGTTAAATCTGCTGTTGATATAGCTATGATGGTCGGGCTTCCGGAAGCTCGTATTCCGCTTGCAGACGCAGTTATTCTTGTTGCAACAGCACCGAAAAGTAATTCGGGCGAAGCGGCGATTGATAAAGCAATGGCTGATGTTCAAAGCGGAAACTATGGGCCAATTCCGCGCCGACTTCAAAATAAACATTTTGACGGTGAAGATGCCGAAGAAAAAGGGCAGTTTTATGTTTACCCGCACGATTATGAAAATCACTGGGTTTATCAGCAATATCTTCCTGACAGGATTAAAAACAAAAAATATTATGAATTTGGGCCTAATAAAAACGAGCAGGCGTTTAAATCATATTGGGACAGAGTAAAAAATAAGAAATGACTAAAAAAGAGCGAGTATTAAATGTAATTGAAATATTAAAAAAAGAATATCCAAATGCAATTTGTTCACTTAATTCATCAAATGCGTTTGAACTTTTGGTAGCAGTCAGGCTTTCGGCACAATGTACGGATGCAAGGGTAAATCTTGTAACTCCGGCACTGTTTGAAAGGTACAAAACACTTGATGATTATGCTAATGCCGATGTAAAGGATGTTGAAAATTACATAAGGTCTTGCGGATTTTATAAAAACAAAGCAACTTCAATTATAGGTATGGCGAAAATGATAAGAGATGATTTCGGCGGAAAAGTACCTGATAATATTGAAGATTTGATTAAACTTCCGGGTGTCGGCAGAAAAACAGCAAATTTAATAGTGGGTGATGTTTACGGTAAAGAAAGCATAGTTGTTGATACCCATATGATTAGAATTTCAAACAGGCTTGGGCTTGTAAATACTACCGACCCCAAGAAAATTGAATTTGAACTTAAAAAAATCGTTCCAAGTGATGAAGGCTCTGATTTTTGCCACAGAATAGTTCTTTTCGGGCGTGATACCTGCTCGGCAAGAAAGCCGCTTTGCGATTCTTGCCCCTTATATGATTATTGCAAAAACAGGAGAAAAAATAAATGAATTCAAACATTGTACTTATCGGAATGCCGGGCAGCGGCAAATCTACCTGCGGTGTTGTATCGGCTAAAATGCTGCTTAAAAATTTTTATGATACAGACTTGCTGATTCAAAATCTTGAAGGCAGAAGTTTGCAAGAAATAATTAACACCGACGGTGTGGAATATTTTGCAAAAGCTGAGGAAAGGGCAATTCTTTCCCTTGATTTAAAAGGTACTGTAATTGCAACAGGCGGTTCGGTTGTATATTCAGATAAAGCAATGCAGCATTTAAAAAGCCTTGGAAAGATAATTTATCTTCATTTAAGCTATGATGATATGTGCAAAAGAATAAGCAATCTTGAAACCCGCGGTATAATGCTTCAAGGCGGTGAAACACTTGAAGATATGTATAAAGAGCGTCTCCCTTTATATAATAAATGGGCGCAGGCAGTAATAAATTGCGGGCAAAATACAGTTGAGCAAACCGCAAGGGCAATTGTAAGGGCAAGTAAGTAACAAATAACTTTGCCGCAGTTTAATATAATTTGTGCAAATTATATACCTGAACATCCGGCTTAAAAGTGCTATTATAGTAAAAATATTTTAATAATATAATTTAATACTTGTAAACGGAGGGAATTTAATGAGCGAATACGGTGCAAAATTTGTAAAAGAAGGCTTGACTTTTGATGATGTGCTTCTCATTCCTGCAGAGAGTGATGTAACACCCGATAAAGTTCAGCTTCAAACCAAGCTTACAAAGGATATTACACTTAATATTCCTGTTATGACTGCTGCAATGGATACCGTTACCGAATCAAGAATGGCAATTGCCATTGCAAGAGAAGGCGGTATCGGTGTTATTCATAAAAATATGACCATTGAAGAGCAGGCTGATGAAGTTGATAAAGTAAAGAGAAGTGAAAACGGTGTAATTACAAATCCGTTTTTCCTTTCACCAAATCACCTTGCAAGTGATGCTGAAGAACTTATGAATAAATATCGCATAAGCGGTGTGCCTATCTGTGAAGATGATGGTACTCTTGTTGGTATTCTTACTAACCGTGATATGCGCTTTATGACTGATTACAGCGTTAAAATTTCTGAAGTTATGACTCCGAAATCACAGCTTGTTACAGCACCTAAGGGTACAACTCTTGAAGAGGCTAAAAAAGTACTTATGGGTTCTAAAGTTGAAAAGCTTCCGCTTGTTGATGAAAACGGTAAGCTTTCGGGTCTTGTTACAATTAAAGATATTGAAAAGAGTGTTAAGTATCCTAACACAGCAAGGGATAAAAAAGGCAGACTTCTTTGCGCCGCTGCATTGGGCGTAACCGATGATGTTCTTATTCGTGCAAAAGCACTTGCAGACGCAGGTGTTGACGCATTTGTTCTTGACTCTGCTCACGGACACAGCCATAATATTATGAAGAGCGTTGAAACAGTCAAAAATGCATTCCCTGAAATTTCACTTATTGCAGGTAATGTTGCTACTGCCGATGCAACAGAGGCACTTATTAAAGCCGGTGCAGATGCAGTTAAGGTTGGTATCGGCCCGGGTTCAATTTGTACAACCCGTGTAGTTGCAGGTATCGGTGTACCGCAAATCACAGCTATTTATGATTCGGCAGAGAGAGCAAATAAATACGGTATTCCTGTAATTGCTGACGGCGGTATCAAATACAGCGGTGAAATTGTTAAGGCTATTGCAGCAGGCGGCTCATGCGTTATGATGGGTTCACTTGTTGCCGGATGTGAGGAATCACCTGGCGAAACAGAAATTTATCAGGGCAGGCAGTTTAAAGTTTATCGCGGTATGGGTTCTCTCGGCGCTATGAATAAGGGAAGTGCAGACAGATACTTCCAAAAGGGTTCAAAGAAATTTGTTCCTGAAGGGGTTGAAGGCCGTGTTCCTTATAAGGGACCTCTCGGTGATACAATTTATCAAATGATGGGCGGTCTTCGTTCAGGTATGGGTTACTGCGGTTGCCATACTATTGAAGAACTTAGAACAAACGCTAAGTTTATCAAAATCACAAGTGCCGGCCTTATTGAATCTCATCCTCATGATATTTCAATTACTAAGGAAGCACCTAACTATTCAGGTTCTTTAAGATAATATAAAATGGGCGATTCGGCATTATTTTGCCTTTTCGCCCATACTATTATTATATCCGATTTTTTATAATTACAAGTAGGTAATCGTATGGCTCAAAAAATCTCTAAATGGAAAAAATTTAAAAGATTTTTAAAACGAAATATGACACCCACATGGGCAAAACATTTTTCATATCAGGTTTTTGCTTTTTTGACAAGCGTTGCAATGATAGTCGGTGTTGCCGATTATGCTGTAACCAAGTCTTATGCTGAAAGGAAGCTTACTTTAATGGATGATTTCACCATTACTGCACATACAGGTGCTTTTGATACGGAAATGAACACTATTGATTCTGTTAAAGCCGCAATAAAAAATAAAGCAGAAGTTATTGAACTTGATATTCGCCAACGCCCTGACAAAACTGTTGTTATGAGCCACGATTTAGTTGTAACGAACAATGACGCAACCGAGCTTGAAGAGGCACTTAAGCTTATAAAAGATGTTCCTGATATGAAAATAAATTTTGATATTAAGGAAACGCGTGTGCTTAACTCACTTCATGCACTTTTGGTGGATTATAATCTTATTGACCGTTCATTTTTAACAGGTATTGAAGTCATAAATGTTAAAGCCGTGAAAGAGTCAAACTGCGCAAATATGGATTATTATCTTAATTATACACCGTCAAAATTCAAGGCTTTTTCTGATGATTACAGGCAAAAGATAATCAAGTTGCTTGAAGATACGGGCGCAATAGGTATTAACTGTAACTATAAATTTGCAGGCGGCCAACTTTCAAATCTTTTGCATAAAAAGGGATATAAGCTTTCTGTTTGGACTGTTGATTCACAGCGCAATGCTAAAAAAATGCTTGTAATTAAACCGGATAATATTACAACTAAAAACCCCGAAATGATTAAAGAAGTTATATCAAATTGGGGCAAATAAATTTCAAAAAAATCAAAAAAGGACTTGACTATTATTTAAAATTATGATATAGTAGTCAAGCGTTGGAGAT
>ERZ857629.4654-NODE-4654-length-10466-cov-25.219287_pt1 | contig 10466 bp, 9 predicted proteins | sample MGYA00519700_ERZ857629 | MGnify/ENA primary metagenome ERZ857629 (study PRJEB31778, sample SAMEA3449351) | human gut metagenome | biome: human gut; feature: human-associated habitat; material: faeces | place: United Kingdom | collected 2010/2012 ... | reverse complement strand
GCCACCGACCTCGTAAGAGGGCGGCGTTGGTGATGTGGTGTGGCTGATTCAAGCCTTGGCTTGAAATCAGACATACCGCAGCACTAACGACTGGTGCGAAGCACTGGCATCACTAAAAGGCTGTCTTTTATGTTTTTTGTTTCTGTGCCCCCAGTATTTATCCACTGAACCGAAAAAGCAAGCCCCAATCCTGCGCGCAGGATTGGGGCTGTATGGGGAATGGATGTGTGTGGAAATGGAGATTACTTGAGGGTAACGAGGGTGCCGCATGGCTCGCCGGCGAGCACTTTGCGGAGGTTGCCCTTCACGTCCATGTTGAACACATGGATTGGGAGTCCGTTTTCCTTACACATGATAGTGGCTGTCATATCCATCACCTTAAGGTTGCGGTTGTAGATTTCGTCGTAGGTGATTTTGTCGAACTTGGTGGCTGTTGGGTCCTTTTCTGGGTCGGCGGTGTAGATACCGTCAACACGGGTGCCCTTGAGCATCACTTCTGCCTCCACTTCAATGCCACGGAGTGCCGAGCCAGTGTCGGTGGTGAAGAATGGGTTGCCAGTGCCGCACGACATGATTGCCACCTTGCCTTGCTCCATTGCCTCGATAGCACACCACTTGCTGTACTGCTCGCCGATTGGGAACATGTTGATGGCGGTGAGCACCTTCGATGGCTGGCCCACTGCGTCGAGACCTGAACTCAATGCGATAGAATTAATCACGGTAGCCAACATGCCCATCTGGTCGCCCTTCACACGGTCGAAGCCTTGCGCCGCGCCTTTCAGTCCGCGGAAAATGTTGCCGCCGCCGATCACGATAGCCACTTGCACGCCAGCGTCAACCAATTCCTTGATTTGCTCGCAATAGTCAGCCACACGCTGTGGGTCGATACCGAAGCCTTGCTCGCCCTGGAGCGATTCACCACTGAGTTTGAGAAGCACACGCTTATAAATTGCCTTCATAGTTTGTCCTGTTTTTTTGTATTTGATACTTGTTTGTGATTTCGTAATGCAAAAATAGCGAGTTTTGCGCCAACTGCCAAAAAAAAGGTTGGACAACCGCTCGGCGATTAATCCAACCTCTATATCTTACTTAATTAAAAGTGGTCAACTCTTACTTTGAAGCCTTAGCACGCTCAATGTATTTGTCGATGTTCATACCGAGAGCGGTGCGTGGGAATTGAGTCTTCATAGCCTCATACACGGCGAGTTCGTCGTCGTATTTCTTGGTGGCGTGAAGCACTGTAGCCTTCTTCTTCATGATGATAGGAGTGAGTGATTCGTTGTCGCCTGCTTGCTTGATAGCCTTATCGTAGTTAGAGATGGCCTTGTCGTAGTTTTTCTTGTTCACATAGCAGTCAGCCAAGAGTGATTGAGCAGCAGGACCCATAATCTTACCGTTGAAACTTGAGCCTTCGAGAAGTTGGATGGCTTCATCGTATTTCTTTTGCTTGTAAAGAATAGTTGCCGCCATTTGTGCTGCGCGGTTAGCAGGAGCGTATGATTCGTTGGCAGCCTTCTTGTATGCTGCAAGACCTGCAGAGTCGCCCTTAGTCACATATTCCATATCGGCCTTGTTGACCATATTTTGAGCGTCTTGCATACCATTGTTGCGAACCATGATAAAGATTGCAACAGCTGCAAATACTGCAACGATAGCACCAACACCACCGTAGATGAGCTTTCTGTTGTTTTCAAGTTTCTGTTCCCATGAGGTGAGCGTTTCGTTCACTTCGTCAACAGTTGTACGAGCTTGTTTGTTGTTCTGTTTAGCCATATTATGTTTTTAACTAAAAAATTTTCAATAGTTTCAGCTCGCAAAATTAATAGTAATTATTGTGATTTAAAAGTAATTTGCGGATTATTTTTCAAAAAAGAGCGAAAACGCATCAGTTATATGCTTAATTTGAGTAAATTTGCGGTCGAAAAGCGAGCAATATCACTTTTGCAATTCTTAAATTTATTTATCTAAAGTGAAAAAGATTCTTTTGGCAATGGGCATGATGCCGCTACTGTGGTGCTGCGATGGTAGTGGCGAACGTAAAACGACAAGCAGTGGTACCGACACGGTGGCCACAACCAGCGCCGCGCCCACTCCCACCAGTGAGCGAATTGCCACAATGACCGAGGAAGTGCGTATGCTCATGGAGCAATTCGGCGAAAACCCCGATCCAAAACTTCTGCAACAGGCAATGAGTATCAACGACAGCATTGAGCGGCTCGACACCACACAGCAGGGGCGCTTCAACACCGCCCTCACGCGCGCGCAACTGCTCGCCATGAGCGGCAACATGCTTGAGGCGATGGAAATTCAGGAACGATTGCTCAGCAACAACCCCAACGATTTTGTGCGCCTCCAGTTCTACGCCGGGAAATACCGCATGGAGGGCAAACTCGACTCGATGAACATCTACGCAGAGCGTGCGTTGAGCAGGTGCGATAAGGTAATTGCCGACAGCGCCGACAATGCCGTGGCGGTGGATCAGGCGTTGATGAACAAAATCAACATCTACCAGATTCTTGACAACCGCAGCAAGGCGAAAGAGGCGAACGACCAACTCGCCAGCCGACACAAAGACGACCCCGACTACCAGTTGACCGACGAGGAATTTAACGAAGAATACAACGCCGCAAGAGCATCGCTCAACCAGTCGGCAGAGGCATACCGTAAAAACGAAAAAGAGATGCTTCGCAAGAGCGAGAAGGAAGTTCATCGAAAGGGCGAAAAGGAAAAGAGAAAACACTCCGCACCAGCGCAATAAAACGAATGGCAAGGCTTTGTCCCTCCCACATCAAATAATTTTTGTATCTTTGCATTTGGATAACAAACGACGAACGCTCACTCGTATGGAACTTAGATGCCCACATTGCGGAAAAAAGCAGACACTGACGGTGGCAAAACTCACTGCCAGCGGTGGCGTGGTGATTTGTCCGCAGTGCGTGAGCGAGTTTACGGTAGATGTGAGCAAACTGCCTAAGGAGTCGCCAGCCGTGGCTGAACCTGCTCCTGAAGTGGCCGCCGCCCCCAATCCCCACAGCGAGGTGGCATTCTGCTCCACCTGTGGCAAGGGTCTGCCAGCGCGTGGACTGAATTTCTGCCCATTCTGCGGTGCGCCACTACCATTTGCCGAAGTGAGCGCCACTGCCTCAGCCGCATCCTCAGCCGCACCACAGCGCGCCACACAGGAAGCCCCAGAGCAAAACAAAACCACACAAACCGGGGGAAACACACTCGCCGCACTTCCGTTCGTGAAAGTGCCACACTTCATCCCTCAAAAGCACGAGCCAGCAAGCCTCCGCTTCAAACTCATGGCATGGGTGGTGATTGCCGCCCTCGTCGCCTTTTTCGCACTGATGGTTTGGCACGGCAATGTGGAATAACACACCCCCAAAACCACCCAAAAATTAAAAAATCAAAAATAATCGGTTTTTGCTATAATATTCTGTGATAATATGCGTTATTATGGAAAAATTTCGCTAAATTAGCATATTCATTTACGCAACCAAGTAAAAACCAGATATGACCGAGAAGAACAGATACTGTGTGATCATGTGCGGTGGATGTGGAAGCCGCCTGTGGCCTAAGAGCCGTACACAGATGCCCAAGCAATTTATTGATTTCCTTGGAACAGGTCAGTCGTTGCTACAACTCACCGTAGCGCGATTGAAAGGTATTATTCCACAAGAAAACATTATTATGCTCACTCGCAGCGAATATGTGGACCTGGTGAAGGAGCAAGTGCCCGAAATCACCGACAGCCAAATATTGTGCGAGCCAGCACACCGACGCACCGGACCAGGCAACGCCTGGGCAGCCTACCATATCAAGGCACTCAACCCCGACGCAAAAATCATGGTGGCTCCGTGCGACAATATCATTCTGCGTGTCAACGAATTTCGCGAGAGTGTGGAAAAGGCGTTCGAGTTTATCGAGCACCACGACACGCTGCTCACCTTTGGTGTGAAACCCACCCACCCCGAAACCCGCTACGGCTACATTCAGCAGGGGCGTGAAATCGACGGTGATTTCGCCATGGTGAAAACATTCACCGAAAAGCCCGACTTGGAGTTGGCGAAGGTGTTTGTGGATAGCGGCGAGTTTTACTGGAACACCGGCATCTTCTTCTGGAGTGCCACTTCCATTATCAAGGCGCTTAACGACAACGCCGCCAAGGTGTCGCCGAAGTTCCGTGAGGGCGAAGGCATCTACGGCACCGACAAGGAAGAGGATTTCATCAAAGAGATTTACTCCGCAAGCCAAAGCATTTCCATCGACTACGCTGTGCTTGAAAAGGCCGACAATGTGACGGTGCTCCGTGTTGACGGCATCGGCTGGACCGACCTCGGCACATGGGGATCGCTCTACGACGTGAGCCCAAAGAACCACGATGGCAATGTGCTGCAAGGCACCAAAACGATGATGATGAACAGCCACAACAATATCGTATCGACCCAAGGCGACAAGTTGGTGGTTGTGTCGGAACTCGACGACTACATCATCGCCGACAGCGAAAACGCCCTGCTCATCGTGCCACGCAGCGAGGAACAGAAAATCCGCACCTATGTGCGTGAAGTGAAAGCCACCTACGGCGATGAATACAAATAATGCCCCCACGATTACCACGATTGGGCTATAGCCCAATCGTAAAGAAAATATATAAAATAACCGGCCACGATTGCGGTCGGTTATTTTATTGTGCTAATAATAGATGTCGTCGTTGTCGGGGCTGCTTTGGTTCATGCGTCGGCCTTGATTTTTTGCCTTTTGGTTTTGGCTTTGCTTCTTTGCCGCCTTTTCTTGGGCGCGCTTCACTTCTTCGCGCTTGCGAGCCTGTTCTTCCTGCTTCTGCTTTCGCTGGCGGTCGGCTTTCGCCTGCTCCTCTTGACGCGCTTTGGCCTCTTGGCGTTCCTTATCTTTCTTCTTCAGGAATTCCTCACGCTCCTTTTGCTCGCGCTTGGCTTGCTCCTGACGCATTTTTTCCTCTTTCTCGGCACGCTTGCGTGCTTCTTTTGCTGCCTTTTCGCGGCGCTTTTGCTCCTGCTTGGCAGCCTCTTTCTGCTCTTTTTCTTTGAGTTTTCTGAGTTTTTCCTTCTGCTTAGCCAGTCGCTCAGCCTCTTTCTTTTCCTCGGCTTTGCGCTTTTCGGCACGTTTGCGTGCCTCCTTGTCGAGTTTTTCCTGCTCTGGATTTGGCTTCACTTGCTTTTTCTCCTCCGCCGCAGGTTCGGGCTTCTTCTCCTTATGTGCAGTGGCGTGCGTGCGTGAGCGCACCTTTCTGCCACTGATGAGAATGTCCTTCAAACCGCAGCCCTTATTGAAGCGGCAAAGGTCCACAGCGTGGTCGATACCGGCTATCACGCCCTTTTCGGAGAATTGCCACAGCACCCAGTTGGCACCGCCCGTAAGGCGAGGCTCCACTTTTGAATAGCGGGCAATGAACAGCGGATAACCCGGAATTTTTCCACTCAAGTAGGAATTATAGAATGCGTGACCGGTGTAAATCATCGGTTTGCAGCCATAGTGGTCTTCCAGTTTGTCGGCAAAGGCAAGCACCGAATCCACCAGCGCCTTCACCGTGAGGTTGTTGCCACGCACCTCCACATCAATAAGCGGAATCAAGTCCTGGTCCTCCTTCTTCACCACGGAGGTGAAGTTGCGAAACTGCTTCTCCACCGGCACATTCGGGCGGAAGAAGTGGTATGCGCCCACATGTATGCCGTATTGGCGCGCATTCTCAATGTTGTATTGATAGTGTCGGGAGCGATAGGTGGCGCCCTCGGTGGCTTTCACATACACGAATTTGATGTTCTTGTCCTTAGCCGTCGCGCTCCAGTCGATGTCTTTCTGATAGCTCGACACGTCGATGCCGTCGTAAATCAGATTTGCCGACGAACCGTTCACGGTCACCTGTGCGCACGAAATGCCTGCCACCACGGTGAGCAGCAACACAGAAAGCGTATATTTTAGCCAAGAATTTCGAAGCGACATGAGTGTAGTTGAAAAATTGCAGATACAAAGATAAAATAATTCCGATAAAACTGCACCTTATATAAATGCAAAAATGTATAAAAAACTCTGCTTATCGGAAGAATCTGCCCACTACTGGCAACTTCTGGAACATTTCGCCCATGTGCTCGCGGCGGAACATTACCACAAAGAACACCATCATCAGCACGCAGCGATACACCGTGTCGAGCACGGCGGTGCCGAACGGATGCCACAGCATGGCCACAAACAGCACGGCGGCGAGGCCGGTGTAGATGCCTATGTCTTTCATCGGGTAGGCAATCGGGTAATGCTTCTGTCCCACGAAGTAACTAATCACCATGGCGGTGCCATAGCCAGCGAATCCGCCCCACGCGCAAGCCATATAGCCATACTTGGGCACGAAGATGAAGTTGATGGCGAAAAGCACGGCGCAACCCACAAACGAGAACACTGCGCCCCAGATGGTTTTGTCGATGAGTTTATACCAGAACGAGAGGTTGAAATACACACCCATCATGATTTCTGCCGCCATCACAATAGGCACCACCTTCAAGCCCTCCCAGTAGTCGGGGGCGATGATGTGCTTGAGCACGTCGATGCCGGCAATCACTGCCAGGAATGCGAAAAGGGTGAACATGATAAAGTATTTCATCGCCTTGGCGTAGGTGTCTTTGTTGTCCTTGTCCTTGCTCTTGCCAAACACAAACGGCTCGTAGGCGTAGCGGAACGCTTGAGTAATCAGCGCCATAATCATTGCCACCTTCACAGCCGCGCCGTAGATGCCCAGTTGCTTCTGCTGGTCGGCTGCCTCGTAGATGATGGGGAACAAAATCTTGTCGGCGGCTTGGTTGAGAATACCGGCGATGCCGAGCACTAAGATGGGCCAACTGTAGCCCAACATGCGCTTGAGCAATGCCCAGTCGAAACGCCATTTGATGCAGAGCAGTTCTTTCCAAAAGAGGAAAGTGATGGCGCCTGTGGTCACGAGGTTGATGTAGAACACATAGCCCACATTGAGCGTGAAGTGGTCGTCGTAGATACCGAAGAGGTTGCACTTCATGGCTGGCAATATCAGGAAGTAGAGCAGATTGAGCAGAATATTGATGAAAATAAACGCCAATTTCAGCCCTGCGAACTTGATAGGCTGCTTTTTATAGCGGAGATAGGCAAACGGTATGGCTTGGAATGCGTCGAGTGCCACGATAATTGCCATCGACACCACCCACGACTGATGGTCGGCATAGCCAAGGGCTGATGAGATGCCGGGCAGGAAGCCCACAACGGCTGCCACAAACATCAGTGCCGTTGCGCCCACCGACACCAACGTGGTGCTATACACCTTTTCGGCATCCTCGTCGGCTTTGTTGGCGAAGCGGAAGAATGTGGTTTCCATACCATAGGTGAGAATCACCAGCAGCAGCGCAGTCCACGCGTAGAGGTTGGTGATCACGCCATAGCCACCAGAGGCGGCAGAGAGTGTGGCGGTGTAGAGTGGCACGAGCAGATAATTGAGGAAACGCCCAAAAATGCTGCTCACACCGTATATCGCAGTGTCTTTTGCAAGAGATTTTAAATTAGTAGCCACAATGATAGTGTTTTTTTAAATTCTTTATATGTATATATTTAATTCGTGTGAATGTAATCTACATTTTAGTCAAAAATGTTGCCCTGCTCGGCAATGCGGTTTCGCTTCAGGTGCTTGTAGGCGAGTTCGGTCACTTCGCGTCCACGAGGGGTGCGGTTGATGAAGCCCTCTTTCACAAGATATGGCTCATACACTTCCTCGATGGTGCCGGGGTCTTCGCTCATCGACATGGCAATGGTGTTGAGCCCAACGGGACCGCCCTTAAACTTGTCGATGATGGTGAGCAAAATTTTATTGTCAATTTCGTCGAGTCCGTATTTGTCGATGTTCAGCGCCTCAAGTGCATAGCGGGCAATGGTGGTGTCGATTTTACCGGAGCCTTTCACTTGGGCGAAGTCGCGCACACGGCGCAGGAGCGAGTTGGCGATACGTGGCGTGCCACGGCTGCGGAGCGATATTTCAAGTGCAGCCTCGTCGGTGATGGGCACGTTGAGCAATCGAGCCGAACGCTTCACAATCTGCTCCAGCACCTCGTGGCTATAGTATTCCAAGTGGCAGTTGATGCCGAAGCGCGCACGCAGTGGAGAGGTGAGCAAGCCGCTGCGGGTGGTGGCACCAATGAGCGTGAATGGCGCAAGCGAGAGTTGCACCGATCGTGCGCCCGGTCCCTTGTCGATCATGATGTCGATGCGATAGTCTTCCATCGCCGAATAGAGGTATTCCTCCACCACAGGGCTCAGGCGGTGAATTTCGTCGATAAACAGCACATCGTTTTCCTCCAGCGAGGTGAGCAAACCAGCCAAATCGCCCGGCTTGTCGAGCACAGGGCCTGAGGTGACCTTGAAGCCCACGCCCAGTTCGTTGGCTATGATGTTGCTGAGTGTGGTTTTACCCAACCCCGGAGGGCCGTAGAAAAGAGTATGGTCGAGCGCTTCGCCACGCATACGTGCGGCTGCGACAAACACGCGCAGATTTTCCAAAATCTTATCCTGACCCGAAAAATCCTCAAATCGCACCGGTCGCAGAGCCTTTTCCACATCTTGGTCGCTGCGAATACGCTCCTTTCTTATGTCAAATTCTTCTTCCATCATATTTAAAAAGCAAATTTACAAAAAAATCCTTGCTCCCTCCTTCCTTATCCCATTTTTCTTTTCCCCACCCATAAAAAAACTGATGCCCACAGCATCAGTTTCCTTTATTATCCATTTCGCGCGTGTGTTATAGCACGCGTGCCATTTTATTGATGGGGAATGGTGTCGTGCTTTGCCTTGGGGTGCGAGGGTGTGTGGTGGGCAGGGGTTTTGCTCTCCACATGGCTGTGTGCCGCTGGCTTGGTGGCTGGTGCCGTTTTAGTGGTGGCTGTAGGCTTTGCAGGCACCGCGGTGGCTGGCTTTGCGGTGGTGGCTGGCTTCGCTGCCACTGGTGCGGCTGAATCGGTTTTCACCGTCTTTTTCTCCACCTTGGCAGGCTTTTCTGCCTTAACTGGCGCAGGTGCAGCGTTGCCACTCTTTCTGAGTGCTTCGAGGCGTGCTTTCTTCTTCGCTCCGCCGTGCCAACATTGATAGTCCACGCTGTTGAGCACGCCAAACTCGTAGCCATGCTGTTTGAAGTAGCGGATAATTTGTGGCAATGCCGTGACGGTGGTGCGCTTTGCACCGGTGTCGTGCATCAAAAGGCACTGAATGTTGTGTCGCGAACCACAAGCCGAGCGCACGAGTCGGTCGGCGGCAATGTTGTTGCCTCGCGCATCGCCCGAATCAAGGTTCCAGTCCACAAACTGATAGCCGCTGTCGAGCAAAGCCACGCACAGGCGGTCCATAAATTTAGGGTCGGAATTGTATTTGCGGTAAATCGAGTTGCTGCTACCGCCGGGGAAACGCATGATGCGCGCACGCTTGCCGGTGTATTTCTCAATCAAGTCGTTGAGTTTGTTGAGGTCGGCAAAGTAGGAGTCGATGCTTTTATAGATTTTGAAATTGTGCGAATAGGTGTGGATTGCCACCTCATGGCCGTCTTTGGCAATGGCTGCCATGCGGTTGAGGTAGGGGGTGAACTGCGCAGTGACGAAGAATGTGGCTTTCACCCTCTCTTGGCGCAGAATGTTCAATATCTGATCGGTGCACACCGATGGGCCGTCGTCGAAAGTGAGATATACGATTTTCTCGTTTTTGCCCACCACACGGAGTTGTTCGGTCACGGTGGTCACATTGTGGGCAGAGTCGTTCACCGAATAGGTCACCTCATAGATGCCCTGTCGGTTCCAGTTCACCCTCGAAGCGTCGATGGTGAGTTTTGCCTCGCCCGAATTGTCGGAATATTTCACGCCACGCGTCAGGAAGGTGGAGTCGTGAGGCTCGCCCTCCATAATCATCATTGGTCCACGAGTGGTGAGTGTAGGCGCGATGGTGTCGTCGGGAGTGGAGTCGAAAATCGACGCTCCCGCTTTATTAGTGCACGATATGGTGGTGGCAACGATTGTGGCTAACGTAATGATAAATGCGGCTTTTCGCCAAGATTGAAACAAATTCACTTTACTAATGTTTTTTATGTGTGCGTGGATTTTACGGAAAATTTGGGTAAAACCTTTGTACAATACTATTTTAAAATATCAAACCCCGATGACTCGGTGCGAACTTCTTTAAATTGAACTACAAAGTTACGAAAAAATCCAAGAATTATAACAAGCAAATCAGAACATTAGGCACTTTTTAACATATCGGCAAACACATCACCGCACCAACGCCCCACACAGGCACTTTTCGGCTCAGTGGAAAAGTCTTGGGGATAGATTATGCATTGTTGACGAATCGTGAATGTAATCAAAAACAAAAACATAAAAAACAACCTTGGAGCAACGTGGAATGCTTCGCATTTGGCGGTGCAACTGTGCGCTTTGCGT
>ERZ857629.4645-NODE-4645-length-10490-cov-2.378150_pt1 | contig 10490 bp, 10 predicted proteins | sample MGYA00519700_ERZ857629 | MGnify/ENA primary metagenome ERZ857629 (study PRJEB31778, sample SAMEA3449351) | human gut metagenome | biome: human gut; feature: human-associated habitat; material: faeces | place: United Kingdom | collected 2010/2012 ... | reverse complement strand
CTACACGCCTCACCCCAAACGCCAGCCCGCTCACCTCGAGTTGCAGAAATTGTCCAGCAGCGTCAGCTTGTCGTCGTATCCCAGACGCTCGTATATTTCGCGTGCTTCGGTCTCGGGAACCTTTTCGGTGACTATCGGAATGTCCTGCTCTATGAGTTCGCGCATGCGTTTTTTAAGAGCATCTATTTCGTCCTGCGACAAATCGTCGCGCCCCTCTATCTCGCAATAGAACCCCTTGGAAACCGAATGGCGGATATAGAACTTGCGGTCCGGATAGAGGTCGCGCACGGCCTTGCTGAGCACGAAGAACAACGTGCGCTGGTACACGCGACTGCCTTCGAAATGGGTTATGTCGATGAAGCGCACCGAGATTGGCTTGTAAACCGCATAGTCCAGCTCCTTTATCTTATTGTTCACGTAAGCCGCCAGAAAAGGGTACCTGTTTTTCAGCGACAATATGTTTATCACCTCGGACAGCGTGGTACCCATACCTACTATGATTTCGCTGCCGTTGTTTTCGCATCTGACCTTGATTGTTTTCGACATGTGGGTTTATTTTTTCACTTGGTTTTATTTTTGGTAAAACTATAAAAATTCGGTAATTTTGACAAAACTTATTCTAACGGACATTTCTGCATATGCGAATCTCTCAAACACTTAAACTGCATAAAATTATTTTTATCGCCCTGTGCGTGTGGCTGTCGGCATGCTCGACGGAGCGAAAAGTGGTCATTATTTCCACTAACGACATTCATGCCGCCATAGACAAATTCCCGTATCTGGCCTCGACGGTGGAAAGAATCAGAGAGCAAAATCCGGGCGAGGTCGTTCTCGTCGATGCGGGAGACCGCTGGACCGGCAATCCGTTCGTGGACTTGGCCACTCCCCCCTTCTACCCCATAATCGCGCTCATGGATTCGCTCGGATACGACGTAGGAACTTTCGGCAACCACGAATTCGACAAGGGCGTGGACACTCTGGCCCAGCGCGTAAAAGACATGACTTTCGAACTCACGTGCGCAAATCTGAACTCGGGCCAGACCTCTCTGCCCCAGCCCGCCCCATACGTATTCAAGGAAGTGAACGGCGTGAAGCTATGCTTCGTAGGGCTCGTAACCAACTTCATAAACGGACATCCCGACGGCAAGGACGAGAGTTTCGAAGGTCTGACTTTCTATTCGCCTTTCGAAACGGCCGAGGCTCTCAGCTCGCTGAAAGACAGTTGCGACGTGCTCATAGGCCTGACGCACATAGGCGACGACATGGATTCGGTTCTGGCCGTGCGCGTTCCGCAGTTCGACCTTATACTGGGCGGCCACTCGCACACGGTCATCGACACTCCGCGCAAGTACGGCGATGTGGTGGTCACTCAAACCGGAAGCAAGCTCAAATATGTCGGAATCACCACCCTGACGCTTGAAAACGGCAGGCTCAAACACATAGATAACCGCCTGATTCCGCTCGACACCGTCCCCTCGCCCAAATTTCAGGCAATGGTGGACTCTTTCAACGACAATCCGGTCCTGAACGCTCCAATCGGCAGCACGGGCGAGGAGATGACCCGAAGCGGAGTGGTGAACATGATAACCGATGCCGTCCGGCGGAGCACGGGCAGCGACATAGCCTTCTACCACTCGGGAGGCATTCGGGTGGAGACGCTCGCAAAGGGCGGAGTCAGCACCGCCGACATGTTCCGCATCGACCCGTTCGCAAGCGAAATATATCTGGTGCGCATGACGGAGCGGGATATAGAATCGCTCATCGTGAACAAATTCAACGATACGGCCAATCCCAAAGAGTCGCACTGCATAGACCTCAATCCGTCGGGAGCAAGCTACGCCGTAATCACTGACGAGGCAGGTCAGGCCGTCGGAATAGAATTTCATCCCGACAAGAAACGCGAGACCTACACCGTAGCGATGCCCGACTACCGTTTCAACAAAAGAGCCGACGCAGAGCCGACCGGACAGCTCGTAACGGGCATTCTCAAAGACATGTTCGAGGACCGTTCGCCGGTAATGCCGGACGACACCCCGAGAGCGGACATAAAACGGAAGCCGGCCGCCTGAAACCGCGCGACAGAAGTAAGTTTTTCAAACAGATAGCCCTGACCGGTGCGCCATGCGTGCCGGTCACACATCTGCTCGACAGATACATGCAACATTTCGATATCCGCTAAACGGAACGAAAGCCGTTTTTCAGAGGCTCTACATGAATGATTGTCTGCGTTCCGTCGCCGAAGCGTTCCCTTAGACGCCGTTCTATTCCGACGGTTATGGAGTGCGACTGCCCCACGGTCATATCGTGCGGAAGACGGATATGGACTTCGACGGCTATGTTCTGTCCGATGCGTCGAGTTTTCAGATTGTGCGGATCGGACACATTTCCGTCCGAGGTGACTATGTCGATTATCTCCTTTTCAGTGGAAGCCGGAAGCGAATGCTCCACGAGTTCGTTCACGCCTGACACAACCAAATCGTAGGCGACCTTGACTATCAGCGCCGACACCATTATCGCCGCTATCGGGTCGAGTATGCGCCACGAACCGCCCAGAAAACGCGCTCCTCCGATTCCGACGAGCGTCGCCACGGAAGAGAGCGCATCGGAACGGTGATGCCAAGCATTGGCCACGACGGCAGGCGAATTCAGGCGTCGGCCCTCGACGACGGTATACCGGTAGAGAGCCTCCTTGACTATAATGGAGACACCCGCAGCAATGACCGCCACAAGACCCGGGCGCGGTATCTGCTCCCCCTCGACAACCCGCTTTATCAATCCGACGCTATTCGCGAATATGCCTATCGCAACGGCGGCCAGTGCCAGCCCTATCAGCACGCTGGCCAGAGTTTCGTACTTGCCGTGTCCGTAATCGTGATCCTCGTCGCGCGGTCTGGATGACAGCCTGACGCACACCAGCACAACGATGTCGGTAGCGAAGTCCGACACCGAATGGACGGCATCGGCAATCATCGCACCGCTGCGTCCCGCAAGACCCGCCGCCAGCTTGCCGGCGGCAAGGGCCACGTTCACGGCGAGTCCCACTGCCGTTACCCTATATATACGTCTGGCTCTGTTATCCGCATCCATGAATTCCGAACTTTAATACGGGACAATATTAGCGATAACGGAGCTGAAAATCAAATGCGGGAAGTTATTTTCGTTTTTATTTACAGGATGTTGCGAATCCGGAAATTAGTCGTTATATTTGCAGCGCCTTGTGCGCGGAATGCCGCACGCAAAGCAATGCAAACCAATGTTCAACTTTTAACGAGCGATTGTATCGCACTGTAAAACAAAATGGAAGAAAACAAAACTTCTAAGGTATCCAACGAGAATTTCGACTGGAACGCCTACGAAAACGACCTCGACGTCTACAACGAGCCGAAGGAAGCAATCACCGAGAAGTACGACCAGACCCTCTCGAAGGTTCAGGTAGGCGAAGTGGTTGAAGGTACCGTAATAGGTATCAACAAACGCGAAGTGGTGGTAAATATCGGCTACAAGTCCGAGGGCATCATTCCCGCCACCGAGTTCCGTTACAACCCCGATTTGGCTATCGGAGAAAAAGTCGAAGTGTTCGTAGAGAGCGCAGAGAACAAGAAAGGCCAGTTGGCCCTCTCCCACAAAAAAGCACGTCAGCTCAAAAGCTGGGACAGAGTCAATCAGGCTATGGATAACAACGAAATCATCAAGGGTTACATCAAATGCCGTACAAAGGGCGGTATGATTGTGGACGTATTCGGAATAGAGGCATTCCTCCCCGGTTCGCAAATCGACGTAAAACCCATTCGCGACTACGACATCTACGTGGACAAGACCATGGAGTTCAAGGTAGTCAAAATCAATCAGGAGTACCGCAACGTCGTCGTTTCGCACAAGGCTCTTATCGAAGCCGAGCTCGAAGCGCAGAAGCAGGAAATCATGTCCAAACTCGAAAAGGGCCAGATTCTCGAAGGTACCGTCAAGAACATCACCTCTTACGGCGTATTCATCGACCTTGGCGGAGTGGACGGTCTCATACACATCACCGACCTGAGCTGGGGCCGCGTAAACCACCCCGAGGAAATCGTTCAGCTCGACCAGAAGCTCAACGTAGTGATTCTGGACTTCGACGATACCAAAAAGCGTATCGCTCTGGGTCTGAAACAACTTACCCCGCATCCGTGGGACGCTCTGGACAAGAACCTCAAAGTGGGCGACAAAATCAAAGGTAAGGTGGTCGTTATGGCCGATTACGGCGCATTCGTCGAAGTCGCTCCCGGTATCGAGGGTCTGATTCACGTATCCGAAATGAGTTGGAGCCAGCACCTGCGTTCGGCTCAGGAATTCATGAAGGTCGGCGACGAAGTGGAGGCCGTAATCCTCACGCTGGACTACGACGAGAGAAAGATGTCTCTGGGCACCAAACAGCTCACTCCCGATCCGTGGGAAGGCATCGAGACCAAATATCCTGTCGGCAGCAAACACACCGCAAAGGTTCGCAACTTCACCAACTTCGGCGTATTCGTCGAAATCGAGGAGGGTATCGACGGACTTATCCACATTTCGGATTTGAGCTGGACCAAGAAAATCAAACATCCGGCAGAGTTCACCCAAATCGGCGCAGACATCGACGTGATAGTTCTGGAAATCGACAAGGAGAACCGTCGTCTCAGCCTCGGCCACAAACAGCTCGAAGAGAATCCGTGGGATGAGTTCGAAGCTCAGTTCGCAGTAGATTCCATTCACGACGGAACAATCACCGAAATCACCGACAAGGGCGCAATCGTTTCCCTCGGCGAGAACATAGAAGGCTTCGCTCCTACCAAACAGCTCGTCAAAGAGGACGGCACCACTGCAAAAGTAGGCGAAACGCTTCCGTTCAAGGTTCTGGAATTCTCCAAGACCACCAAGCGCATCCACCTCTCGCACACCCGTGTCTTCGAAGAGGCCAAACGTGCCGAGGAAAACGCTGCAAAGGCTGAAAGGAAAGCGGAAGCCGACGACATGAAATCTTCGGTAAAGAAGATTAACGCGTCGGTGGAGAAAGCCACGCTCGGCGACATCGCCGGTCTGGCAGAGCTGAAAGCCAACTTGCAGGAGGCTGAAAAAGCTGCAAAGAAAGAACAGGAATAATTCCCGCCCGAGCGGAGGCGCAAAAGGCCAATGTCTTTCGAAGTAACCATACTCGGCAACGGCGCGGCACTCCCGACGGCAACCAAACATCCGGCTGCTCACGTACTCAATGTACGTGAGCAGTTTTATTTGATAGACTGCGGCGAAGGCACTCAGATACAGCTCATTCGTGCAGGCATCAACCCTCAGAGGATAAACGCCGTATTCATCTCGCACCTGCACGGCGACCATCTGTACGGTCTGTTTCCGCTGATTTCGACGCTGGCACTGCAAGGCCGCCAGACACCGCTGCGCGTATTCGGGCCTAATCCGCTCGGCAAGATTATAGACAATCATTTGCGCTATTTCGACACGGGAATCAAGTACGAGATTATCTTCACGCCGGTAGATACCCGGACGCACGCGATGATATTCGAGAACAAGGTGATGGAGGTCTACTCCGTTCCGTTAAGGCACAGAGTGCCGGCGTGCGGCTACATGTTTCGTGAGAAAACTCCCGAGCTGAACGTGCGCAAGGAGATGATAGACTTTTACGCACTCGATCTCAAACAGATTCTGGCGGTCAAACGAGGCGAAGACATAATCACGGAAAGCGGCGAAACGATACCTAACGGCCGCCTCTCATATCTGCCATATACGCCGCGAAGCTATGCCTATCTGAGCGACACCCAATACTCTGCGAAAGCAGCCGCGACAGTCAAGGGTGCGGACCTGCTCTACCACGAAGCGACATTCCGCATTTCGGACAAGGCACTGGCCCGCCAAACCGGACACAGCACAACCGCCGATGCGGCAAAGGCGGCACTGAAAGCCGATGCAGGACATCTGCTCATAGGACACATATCCAACCGATACAAAAACACCGAAGAGGTAATAGCCGAAGTACGAAGCATCTTCCCGAACTCCGACATAGCTGCCGAGTTGCAGACATACAAAATCGAAAAGAAACGATAGATGCGTCGGACTTTATTTCAGTCCGTCGTTTTTTTGTATTCAGTACTATTCTCATTTCCATTCCGAAAAATATGCCGTCATGTCATTCTGCCGACATATCGTTTGGGGATTTCAGGCTTTTATCGTAAATTTACGAGGTTAAAAATCGCAAGCTATGGACAGGCGGGAATTTTTGAAGGTATTCGCTGCTTCGACAGCGTTCTCGATGCTCAGGCCCATGGATATAATGGCCGGAGAGAAAATCAACAGGCCTCTTCGCATCGGCTTCATAGGTACCGGAAGCCGCGGCACGAGCGTCGTAACAGCCATGAGCCACAATAACAACATCGAAATCTATGCTCTGGCAGACCTGTTCCGCGACCGGATAGACGATGTAAAACCGCAGCTCGACAAACTCAACGCCGCAAAGGGATTGCCTCCGGTAGCCGAAGAGAACATTTACGTAGGCGGCGACGCTTACAAGAAACTTCTGCGCGACAAACAGGTGGATGCCGTCATCATCTCGACACCTGCATACGCCCACCCGATGATTTTCGAAACGGCCGTCAAAGCGCACAAACACGTCTATTGCGAAAAGCCGTCGGCTCCCGACGTGTGGGGGACAAGACGCATGATGAAAGCGGCACGCGGCGTGAGAAACCTGTCTTTGGTACTCGGATTCCAAGTGCGCTACGCTTCGGCATACGACGAAATGATTCGCCGGATTCACAACGGAGATATAGGCGAGGTGCTCACCGCACAACTATACTACAACGGAAGCGGCGGCGGTGGGAAACGTCCGGCGGTGGAAAACGACGAATTTCGCATACGCAACCATTTCCAGTATCTGGCCCTTTCGGGCGGTATACTCAATGACCAAGGAATACATATTCTGGATATATGCAACGACGTTCTGAACGCCGTACCACAATACGCGCTCGGCATAGGCAACGACAAAGGCAGACGTTACGAATACGGAGACACGCTGACCAACTATCATGTCGTATACGGTTATCCCAACGGTGTGAACGTGTCGATACAGTCGTTACAGATAGGCAGCCGTTTCGGAGACGTCTGCGCCAGATTCTTCGGCACCAAAGGCATGGCCGAGGCCCACTACTCCGGCGGCGTGTTCATCACGGGCGAAAACAAATGGGACTCGGGGGCAGACAATGCGCTCTCGGATGCGGATGCCAACAAAGGCCGCTCGTTCGTGGACAGCATCGTAAACAAGGCCTATATCAACCAGATAGAGAGTGCCTGCAACTCGACACTTACGGCCATGCTCGGACGCGAAGCCGTTTTGAAAGGCAGGAAACTGACTTGGGACGAGATGTTGGAGGAAAATCAGCGCTACGGCCAGCAACCCGATTTAAGCAAATTCTAATTCTCAAAAACATAAAAGCACATGAAAACAATCAAAAAATTTCTTCTCGGTGCACTTGCCGTAGCGGCCATATCGACCGCATCGGCACAGGACATTACTGTCGGACTTTTGAGCGGAGGAATGGGCAACCCCGATGCCGCACTGAAAAAACTGCACGACGCGGGATTCAAGGCCTGCCAGATAGGATTCAACACCTCGTGGGATCAGGCTTTCGCCGACCAGCTCAAAGAACTCATGCAGAAATACGACGTGAAGGTCAGCGCAATGATTTACTGCACCCCGGGCGGACGCTGGAACCTTCTGGAAGGTCCCGAGACAATCGGTCTCGTTCCGCCGCTGAACAGGCTGCGCTATTTAGACAACTACAAGAAAGCCATAGACTTCTGCGCAATGGCCGGTATTCCCGCATTCCACTCGCACTTCGGATTCATTCCCGAAGAGCCCACCAACGAGCTTTACCCCGGATTCATCGCGACGATGAAAGACCTCGCATCGTATGCGAAGGAAAAAGGCGTGATGATTTACTGCGAAACAGGTCAGGAAACCCCGACCACGCTTATACGTGCAATCACCGACATCGGAACGGGTAACGTATTCGTGAACTGCGATGTGGCCAATCTCATACTTTACGGCAAGGCCAATCCGGTGGATGCAATCCGTCAGTTCGGTCCGCTGCTCAAAGAGCTCCACGCAAAGGACGGCAAGTATCCGACCAATCCCTATTACCTCGGTCGCGAAACCAAGATTCCGGAAGGCGACGTGAACTTTCCCGAAGTTGTCAAAGCCCTCAAAGACATAGGGTTCAAGGGAGTGATGACAATCGAATGCGAGCTTAGCGGCGACAACAACGACTATGTTCTGGAAACCAAAAAGTATCTGGAAAAACTAATCAAGGATACCTACAAAAAGAAATAACCGATATTTCGACAGTATGCTTTCAAGCGGCTCGACGTACACCGGAATCGAGCCGCTTGTTTTAACCCCTCGGCATTATGAGACATTACTTAATCATATTTTTCGCATGTATATTCTCGCACGGAATATCATATGGCATGGTTACAGATACTCTCGACATTAAAAATACCGGAATTTCCGAAAGATATGTCGATTCCGTATTGAATACTATTCTTGAAATAGCAATGCCCGCCCAAGAGAACTTCAAACTATACCCTACCGAAAACATGTGGACTTTTCTGAAACTTGATACGCGAACTGGAAAAATATGGCAGTTGCAATACGATGTACAAGGCTATAAGCAAACGGAAGTTTCGGTAAACAGCGACATTGTCTACAACAATAAACCAGGCCGCTTTGAATTGTATGCGACACAAAACATGTATAACTTCCTACTTATAGACAAGGTATACGGAAACGTATATCAAGTTCAATGGTCTGCCAATGAAAAAAATCGAGGTATAGTCCATACATATATTCACAGATAACTCTCAACGGCGAATGACGATACGTGAATATTCTTTTTCGGAAGAGCGGCCCACGGCTCGGCTGCTGGAAATATGGCGGCAGTCGGTTACGGCGACGCACAAATTCCTGTCCGCTGCCGACATCGAAAACATCGCGGCTTACGTTCCCGAAGCAATCGCCCGAATGCCCCTTATAGCCGTACTCGAAGACGAGAACGGAGCAGCAGTCGGTTTTGCGGGCGTCATGCACAACAAATTAGAAATGCTTTTCCTGCATCCCGACGTTCGAGGCGCTGGTTACGGCAAACAGATAGTACGGCATCTTATCGACAAACACTCTGTGAATTACGTCTGCGTAAACGAACAGAATCCCGAAGCCGCAGGGTTTTACCGACATATGGGATTCCGGCTTTTCAAGCGTGACGAAACCGACGAGCAAGGCGGGCCGTTCCCGATTCTGCATATGAAACTCTGAACCCAGCAAAAGCGATTTACTGCATCCGTTTTTGCCTGCCGGCGAAATTCATACGACAGCCCGATATTATTAAAGACTGCCAATGGTATCGGACATTCGCTATTTTTCCATGATTTTTATTACCTTTATCTCACACCAAACAAAAAAAAACATTTGAATACAGACAAGATACGCCGTCAGTTCGATTCTATTGCCGAGAAATACGACGAAGGCAGGAGGTGCTTCATCCCTTGCTTCGACGACTATTATGTAAACTCGATAAGCCTGTTGAAGGAGATTGTGCCCGAGGCGAAGAAGATTGCAGACTTGGGCGCCGGAACGGGGCTTCTGACCAAGGAGATGTACATGCTTTATCCCGATGCGCAGTTCACGCTCATCGACATTTCGGACGACATGCTCGAAGTTGCACGCCGACGTTTTGCAGGTCTGGAAGGCTTCAACTTCAAGGCGGCGGACTATTCGCACGACTTGCCGGACGGCTGCGACATCATCTGCTCGGCTCTCTCAATCCACCACTTGACTGATGAACTGAAACGGCAGCTCTATCGCACTATTTTCGAAGCATTGCCGGAAGGAGGCGTGCTCATCAACCTCGACCAGTTCAAGGCCGACTCTCCTGTAATAGACAAGGCTTGGACCGATTGGTGGATAAATTATATCGACCGCAGCGCCATAACTGCCGAGGAAAAGGCCAAATGGCTTGAACGCAAAAAATTGGACCGAGAGAACAGTGTGGCCGCAACGCTCGGAATGCTCCGAGAAGCAGGTTTTGCTCAGGCCGAATGCGTATATGAGTTCATGAAATTCGCCACGGTTATGGCAGTAAAATAATAAAGACACCCACCGGCATGGAAACACTGCGCAGACTGCTCGAAGAGCGATTCGGCAAAGGGATGAACGCAACAATCGGCCGCATCATCGTCAGCGGAAATATGTGGGACGAGGCTATGGAGCTTGTTTCGGATGCTGATGCACAAGTCGCATTCCGCGCAGCATGGGCGCTGCAATGGGCCATGGAACATGCCGGCAGGCCGCTTACGGACTACTCTTGTCATATCGTCGGGACATTTCTTAGCTCGCAAAACGGGAGCGTGCAAAGAATATACTCGAAACTGCTGCTCGAAGTGATGCGCAAAACGAATTTCGACGACATCACCAA
>ERZ857629.4642-NODE-4642-length-10499-cov-2.999713_pt1 | contig 10499 bp, 6 predicted proteins | sample MGYA00519700_ERZ857629 | MGnify/ENA primary metagenome ERZ857629 (study PRJEB31778, sample SAMEA3449351) | human gut metagenome | biome: human gut; feature: human-associated habitat; material: faeces | place: United Kingdom | collected 2010/2012 ... | reverse complement strand
TATTTCTGTGCAGATATCCATGCATTTCTTTTCTGCCTTGAAGAATTTAATCATCTCGTTATACAGCCCCTGTACTTCTGCCGGAAAACTATCGAGTTTAAACAAATCTGCCTCATAGACTTCATCCCCAAGTAATGATGCATCGATTACCGATTTGGGTGAAATCTTGTAGGTCTCACATTCTTGAACCGTAGGATGCTTTCTTGGGCAGAATTTCTTGAGGATAATTTTCAGAGGAGATAGGTGGCTTCTGATATGTCTTAGAACTTCGCTTACAGAATTATAGTAGTTATTGTGGTCCGTAGCAAATTGATTGTTGAAAGTGGGTTCAAACTTTTTCAGTCGTTCCAGTTCTTTTTCCATTTTTTCGCGGGCTTGAGCTATGAATTCTGAAAGCTTTTCTATTTCGTCTAGGTCCTTGTGCTTCATTTCGAGTGCACAAGTGAGGCGATTTGCTCCATCCTTTTCAAATTTGGAGACTATTTCCTTTATCTGATTTAGTCGGTCTAGTGTAGGCTCGATATCAGAATGGTAATATGCCTTGCGGCATTTTTCTTTTTGGTCTGTTGTCATATTTTAGGGGGTGTCTTTAATTTATATAATTTATCTTTATAATTTCCCTCCACATCAATCAGACCCTTATCAACGAGCGTTTTGAGATAATCTCGTGTTCTTGAAACTTTCAGGCCTGTAGCTTTTGAAATGGATTTTAAATCAGATTTTCCGTTATTGACGATGAAATTGATGATTTCCTGCTGGTTGTCTCCAATTGGGATTTGTTCATTCGGTAGGATGATTTCCTTGCAGGTTTCATCATGATTCATCGATGCTATCAACTCGAATACCCGGTGCATCTGGCTATAGGCAATCTTATCTTCTGGCGTAGTCTCACTTAGCCGGGAGAGTTCCTTGGCATAACCTAGAGCTCGCTGAAGATCGCCGTTTTCCGTAAGATAGTTGTAAAGCTTGTTCTTGCGGAAATATCTTACGGTCTTTTCGTAGCCAGGCATATAGCGCTGAAGCTCAGGAATGAGCTGCTCGTAACTGTCGTAACGCTTCACGGAAAGTTGAGGCAGGAAATGCAGCAGAAACCAGAATTCCGTGCATGGATTGGTTTCCACCCACATAATCTTACGGCTGCTCTTCTTGCGTATCTTGGAGTAAGTTTCCATTTCTTTGGGATTCTGCAACAGACGGTCCATATCAACAAGGCAGATTACATAGTCGGTTTCGCATTTTACATACGACTCTGCCAATTTTGCCATGTGAGGAATGTCGGAATGTTGGGGAAAATCGGGTGCCACCTTAAAGGGGTAGCGGCAGGCGATGCGGAGCGAGTCGAAGTAGAACCACTCCGTCTCGCCTTCACCTATGATTGCTATACTTTTCTTTACTGCCATATTCTAATCCTCCTTATCTAGATAAATACTTCCAAGGAATGGTAAATCCACCAGCTTGCCTTGCTTGTAGGCATTATATGGATTCATCGTCTTGTGTAGTCCCAGCGAACTGAGACGTTTCAACTGGGTGGCGCCTTCACGGCTCTTGTCTGTAAACCATACCACATCCCGACGGATGTAGTCTTCGTTCAGCAGATTGATGTCGTGGGTGGTCATGAGCAGCTGGCTAGAACCCTCGCTGTTGGCAAGAAACAACTTGATGAAGTAGGAGAGAAGCTCATAATGGATGCTCGTTTCCACCTCGTCGATAGGGATGAAATTGTTGTGGTGAAGCACATAATAAAGTACCACCGACATGCCCAGAAACCTGTGGGTGCCTGCCGATTCCATTCGTTCGTGTAAAGTATATTCGCCGCCGTCGCCCGTATGCTGGAATAGTATCTCATCATGCTTAAGCGTACCACGGCGGAGCATCTCTACTTTAGCCTCCTCTGGGATGGGAGCACTCTTGATGGTCTTCTCCATTTCCGGAGTGATACTTTCTTCGCGGTCGTCTAGCGAAAGGTCGGTGATGTTGAAGTCGCTCGCTTTCAGCATCTGTAACAGAAAGCGTTTCTTCTTGCCATCCTTGTCATGGCGCAATTCGTCTTTCACATTGAAGGTCAGGGAGGCGCGCGGGCTCAGCGTGTCTCGCATTCCCGAATAGAAGAATTCTGCCACGATATTCAGCCGTGATGTGGTTGCATTCGATTGTCCGAAGGCTGCCATAACCGTGCAGTTGTTGGTAGTATTGCCGGCGATGGCTCGCTGGGTGGCTTTGTTGATGCCCGATTTGCTGCCAAAGGTAACTTCCGAGTGGTCTGTTTCCTGCTGGTAGCTGCGGCTGTATAGCTTGGTAGGGCGTGAGCTTGTATAAACCATCAGCATCTCCTCGTAGATTCGCTTTTCGTCGAATTCCAGGCTTAGGACGTATTTTTCCCGGTTGAGCCAGAAGATCATCTGCATCGAGGAGTGTTCCTTGCGGCTGTGATTATCCAGAAGAAAAGGAACATACCCCATTCCCATATTCTTGTTTTCCGGCTTGTCGAGCATGGTGCGGCGGAAGAATGCGAGGGCATCGAGCAGGGTGGTTTTGCCGCTGGCGTTGCTGCCATACACGATACCAATCTTGAGGAGTTCAACACCTTCTGCCACTTCGTATAGGTATTGGCTTCTCATCTTGTCATCATTAGTAGGAAGGAAGCTGAGCGTTTGCCTTTCCCTGATGCTGAAGAAGTTTTGTATTTGAAATTCCTGTATCATAGCTGTTTTTTTGCTGCAAATATACGATAAAAAAGCAGAAATGCAAAATGAAAATTTGTGTTTCGTGAAAAATTCACGTTATTTAATATTAAAAGCTGTGTTTTCCGTATTTTTTTCCTATTTTAAAGAGGTTTTTTGTTGGCGAAATGCTGTTTAAAAGTAGCATAAAGGCTTTTCTTAAACCTGCTAATGAGTTATAAAAATGAAAATAAATCCCATTTCATTTTGTTTTTTGCCGGTTTCTTCGTACCTTTGCGCATGGATTTGGCAGGAGCCGCTTCCAGACATTTTAGTAAAAACAAAGCATTGACTATTATTGTGGTCTTCCAGAAAAAGCGTAGGAAACTTTCTTTCTGAATATACGACCGCACCAATAATGGTTGGCTTCATCTGTGGTAAGCATAGGTGAGCCTCTCGTCAAATATGTAGAGTCAATGTTCATGCCCGATATAGGGTGTGAGCATTCTTATATTTGACGGTGGTTCAGACATTTCCTCGGCTTGCCACGGAAGACCTTAAGAATCGTTCACACCCTTCTTTTGTGTCTTTTTGTGAGTAGCCTGATGATAGTTGGATGCAGAATCTAACTGTTGAATAGAATGGATACATTAAATCTCTATCATGAGCTTGAACAGCTCTTGCGAATGAATAGCCGTTATTGTATGGATGACGGTAGATTACTGAAGAACCGAATAGTGGAGGATGCTTTGAGCATTCAGCCTCTTCTGGTGAAGGAACTTCTTGATAATGAAAAATTGCAGAAAGCGTTCTTTACCGATGTTGAGGGGGTTATGGTCTTTGATAAGGTCAAGTTCCAGCGTTTTGTATCTGATACTCAGTTTTTAGGCGGCAGCTATACGATGTTCAAGAACAAAATCGGTTTGGCAAATGAAAATGGTCGCTTTGTGAGTGAAAGCAGAGAGGTGGTTCTTTCATGGCCTTATAAGGACTGTATGCTTGAAGGTGGCCAAACGAAAGAAGATGCAAAGCGAAACGAAGTTTTTTGGAATGAGACTCTGGCTCCAGATGAGGTAAACCGATTGACAGAACCAAAGGTCTTCTCTAACTTTAAGCGTTATGATAAAGAGGGTGAGCATCAGGTAGAACACCTTTCTGATACAGAAAATTTGATCATTAAAGGTAATAATCTGCTAGCCTTGCATTCTTTGAAAAAAAGTATGCGAAGCAAGTGAAATTGATTTATATTGATCCGCCGTACAATACAGGAAGTGATGAGTTTGGTTATAATGATAGTTTTAATCATTCTTCATGGCTAACGTTTATGAAAAACAGATTAGAAGTCGCACGTATGCTTTTATCTGACGAAGGTTCTATTTTTGTTCATATAGATCATCATGAACTCTATTATATAGGCGCTTTGCTGGATTCTATTTTTGGAGTAGAAAATAAAGTACAAGTTATTTCTGTTAAGACTGCAACGCCTGCAGGCTTTAAGACAGTAAACCCTGGACCAATAGATGTAACTGAATACATTCTTTTTTATACGAAACATAAAAATAGTTTTAATTTTAAAAAGGCTTATGTTCCAGTTGGTTATAACGTTAATTATAATCTTGTGTTAGAGAAGAATGAAGATATTCTCAAATGGAAATTTACTCCAATAAAAGATGCGATGTTACAATCACTAGGTTTCAAAACAGAAAAAGAAGCCAAGGATAGGTATGGAGATATGTGGAAGACATTAAAAAGTCAATTGATATCTCAATATGCCTTTAATCATTCTGATAATGTTGTAAGTGTACGTGATCCTCATAAACCAACAGAGACAGTAAAATCGTTAATGAAACAATCAAAGGAAGTTGGTCATGTTATAGCTTATGAAAAAGAAGATGGAACAATTTCTTATTTCTATAATGGAGGAGCTTTAGCTTTCTATTCTAATAAAATGCAAGTGATCGATGGAGAAAGGTGTGTTACTGAATTATTAACAGACTTTTGGAATCATATTTCTTGGGCAGGTATTGCAAAGGAAGGTGGAGTTAAACTTAAGAATGGGAAAAAGCCTGAAAAGTTACTCAAGCAAATTATAGAAATGACCACAAATGAAGGGGATCTCGTTTTAGATTTTCATTTGGGTTGCGGTACAACTGCAGCTGTTGCTCACAAATTAAAAAGACAGTATATTGGTGTAGAACAATTGGATTATGGAAAAAATGATAGTACAATAAGACTCCAAAATGTCATTAACGGCGATAAAACAGGCATCAGCAAGAGCATCGGTTGGCAAGGTGGAGGCTCTTTTGTCTATTGCGAACTTTCAAAAGCGAATGGAAAATTTGCTGATGAGATTGAAAAAGCAGAAACAAACGGTCAATTGATGGATATCTGGAATCGTATGAAGGCTACAGATTATTTGAACTATAAGGTTGATGTAAAAAAAGTTGATGCCAACGTGACAGACTTTGATAGTTTGAGCTTGGATGATCAGAAACGTTTCCTTATAGAATGTCTGGATAAGAATCTGCTCTATGTTCCTCTATCTGATATAGACAGTAATGAGTATGGTGTGACGGATGAGGATAAGCGTTTGACACGTGAGTTCTATCATATAAATTGATAAAGATGGCAAAACTACAAGATACTTTAGATAAAATGTTTGGGCAACTAAATATTGCCCAAACGCAATTGCCGGAATATTTTGAAACGGGATTGAATCCTTCAAAACGTCTGCGCCCATATCAGGAGGAATGTATGAAGTATTTTCTGACTTACATGAATCCTGATAAAAACTTTTACGGAAAACAACGAAGTCCTCATCTGCTCTTCCATATGGCTACAGGCTCAGGAAAGACGATGATGATGGCACTTGCCATGCTTTATCTCTATGAACGTGGATATAGGAACTTTCTGTTCTTTGTCAGCAGTAATAATATTGTAGAAAAGACGCGTGATAATTTCTTGAATTCGTCTTCTTCAAAATATCTGTTTGCACCAATTCTTACTATAGAAGGCAGAAAGGTGGAAGTAAAAGAAGTGAAAAACTTCCAGGGGACAGATTCTGATAGCATCAACCTTTGTTTGACTACCATTCAAGGTTTGCATGCAGATTTGACTGCGGAAAAAGAGAATGCTGTAACTTATGAAGATTTTACGGCAGAACCTGTTGTGCTGATTGCTGATGAAGCACATCATCTGAATGCTGAGACAAAAGCGGCAAACAAACGTAGCAAGAAAGAAGCTGAATACGTTCAAAACTGGGAACGCACTATTACCAATATCTTTCAGAGAGATAATGGAAAACTACCGAATATTTTGTTGGAGTTTACTGCTACTATGGATTTAGCAGATCAGGCTATTGCCCAGAAATATGATGATAAAATAATCTTTGATTATACATTAAAGCGCTTTCGTGAAGATGGTTATTCCAAGGAGGTTGAGACTTTCGTAACAGACTTGGACGAATTGGATCGTGCTCTTCAGGCTATGATTCTAAGCCAGTACAAACGCAAGGTTTTTGTAAAGTTGGGACAAGACATCAAGCCTGTAATCATGTTGAAGTCAAAATCCATCAAGGATAACAAGGCTAACTATGAAGCCTTTAAAGAGCGTGTTGCAACACTCAAACTAGCAGACATTAGCAATATTAGAGCTAGGGCAAAGGAAGACCTGTTGGCGGCTTTTAATTATTTTCAGTCAAATGGTGTGACTGATGAGAATCTGATATTGGAACTTCAGAATGATTTTTCCGAAAAGCGTCTGTTGCTTGTGGATGGTAAAACGATTACGCCAGAGAAACAAAGGCTGCTTAATTCTCTAGAAGATGCTTCAAATGGCATCAGAGCGATTTTTGCCGTTGATATGCTGAATGAAGGATGGGATGTATTGAATCTCTATGATATAGTACGACTTTATGATACTCGTGATGCTAACAGAGGCAAGCCTGGAAAAACAACTATGCAGGAAGCTCAGCTTATAGGAAGAGGTGCTCGTTACATGCCTTTCAGAGACCCCTCTGATGATTCTTTGGCGATAGATAAGCGTAAGTACGATTGTGATGTTGCTAATCCTTGTCGCGTAGTAGAAAAACTGCATTATCATAGTGCTCATAATCCACGCTATATCCAAGAGTTGCGCAACGCCCTTATTCAGACTGGTATTATGGCCGAGCATCATGTACAAATCAATCTTTTTATGAAAGATGACTTTAAGAAAAGCCGCCTCTATACCAAAGGGATTGTGTTTGTAAATGAAAGAAAAAAAGTGGCCGAAATGGAAGATGATGGCACTTTAGGCAAGTCTATTCTTGATAAGATATTTACTGTTAAAATGCCGACAGGGAAAATGTCTACAGGAATCATTTTTGGAGATAATGCTTCGGCTGAAGAGTTGACTAGTCTTACTATACCGCAATTTGATTTTTTACGGATTGGAAGTCACGTTGTTCGTTCAGCTATGAATAGGTTTTCTACTTATACTTACGAGGTGTTGCATGAGTTGTATCCAAGTTTAAAATCTTGTGCTGAATTTGTAGCATCGGATAATTATCTTGCAAAACTTCAGGTGAAGGTAATAGGCAAATATGCTTCGCTTGCAGAATACGGGCAAGCTGATAAACTATATATAGCTAAAGAACTTCTGAGACAGTTAGAACCTTTGCTTAGGACTCGCGGGAAAACTTATCGGGGAACGAAGACTTTTCTGCCGTTGCCGTTTAATAAGCAATTTCGAGATAATATAATTCTTAAGGTAAACGTATCTGGAGGAGAAAAAGAATTTGGGCGTTCGCAGAAGAATCCGGCAAATATCGATTATACCCTTGATCTTTTTGAAAAAGATTGGTATGCCTATAACGATAATTTCGGTACTTCTGAAGAAAAGGCACTTGTGAAGTATATTGATGGAATCATGCCAAAACTCAAAGAAAAGTATGATGAAATATATCTTGTACGTAATGAGAAGGATGTCTGCATCTACAGCTTTGATGAAGGTGGTGCTTTTGAGCCTGATTACATATTGTTTCTTCGTATAAAGGGAGATGATGCTAAGTATGATAATTTGCAGATCTTTATAGAACCGAAGGGAAACCAACTGCTTCTGAAGGATAAATGGAAAGAAAAATTTCTATTGCAAATCCAACAGATGGCAGACGTACATTGGATAACTAAGGCTGATAGCTTTAATGTATGGGGATTACCTTTCTATAATGAGGAAAGAGAAGCTGCATTCAATACGGATTTTAAAGAGGCTGTTATTGATTTTGGGGTATTAAAAACGAAGAATAAGGCTTGGAAGATTCTAAAGGAGAATAGCATCTCTCCTTCCTGTCGCTTCACCCGTTTCCTCCCTCTGTATTCCATCCAGGCAGCCTGCGGCTACTTTGATAAATATGAGGAACCTGAGGCGGAAGGATGGGTGGATGTATCCTCGTTACCATTCACTCCGAATAGGGAAATGTTCGTGGTTCACGCTAAAGGCAACTCTATGTTGCCGAAAATTAAGGATGGAGACTTATGCGTGTTTGAGCGTTATCAAGGAGGTTCGAGAGAAGGAGAAATCGTACTCTCGCAGGTAAACGAATATTACGAGGAGTATGGCGGAAAATATACCATCAAAAAGTTTCATAGTGAGAAAACTGTGAATGAAGAAGGGGTGGAAGTTCATTCAAAGATAGAACTGCTGCCGCTCAACAAAGATGGCTTCCAGACCATAGAAATTCTAGAAGATAATGAAGCAAATATTGCCGTTGTCGGCATCTTGAAATACATTATCCGTTAACGATAAAAGGGCAAAAGCATTATCCTATCTATCGGGTAAATGCTTTTGCCTTTTCTCTCTGTACATCTTTTATTTCACTTTATTCTACTTCCTCGCACATCGCCATCTCTGCTCCCCGGTAAATCACAACGAGCTGATGAAGCTTCGTGGTCTTCACGGATTCGCGCACGATGTCGCTATCGGCGTAGCGCCTTATCTGAGCAGAAGCTTCTTTGAAGAGATGATTAAGCTGCTCATCGCTGGTGCCCGACTTGCAATATTTCAGTTCCACGATGTAGGAATCTTCCATGTCCTTATAAATGTCGCAAAGGGGCAGCAGGAAGATGTCGGCATAACCGCCGTCGTTGTCAAGTTCTGAGATTGGACGGTAGAACTTGCATTGGCTCGTCATCGCCAGAGTGAAACCATGAACGTAGGCTTCGCCCTTCTGCTTGTCGCGCTGGGAGGAGAAGCGCTTCAGACAATCGGCTATGTAGGCAAAGTAGGGCTTGAAGGCGCCTTCATAGGCAAGTTTGCTCTCCAGCTGGGTCTTGTCGTATTGCTCAAAGGTGAGATCGTTCTCCTTGTAGGTATCCAGCAGATAGGTGTACATCTGGTCGCGCACCACCTCGTTGGGAACCACAAAGCGGGTGTTGCCCTGGTAGGTGCCGTCTATCGTTACCATGCCGAAATAGAAGAGCAGACTCAGGAAATTGTCGGGATCGTTGATGCGCTCGGCTGGGAAATTCTCCATCAGGGTTCCCGTGGTGAATCCCTTGGTCACGATATCCTGTATGATGCTGGCATCGTGGGCAAACTCCTTGTCATGGCGGATGAGCATGCGAATCTTGTCGTAGTCGATGCGGATGTTGTTTTCCACCAGTTTCTTCGGAATATCATAATCGTTGCGGATGTAATTATCTACAAAGTAGAGTACCATCACGGAGTTGTACATGGTTGTGTTGCCGTACTTTTCTTCTGAGAAGCAATAATTGTCGTACCATGGCTTCATCACTTCTATCAGTTCATCCACGCTATGGCGGAATGGCAGCACGCTGGTGTAATAAGCCAGCATTTCACGCACTTCATCCTCGGTGAATCCCACCATTTCGTTGAACTCCGGGGATAGGGAATAGTTGGTGCCGATGTTGAAACCGCTGGTCAGATCGTCCATTGTTACTGGACTTACTCCTGTAACGAAAACTCTGCCTAGTGAATCTCCTGCGGCTCCCTTTATTGTGTCGAAGAAATGTCGCAGATATCCCTCGCCGTGAGTCTGCTCGCAGTATCGGGTTTCATGCTCCTTGTGGGCAAGAATCTGATTGGTAAAATGGTCGTATTCGTCGATGAAGAGATAAATCTTCAAGCCTGCTTCAGCACATTTGTCGCATAGAAATCCCAATTGGGCAACGGCATCTTCCTTTTGGTTCATCTCTTCTTTTATGTCCGGTGGCAAAAGGTGGGCGTATCTGCTGCAGAAGGAATTGAACTTGTTGTTGCAATGGGCGTCAAGTCCTTTTTTGTAATTATCCAATCCTGCTGAAATCATGGCAAAATTCAGGTGAAGGATGAGATAGCTGTTGCGTTCGGGGGTAGGATTTTCTCCGATGTAAAGTTTCCCGAAGAGGCTTTCAAACTTATCCTTTTTGTTGATGTCGTAATAGTTTTCGAGCATGGAGAGGGTAAGGCTCTTGCCGAAACGGCGAGGGCGAATGAAGAAGAAATACATGTTAGATTCTTCTATTTTCTCTATGAATGGGGTCTTGTCAACATAGTAACAATCTCTTTCCATTACATCCTCAAAGTTCTGCATTCCGTAAGGGATGCGCTTGCGATAGATTCGCTTTTGTCTTTCTATTTTTGCCATAATCGAAACCTGCTTTTTGTTTTTATGCCGCAAAGTTAAGATTATTATTTGGAATACGCAAAGTTTTCGGGGCTTTTTCTTGGTGGTTTATCAGAAAATGAGTAGTTTTGCGGACGTGAATCAAATAGATAATGGATAAGATAATGGATAAGACAACGACTCAAATTACGATGCTCGGAACGGGAAATGCTACTGTTTCCCAGATTTATAATACC
>ERZ857629.4637-NODE-4637-length-10507-cov-35.515308_pt1 | contig 10507 bp, 9 predicted proteins | sample MGYA00519700_ERZ857629 | MGnify/ENA primary metagenome ERZ857629 (study PRJEB31778, sample SAMEA3449351) | human gut metagenome | biome: human gut; feature: human-associated habitat; material: faeces | place: United Kingdom | collected 2010/2012 ... | reverse complement strand
TCTGCCCGTTGCATCAAATCATCATACTTCCTGTTTCCTGCACAAGATGCAAGAATCAGGAGGATTAACAACAAATATATGACCTTTTCTTTCATTCCTCTCTTTTTTTTGCAAAAGTACGAAAAAAAAAGAGAAACTACAACATAATGTCTCTATAAAATAAGGAAAAGATACTATCACAAACCGCACATCAGCCGAAAGACGCCCGCACAACAGCTGTTATGCAAGCGCACATCAGGTGATGTGCAAGCGCACAACAGCTGATGTGCGGTCCTAGATACTATATTTCCCAACAATTTCTACTGTCTTTTCCAACAACTTCTATCGTATATATAGAAGTCTTTTACTAGGTTCTTCCGTTAAATGCGAAGACGCTTACCATGTAAGACGTATAGCTTTAACGGAAGAACCTTTTTAAAAAACGTGTACTCTTTTTTAATGGATAATAATGAGTTTGGCAAACTCCCAGACAACAATGCCAGCAGTAACGCTGACATTCAGGGAATGCTTTGTACCAAACTGAGGGATTTCCAGACAGCCATCACTCATATCTACGATGTTCTGCTTTACGCCTTTTACTTCGTTTCCAAAAATAACAGCATAACCCTTCTCTTCTTCAGTGTGGGTTTCCGGCAAGTTCTGCAGCTTGGTAGAACCTTCTACCTGCTCAATACTATATACAAAGTAGCCTTTTTGCTTCAACTTCTCTACAGCTTCTTCTGTAGTCTTGAAGTATTCCCAATCCACACTGTCTTCGCCTCCCAGAGCCGTCTTATGGATTTCGGCATTAGGAGGAGTAGCGGTAATACCACAAAGATACACCGCTTCAACTCTGAAGGCATCGCAAGAGCGAAAGACACTTCCTACATTATATAAGGATCGCACATCATCGAGAACAACAACCAAAGGAAGTTTTTCAGCTTCCTTGAATTCCTCCAGGGTGAGGCGATTCATCTCTATCGTTCTTAATTTACGCATTGCCTTCTGCTTCTTTTGTTTTGTAAGCCAAGGCGTACATACGTATCTGCTTAATCATCGCCAGAAGACCATTACTGCGAGTAGGACTCAAATGATCCTTCAAACCAATCTTCTCTACGAAATAGAGATCAGCATCCATAATCTCTGTTGGAGTATGACCGCTCAACACGCGAATCAGGAGAGCGATGATGCCCTTCACGATAAGCGCATCACTATCGGCAGTAAAGACGAGCTTACCATCTACATAGTCACACTGCAACCAAACACGACTCTGACAACCGTCGATAAGGTTCTGCTCGTTCTTATATTTCTCTTCGAGAGGAGCCAGTTCATTGCCCAAATCAATGAGCATCTGATACTTGTCCATCCAGTCGGTAAAGTCCTGGAACTCCTCAACTACTTCATCCTGCAAATCATTAATTGTTGCCATTATTTTATTTCTTTAATTTCGTTTACTGTAATCAACTTATAGAGCTTATCGTTAAGGCGAACCTTGCCAGGCACAGGAACGGAAACTCTCCAACCCTGCTGCGCTGTTTCCACTGGCTTCAGGTCGTAACGGATTTCATCGGCATTGAGATACATCACGCCGGTAGTGTTACCCGTAATGAGAAGCTTCTCACCCTTATCAAAGGTTGAAGCCTCTACGGCAACCTCTGCCACGCCCAACTTAGAGAAGTATTTCATCACCTTACCCACAAGTACCTTCTTCTCTGTAGCCACAGAACCATAATGCTTATTCCACTCACCGAGAGTCTGACCCTGATAATAACCATCCCAGAAACCGCGGTTGAATACGGTGGCAAGTTTTTCGTCCCAGGCATCCTTCTTCTCTTCTGTAAAGGTGCCGTCAAGAACTGCAGCTATCGCTTCCTTATAGCATTTCACTACAGTATATACATATTCAGGACCACGGGCACGACCCTCAATCTTGAAGACGCGAACACCAGCATCCATCATGCGGTCGATGAAGCGGATGGTCTTCAGATCCTTAGGACTCATCACATACTTATTGTCGATTTCCAACTGGTTACCGGTTTCATTATCAGTAACGGTATAACTGCGACGGCAGATTTGCACACACTCACCACGGTTGGCAGAACGATTGGCATTGGCAAGACTCATATAGCACTTACCGGAAACCGCCATGCACAAAGCACCATGACAGAACATTTCGATACGAATCTGCTTGCCCATCGGACCGCAGATATTCTGCTTCTCAATCTGCTCATGGATGTGCTTCACCTGATCCATGTTTAATTCACGTGCCAATACAGATACATCTGCGAAACGTGCATAAAACTTCAAAGCCTCTGTATTAGAGATGTTTAACTGTGTGGATAAATGAACTTCCTCACCTACCTCATTACAATAGCTCATCACAGCCACGTCACTGGCGATTACTGCAGAAATACCAGCCTCCTTGGCAGCATCAATGATTTCTTTCATCGTCTCAATGTCGTCATCATAGATTACCGTATTAACGGTAAGATAAGTCTTGATGCCATGCTCATTGCAGGTAGCAGCAATCTCACGCAAATCGTCAATAGTAAAATGATTGGCAGAGTGAGAACGCATATTCAACTTACCGATTCCGAAATAAACAGAGTCGGCTCCAGCTTGAATGGCAGCAGCAAGGGATTCGCGAGATCCTACTGGCGCCATTACTTCAAATTCGTTTATCTTTGTATTCATGAATGCAATTTTTCTATTTGTGGGTGCAAAGTTACGCCAAAATAAAGACAATACAAAATTATTCAAGATTTATTTTATGTTATAGGTGGCATTATGAAATCTTAACGCAAGAAATCAAGCTCTAGCTTACTCTAAATCAAATAATAATTGTATCTTTGCTGCCCAGATTACTTATACCAAATAAGTAGATCAACATAGAAGATTATACACCTATATTATATATAAAGAGGTATGAAGAAAATTATTATAGCATTTTTAGCAATAGTACTGATTGCAAGTTGTAACTACAAGAGAGATTCTGATCATCAACAGTCAGAGTATCAAATAGACAACCTGCCCGCATCAGTCAAGCTGATCAATACAACCCCTATCAAAGATCAGGGTGAAAGCGAACTCTGCTGGGCGTATGGCATGCTTGCAACCATCGAAAGCGAGCATATCATGAAGGGCGACTCTGTTAATCTGTCCGTTGCCTACGTGGCACGCATGATGCTTCAGGAACAGGCACTGGAATATTACTTTGCTCAGGGAAAGAAAGATATCAGCCTTCGTGGCACCGCTTCCATGCTTATACATTATATAGATAAGTATGGCGCCCAACCATACGACAGTTACGAAGATCCCAAACATGTAAACTATAAGGTGCTCTGCCGAAAGGTACAGAAGCTGTGCGACAGTGCCATCTCCCAAAAGACGGGTATCGACAAACTCAAGGAAGATTTAAACAATCTCTTTGATGCAGAAATAGGATACATGCCCGCCAAGGCTGTCCACATGCTAGGTGCAGAATACACACCACAGGAGTTTGCCCACAGCGTATGCTATCCGGAAGAATACGTATCGCTCACCAGTTTCTCCCATCATCCTTTCAGAGAATACTTCGCACTTGAGGTTCCAGACAACAGAATGCACGATGCCTTTCTCAACCTCCCTCTTGACGAGATGATGATCCACATCCAAAAAGCAGTAGAAAAGGGTCACCCTGTCTGCTGGGAAGGCGACATCAGCGAACCAGGTTTCCAAACACCAAAGAAGAACTATGTAGATGTTCGACCAGCGGAGCGACCTGTAACACAATTGTCACGTCAGAAGGAGTTTGAACAACTCCGCACTACCGATGATCACGTGATGGAAATCATAGGTTCTTTCGTTGAAGGCAAGCAGCGCTATTACGTCTGCCGCAATTCATGGGGTAAGAAATGGGGAAACAAGGGACTCATCTATCTCTCGGAAGACTATATCAAGCTAAAGACCATAGCCGTCTACATGAGTGAAGATGCCTTCCTTTATGATAAGGTTTAAGATAGGTACGATAATACTTGATATAAGTCAAATATCTGCTTCATAACACTTGTGTGCGCACACACATAGTTGATTTACATCAAAAAAGCGGGCTTTTTTAGCATTTTCCGCATAAAAGATTTGGCTGGTTGGCAAAATCGTCGTACCTTTGCATCGTCAATAAGACAAAAAGGTTATTAGGTTTTTAGGTTAAGATTGTTAGTTGTTTATAGGTTATTAGTTAAAAGGTAAAAAAAGATTGTTTATTCAAGGACGACAAAAGAAAATTTGTTTAGGTTATTAGGTTTTTAGGTTTAAGATTGTTAGTTGTTTAGTTTTTTTAGGTTATTAGTTTTAAGGTAAAGAAAAAAGATTGTTTATTCAAGGACGACAGGATAATTTTTCAGTAGGTTAGGCGTAACTTAAGGTAAAAAAGAAAAATGTATCGGATAACAAAAGATGAAGCCTGTGAGCAGTAAAATGACTGCTTCGGGCAACACAACGGAGGGGACTTGTGAAAGCAAACCTCCTTGAGTTATGAAAAAATTGGGAATATAGCATTAATGGTGCGCAATTTCGAGGACTCTCGAGGTTGCGCACTTTATTTTTATTGAAAATATCTTCAATTTTATTTTGTATTACCAATGAAAAGTCGTAATTTTGCAAAAGATTAATAAAGGCATTGAGAATATGGCAAGACATCCTTTGTGGAACGAAGATTACTGGCTGTTACTGTTACAGTTGTACCAGAAAAAGCCAATGGGCGTAAAACCTCTCTATTCGAAAGGAATGGTTGACTTGAGCCTGGAGCTCCACATTCAACCAGAGTATCTGCATGAGCAGATGTTCAAATTGAGAATGGTTACTCCGCACATCAAGCGATTATGGGATAAATACGCCGATAATCCACGCAAACTGGCTCACGATATAGCTCTCGTCAGAAAGATGAGGGGATGTGGCAATGCGCAAGCTTTCTTCGAAGGAGTGGCTTTGAAAGAATCATTCGAGAAAGATTGGGAACCGCTAGAAGCAGAACCTTCACTCACTCCGGTGAAGCTGATCATTATTCTTGATCTCTATTTCCAGCTTACCCCTATCACCATGGTACCAGAAACCCCTGAGATTATAGACCTCGCCAAGTTTATCAAAACAACGCCGGAGATAATTGCAGAGGTGATGAGCGTATTCCGGTTCTGCGACCCTTATCTCAACAGAGAGGAAGAACCCGCAAGCCCACTCCTGGAACCATGCAGCGATATTTGGCAAAAATACGGTAATGGAAATCCGGATAAACTGTATCAGTTTGCCAATGAACTGAAAGAATATTTTAAGAACAAGTAATATACTATCAAATTATAGCTTAACTCAAAAAAGAAAAAAAATGGCTCAGAAACTCATTCAGACACAGGCACAAAAGCTGCAACAGCTTCAAAAGCTCACCGCACAGCAGATACTGCAGGTGAAGCTCTTGGAAATGCCTCTCACCGAACTGGAGGAAAGCGTAAATGCCGAACTGGACGATAATCCTGCACTGGAAAGTGAGAATCCAGACGATATGCTGAACGAAAGCTACGATGGAGATACTCCGATGGATACTGATACAGAAAACTATAATGACGACAGCAACGAAGAGGCTGCCTACGAGGCTCAATCGGAAAAAGAAGAAAGAAAAGATGAACTGGACCAGGCTTTGGAAAGCATAGGAAGAGACGACCAGATGCCTGATTATAATACAGATAGATACAGCAATCAGGACAATGCTGACTATGAAGAAATGGTGTATGGCGATACTACCTCCTTCTACGATAAGCTGAAGGAGCAGATGGATATGCACATACTCTCTGATAAGGAAAAGGAGATTATGGAATACCTCATCGGTTCGCTCGATGATGACGGTCTGCTACGCAAAGACCTAGACAGCATCTGCGATGAGCTTGCCATCTATCACAACATAGACGTAACGGAGAAGGAGATTGAGCATGTGCTCCACATCCTCCAGACCTTCGACCCTGCAGGCGTTGGTGGCAGAAGCCTTCAGGAATGTCTCCTGCTGCAAGTCAAGAGATTGCCAAGAGGCGTTCTCCGCAAGACGATGGAAGAAGTTTTCACCGACTATTTCGAAGAATTCACCAAGAAACATTGGGATAAGATCAAGGCGGGACTCGAATTAAACGATACCCAGGTAGAAACCCTGCAGGAGGAAATCAGAAAGCTGAATCCTAAACCTGGTGCTTCAATGGGCGAAACGGAAGGCAGAAACATGCAGCAAATCACTCCCGACTTCATCATCGACACCAATGATGACGGTTCTATCACGTTCACCCTCAACCGCGGAAACGTTCCCGAGCTCACCGTGTCTCCATCATTTACTGATATGATAGACACCTACAAAAAGCACAAGGAAAAAATGAGCCGCCAAGACAAGGAGGCGCTGCTCTATGCCAAGGAAAAAGTAGACAAGGCTCAGGGATTTATCGAAGCTATCAAGCAACGTCGGCACACGCTCATCGTCACGATGAAAGCCATCATTGACATTCAGCGTCAGTTTTTCATGGATGGAGACGAAGCCGACCTGAAGCCGATGATTCTCAAAGACATAGCAGACCGTACAGGTTTGGATATCAGTACCATATCACGTGTCAGCAACGTAAAATATGCACAGACCAAATGGGGAATATTCCCACTCAAATTCTTCTTTGGCGACAGCTATGTGACGGAAAACGGAGAGGAGATGGCTACCCGCAAAATCAAGCTGGCCCTACAGGAGCTGATCAATAAGGAGGATAAGAAAAAACCACTAAGCGATGAAGCCCTTGCCAAGGCGCTCAAAGAGAAAGGTTTTCCTATTGCACGACGCACGGTTGCCAAATACAGAGAGCAGTTCGGCATTCCGGTTGCACGACTCAGGAAATAAGGAAAGATACGTTAGAGTTATGAAATATTAGAGTTATGAAAGAGAAAAATATCATATTGGCAGCTCAGATTATGAGTATGATCTTCACCCCGTTCTATCTTCCGCTGGTAGGACTCACCGTGCTGTTCATATTCAGCTACATGGCATTATTGCCCATGGCTTATAAATTGACGATGCTTGCCTTTGTGTATCTGTTTACGGTTGTTACCCCATCCCTCCTGATACATCTATATCGCAGAGTACAGGGATGGACAGCCAAGGAATTAGGCAAGAAGGAGCGTCGTATCGTGCCATACATCATCTCCATCGTGTGCTATTTCTGCTGTTTCTTCTGGATGGAATATCGCAATACGCCACGTGTCATCAGCATCATCGTGGTTGTAGCGATGGCAATACAGATGGTTTGTGCCATTATCAATGTCTGGTGGAAGATCAGTACCCATACAGCAGCCATCGGTGGCGTGGCAGGTTCGTTGGTTTCCTATTCCATGGCATTTTCCTTCAACCCGCTGTGGTGGCTCTGCTTAGTCTTGGTTCTGGCAGGAGCAGTAGGAACAGCCAGAATGATTCTGCGACAACATACGCTATCTCAGGTGGTTATGGGATTTCTGATAGGAATCGTCTGTGCTATTATGATTATCTAGCATCAGTATCAGAAAGCACATTCTGCAAAGAAAAAAGTTTATAATTATAAATAAATAAGAAGAAATGAAACCATTAGTAAGCATTATCATGGGCAGTACTAGCGATCTGCCTGTTATGGAAAAAGCATGTAAGTGGTTGAACGACAACCAGATTCCTTTCGAGGTGAATGCCCTCTCTGCTCATCGCACTCCAGATGCAGTAGAATCATTCGCCAAGGAAGCTAAAGAGCGTGGCGTAAAGGTAATCATCGCCGCTGCCGGTATGGCTGCCGCCCTTCCTGGTGTTATCGCAGCATCTACCCCACTGCCAGTTATCGGTGTGCCTATCAAGGGTATGCTCGATGGTCTTGATGCCATGCTCAGCATCATTCAGATGCCTCCTGGCATTCCTGTGGCTACTGTTGGTGTGAATGCGGCTCAGAACGCTGCCATCCTCGCTGCCGAGATGATTGCCCTTGCCGATGAGGAAGTGGCTCAGAAGGTAGAGGCTTGGAAGGCGGGTCTCGGTGCCAAGATCGAGAAGGCCAACAAGGATTTGGCTGAGGTAAAATACGACTTCAAGTGTAATTAATCTAATATGCCCCATTCTTTGGGGCATATTCTATTCTTATACATTATGGTAGATTTATTCAATTATACCCGCCGTGCCTCTTCTGTGGCACATATCGGAGCCCTCGACCTGGGTGGCGATAACCCTATCCGCATCCAGTCGATGACCACCACCAACACCAATGATACCGAGGCTTGCGTTCAACAGGCTGAGGAGATTATCAAGGCTGGTGGCGAGCTGGTGCGCTTCACCACTCAGGGTTCCCGCGAGGCAGAGAACATGAAAAACATCAATGCCGGCATCCGTGCCGATGGCTATCAGACTCCGCTCGTAGCCGATGTTCACTTCAATCCTAACGTTGCCGATGTGGCTGCTCTCTATTGTGAGAAAGTGCGCATAAATCCAGGCAACTACGTGGATCCTGCCCGCAAGTTCATCAAGCAGGAATACACTGATGAAGAGTATGCTCACGAACTCCAGAAGATTGAGGAGCGCTTCGTACCTTTCCTCAACATCTGCAAGGAGAACCATACTGCCATCCGCATCGGCGTGAACCACGGTTCACTCTCCGACCGCATCCGCAACCGCTATGGCGATACGCCAGAGGGCATCGTAGAGAGCTGCCTCGAATTCCTGCGCATCTGCAAGAAGGAAAATTTCCACGATGTGGTTATCAGCATCAAGTCATCCAACACCGTTGTGATGGTCCGCTCTATGCGCCTCCTGGTAGAAGAAATGGAGAAGGAAGGCATGAACTACCCACTCCACCTCGGCGTAACCGAAGCTGGCGAAGGCGAGGATGGCAGAATCAAGAGTGCCGTAGGTATCGGTGCCCTGCTGGCTGACGGTATCGGCGATACCGTTCGTGTAAGCCTCAGCGAGGAGCCTGCTGCAGAGATTCCGGTGGCCCGCCACCTGGTGGATTACATCGGCAAGAAGAAGGGACATCTTCTGATTCCTGCCGCAGCTTATTCAGGCTTCGACTGGCTGCGCCCTACTCGCCGCGAAACCGTGGCTGTAGGCAATATCGGCGGCAACAACGTTCCGGTGGTTATCAGCAACCGAATCAACGGCGAGAGCACCGTTTGTGAGAACAAGGATGCTACGCCTGATTATATCTACATCGGCGGCAAGATGCCTAAGCAGTTTGTGCCAGGTCAGAGCTACATAGTAGATTACAATGTTTACGAGACGCTGAACAGCAAGCCTGAAACCACAGGTGCCAAGCTCTACCCTATCTTCCCTGCCATGGCAATGCCGCTCATCGCCAGCATCAAGGCAGACGTCAAGTTCCTCACCCTGCAGTTTGGTACTCCAGCCGAGGAATACATCGCCTGCCTGAAGGCTCATCCAGAAGTGGTAGTTATCTGCGTCAGCAATCATCAGAATCGCCTGGGCGACCAGCGTGCATTGGTTCACGAGATGATGAATGCCGGCTTGAAGAACCCTGTGGTTTTCGCCGAGATGTACCAGCACAGCAAGGAGGAGAAGAGCGACTTCCAGCTGGAGGCTGCTGCCGATATGGGAGCCTTGATGATAGATGGTCTTACCGATGGTATCTGGCTGATGAACGATGGTGACATCCCTGCTCAGACAGTAGATGAAACCGCTTTCGGCATTCTCCAGGCAGCCCGTCTGCGCACCAGCAAGACCGAGTACATCAGTTGTCCTGGTTGCGGCAGAACCCTCTACGATCTTCGTGAAACCATTGCCAAGATCAAGGAGGCAACCAAGCATCTCAAGGGCTTGAAGATTGGCATCATGGGCTGCATCGTGAATGGTCCAGGTGAAATGGCGGATGCCGATTATGGCTACGTAGGTGCCGGTCCTAACCGTGTAAGCCTCTACCGCAAGCAGGTTTGCGTAGAAAAGAACATTCCGCAGGAAGTGGCAGTAGAGCATCTGCTCGCCCTCATCGACTCGGATAAGGAAGGATAATAAAGAGAAAATCATAAAAACAGAAAGGTCAAACTTGTGAGGTAAAACACGAGTTTGACCTTTTTGTTTTATTTTGCTACAAAAGCAACAACAGATTTCTTTAGTTTAATCGCCAATTTGTTTTCACTAAAAGAAAGAACTGTTGCAAAGAAAAAATGTTATCTTTAAGTTAATAAGAGAAGAAAAACGCTATTATCTCAGAAAAAGTTGTATCTTTGCACAAGATTTAATAACCAACATAAAAGAGATTCTTATGAGTGATTTTTTTAAACCATTAAGTAGCAGAAGCCCCAAGTGGTGGTTAATTGTTGCTATTTTAGTTATAGACGGATTGGTAGCGCAGATTTCTGCGACTACATGCACTTCTGTTGCTAGCATTATCGCAATAGCCGCATTGCTGTTGCTACTTTCTCTGTTCGTATATTGTCTGTATTTCAAGATTTTTTTAAATGGGAAAGTACATATAAAAAGTGTTTGAGAGAAGAATGAGGAAAGTTTACTGGTTAT
>ERZ857629.4635-NODE-4635-length-10509-cov-5.100918_pt1 | contig 10509 bp, 10 predicted proteins | sample MGYA00519700_ERZ857629 | MGnify/ENA primary metagenome ERZ857629 (study PRJEB31778, sample SAMEA3449351) | human gut metagenome | biome: human gut; feature: human-associated habitat; material: faeces | place: United Kingdom | collected 2010/2012 ... | reverse complement strand
GAGCATCGGATTCCGGTTCCGAGGGTTGGGGGTTCGAGTCCCTTCTGGCGTACCACGTTAGGATAGCCCGAACCTGTCAGACAGGTTCGGGCTGTTTTTGTACACTGAGATGCCCCTGACAGCGCTGCGAGACTGTCTGAATAAGAAATCCTCGGCGGCCGGACAGTAGATTCTTGCTGTCCGACCGCCAAGGATTTTTCTTCACAGGTGAGAGGAAAGGCAATGCCCGCACGTGGAGGGGACTGATTCCGGGATTGTATGTCTATGAATACCGCTATCTCAAGTCAAGGCGCTCAAAGACAAGGGTTGCTTGAATATCGTTGTTGTCAAAAAGACCACAAGATGATGTAGACATGGTATGGAGCCGATACCCTTTTTCTGCTTGCTTATTGATCACATACTCCAGATCAGCTAAATTCTTGGAGCCGGTACCACGATATTTCTGTTGTAACGTAACTTGCAGCACCACATAGGGAAGATCTTCTCCTGAGGCAACAGAAAGACGGGAGGCGTTCAGCATTTTTGTGAAATCCCTTTCCGGCTTCCGGGGCAATGAATCCTTCTTCTGATAATAAAGCTCCAGAAGGAAATCAGCGGAATCATCAGCAATCCCGAATCCATCCGCCTCTTGAGTATGGGGCATTTCGTTTTGGAGAATGATCTTGCGCAGCAGATCGTGCTGAAGTCCAAAACGCCGGGACAGTTCTCCTGTTGTTACCATAACGGTTCACCTCATTTTGCTGAATCTCTTTATTTCAGATTTTCCAGTGCCATGGCGTTCTGGGTGTTGTACAGGCTGGCGTAGATGCCGCCTTTTTGCAGGAGTTCGTCGTGGGTGCCGCATTCGGTGATCACGCCGTCGGCAATGGAGACGATGCGGGTGGCGGAGCGGATGGTGCTGAGCCGATGGGCGATGATCAGGGTCGTCCGGCCCCGGGCAAGGTTATCGAAGGCTCGCTGGATCTTTGCTTCCGTTACGGAGTCCAGAGCGGAGGTTGCCTCGTCCAGAATCAGGATGGGAGGATTTTTCAGGAAAATCCGGGCAATGGCGACCCGCTGCTTCTGACCGCCGGAGAGCAGAGTTCCCCGCTCGCCTACGTAGGTCCGGAAGCCATTCGGCATGGCAAGAATGTCGTCGTAGATTTCGGCGCGCTTTGCCGCTTCCATGACCTCCGCTTCGGTGGCATCGGGCTTGCCGTAACGGATATTTTCAAAAATGGTGTCGGCAAAGAGGAAAACCTCCTGTTGAACAATGCCGATGCTGGCGTGAATGCTCTTCTGGGTCACATCCCGGATGTCTTGCCCGTCAATGCGGATGTCACCGCTGGTGACGTCATAGAACCGGGGGATCAGCTGGCACAGGGTGCTTTTGCCGCCGCCGGAGGGGCCGACAATGGCGATGGTCTCTCCGGGCAACACATCCAGACTTACGTTGTGCAGGACCGCCAGATCGCCGTCATAGGCAAAGGAAACATCCTCCACCTGAATGTGCCCCTGTACGTTTGTCAGGCCGGCGGCCCCGGGCTTATCCTGTACCGTGGGCTGGGTGCGCATGATCTCCACGAATCGGTTCAGCCCCGCGAAGCCGTTGGCAAACAGTTCGGAGAAATTGGCGAGCTTACGCATGGGGTTCACAAAGGTTGCAATGTACAGACTGAAGGTCACAAGATCCCGGTAGTCCATCGTTCCCTTCATGATAAGCCAGCCGCCCAGCGCGATGACCACTACGTTCAGCATGGTCAGAAAGAATTCCATGGAGGTATTGAAAAGGCCCATGGCCTTGTGGAAGCCCCGCTTGGAGACCTTGTACTGGTCGTTGGCGGCCCGGAACCGCTGGGCTTCCACTTCTTCATTTCCGAAAGCCTTGGCAGTGCGGATGCCGGAGAGACTGGACTCAATTTCCGTATTGATATGTCCGGTTTTTTTCTTTACGATGGCGGAAGCCCGGCTCATGCCGCTGCGCATGGTCATGACTACCACAAGGAATACGGGGATCATGATGCCTACGACCAGCGCCAGTTCCCAGCGGATCTTTGCCATAACGATCAGGGCGCCGAGAATGGTAAAGGCGGAGGTCACCACATCCTCCGGGCCGTGGTGAGCAAGCTCCGTCAGCTCAAACAGATCCGAGGTCAGGCGGCTCATCAGCTGCCCGGTACGGTTGCTGTCGTAGAAGTCAAAGCTCATTTCCTGCATGTGGGTGAACAGATCCTCCCGAATGTCCGCTTCCACCCGGATGCCGAAGGTGTGCCCAAAGTAGCAGACTACAAAGTTCAGTCCGGCACGGATGATATAAAAGAGAACAACGACTGCCATCATTTGGAAAAAGACCTGAAATTTTCCGTTCGGAAGCAGGTCATACAGGGCCTTTCGGGTAACAAGCGGAAACGCCAGGTCAATGAGGGCAATGAAAATGGCACTGGAAATATCCAGCGCAAACAGCCGCTTGTGGTTGGCAAAATAGCTCAGAAAGATTCTCAGTGGCGACCAGTTCTGAAAATCCCGTTTTTTCGCATTCATCGGGGGAAGCCTCCATCTGTTTTTTCCCTTATTATATCCGAAAATTCGAAAACAGGCAATATGAAAAAACGAATGAAACGGGGGAATGGTGGTGCCTTAGAACAAAATTCCCGCATCCGAAAAGAATGCGGGAATTTTCAGCGTGTAAGAACCTCACGGAGTTTGCCGCTTGCAGACCGCGATCCGTTTCAGGTCTTTTTGATGAACCGTTCCTTGCACCGGGGACAGGTGATGGCAATTTTGCCTTTTCCCCGGGGAACACGGACGGTCTGGCGGCATTTGGGACAGGTGTAGTACCGATTCTGCCGATCCTTCAAACGGTCGAAAATCATAAGAAATTGCCGGTTTTCCTGATACCGCTTGTAGGTATTTTTGGACAGGCACCGGAAAATGGCCCAGAACATCAGTCCGTAGCACAGCAGCCAGAAAATGACCGCGGCTATGGATCCGCCCAATACGGCAGACAGAATGCTGCATATCAGCGCGGCAAACAGCAGCACGATATTCAGCCGGTCGGTTCCGTATCGACCGGACATAAAACGCCGGAAAGAAGCCGCCAGCCTGGCGTTGAACTGCTGGAGCTTGCTCAAAAATGTATGCATACCCTTCACCCTGTTTGGATTCAAAATAAGAAAACAGTTTTCTGTAACTGCTGCCTATATTATATTGCATTCTGTCCGGAATGCAACCGATTGGGGCGAATATTTACGGATTGTTTAAGATTTGAATTTTTTCGCGGAACGGGAGAATACCCCTTGGCGAATCTGAGATAATATGATATAATAACATAAATTATGTCGAAATGCAGGTGATGCACGATGCAGAATCAGGACCCGGGCCTTCTTCCGGAGGAGGAATGGGAGGATGATGATCTGGAGGAAATTCCCCGCCTCCGAAAGCCAAAGCCCGAGACGGTTATGGGAATCGTCGCACTGATTACGGCAGCGGTGCTCCTTGTTCTTGTGGTGGTCTGCATTCCCTATTTCCGCCAGAAGCCGCAGGAAGAGGATCCGGAAGAGATCCTTCACGCCCGGCATCAGGAGGAAGAAAGCATCCTGAAGGATAATCCGTTGGACACAGAGCCAACCGAGGAGACGGAACCCACCATTCCCCCGGAGAGCAACCCTTACAACCAGCGGGATTTTCAGTATGGACTGAATAACTTCCTTCTGTGTACCAAGCAGGACAGCTATTCCGGCATTGACGTTTCCCAGCATCAGGGCGAGGTAGACTGGCAGCAGGTTGCGGATTCCGGAGTCCGGTTTGCCATTGTCCGTCTGGGTTACCGGGGCTGGGGCAAAGCCGGAAAAATGGTGGAGGATCGCTATGCCCGTCAGAATCTGACCGGTGCGAAGGAAGCCGGAATCGCGGTGGGGGCCTACTTCTTTTCTCAGGCGCTGAACCTTGAGGAAGTGGATCAGGAAATTGCCTGCATGCTGGACATTCTCGGAGATACGGAGCTGGATATGCCCGTTATTCTGGACTGGGAGATTCCGGAGACCGGCACCTCGGACCAGCCCAGAACCGCCGGGATGGATGCCCGGACTCTGACAGACTGCCTGCTGTATTTTTGCCGGACCATGGAGGCAAAGGGGTATGACCCCATGGTGTACTTCAACTGGAGTCAGTCCAAAAAGCTCATTTATCTGCACGAGTTGGAGGACTATCCCTTCTGGCTTGCCCTGTATCAGGACCGGATGACTTACCCCTATCGGGTGGAAATGTGGCAGTACACCTGCACCGGCCGCGTGCCCGGCATTCAGGGAGATGTGGACATTAACGTATTTATGCCGGACGGCAGAAAGCAATAATCGCAAAAGGCGCCGGAATGAAACGATTCCGGCGCCTTTTGCAGCAGTATGGAGGAAATAAAATGCAGAAATGGAACCGTTTGGCAGCGCTGGTGCTGCTGCTGGGATCCTTTGCGCTGGGGGCTGCGGGGTGCCTTCGGGATGTTCCCGTCATTTCAACGGAAAGCACAGCGGAAACGTCTGCGCCAGCGGAAATCACCGAACAGCCACAGATACTTCGGGGTACCATCCGGGACGCCGCCATGTACACTCTGACGGTGGAGACGGACAACGGAACCACCTATACCTTCTCCACAGATGGGGTGGTGCTGACAGCCGGAAACACGGGTATCCTGCTTGGGAATCCGGTCACGGTAGAATATACCGGAGATCTGAGTTCCGGAGAATTTACTGTCCTTTCCATTACGGTGACGGACGGAGAATCCACTCCGGAGACAGAGCCGGATGCGGCGGCGGGGCGCACTGAGCAGATTCTCGCCGGAATGACGCTGGAGGAGAAGGTTGCGCAAATGATTCTGGCGCGTTGTCCGGAGGAAGGGGCTGTGGAGACGGTTTCCCGGTACAATCCAGGCGGCTACCTGCTCTTTGCCAGAGATTTTACCGGAAAATCCAAAGCCGAGGTGATCGCTGCCATTGCGGAATATCAGGCGGCAGCCAAAATTCCCATGTTCATCGGGGTGGATGAAGAAGGCGGCACGGTGAGCCGGGTCAGCCGGAATCCGGCCCTCCGCGCAGTCCCTTTCTGGTCGCCGCAGGCGCTGTACGCTGAGGGCGGCTTTGACCTGATTCGCAGCGATACGGCGGAAAAATGTGACCTGCTGCAAAGTCTCGGGATCAACCTGAATTTTGCACCTGTGTGTGACGTATCCCGGAATCCGGAGGATTTCATTTACGACCGCAGCTTTGGGCGCAGCGCCGCGGAGACTGCCGAGTATGTGCGTACCGTTGTGCAGACCATGACGGAGGCGGGCATGGGCAGCGTGCTGAAGCATTTTCCGGGTTACGGGAATAATACCGATACCCACTCCGGCGTGGCGTATGACGGGCGGCCCTACGAAACCTTTGAAAATGAGGATTTCCTTCCCTTTCAGGCGGGAATTGCGGCAGGTGCAGACATGGTTCTGGTTGCTCACAATGTGGTTGCCTGCATGGACGGAGAAAAACCGGCGTCCCTGTCGGAGACGGTACATAACATCCTCCGGGAAACGCTGGGCTTTGACGGTGTGATCATTACGGATGACCTGAGTATGGAAGGTGTTCAGGCATTTGCATCGGATACGGACATCGGCGTGCAGGCGGTCCTTGCCGGAAACGATCTGCTGTGCTGTACGGATTTTGAAGCCCGGATTGCGGAAATTCTGGACGCCGTGGAACGGGGCACTATCTCGGAATCCAGAATTGATGACTCCGTTCTGCGAATTCTGAACCTGAAAATCGCACTTGGAATTCTTTGAAATATAAAAAGCTGAAATGGCGCAGGAATCACCTCCTGCGCCATTTATTTATGGCAGCACCGCGCAATTCGGCAAGAAGTCTCAGACAGGATTTTTGCCCCAATTCAAAGTTTGGAAAACGAAGGAATACTGTATGTATTTCTCGTTTTTCAAACTTTGAATTGGGGCAAAAAGACGGCGGAGACTCGCAGACGCAATTGTGCGGTGCTGCCTTATGTATTTGCGGAAATCCTGGCCTGCCAGGTCAGATTCCGGGGATAGAAGAAGCGGACCTTTTCCGGGGCTATGGAAATGTGGATGGTGCTTGCCCGGCGAAGTTCGCCGTCCAGATTAATGGCGGTGGGGGCCTCGCAGACAATCTCGATCTCTCTTGCCCGGATGTGCCGGATCAGATTGGGATAGTCCCGGTAGCGTCCGTTCTTGTATTTTCCGATGATGCCAGCAACCTGCAAACGGCTGACCTTCTCCACAAGGAGAATATCCAGAATGCCGTCGGCAGGGTCGGCGTCCGGTACGGGATTGAAGCCGCCACCGTAAAAACGGCCGTTGCAGACGCAGACCATGGTTTTTTCTCCTTCAATGGTCTCGCCATTCACCCGGATGCGGTAGTGCTCCCCAATGCCCCGGATCACATTCACAAGGGCGGAAACCGCATAGGCGCGGAAGCCCTGCAGCAGGGGCAGCCGCTTGTAGCTGGCGACGTCCGTTCCAATCCGGGCGTCCAGCCCCACCGAGCAGACATTCAGTGCCAGATCCTCGTTGCAGCGGATCAGATCAAAGTCGGTTTCCTCTGCGTCCAGCAGCCGGTCCAGCTGAAAGAAAGCCTGGGGTTCACTGAAAATCTTGACAAAATCGTTTCCGCTTCCTCCGGCAAAGTGGGTGACCGCCACGTTGGGAAAGCCTGCCGCGCCGGATGCCACTTCGTTCAGGGTCCCGTCTCCGCCGCAGGCATAGACCCGCACCGGCTTCCCCGTCCGGGCGGCCTCCCGGGTCAGACGGAAGCAGTCGCCGGGCCCGGCGGACACAGCGATGCGGTAGTCAAGCCCTCCGCAAAGCTCCAGAATTTTCCGACTGTATTTTTCCGTCTGATCCCGGCTTCCGGCGGCGGGGTTGATGATAAACAGGTGTTCCATGAAATCGCTTCTTTCTGTGGACATGACTTACCCCCGGCGCTTCTGGGCGGTATACATGTAGTAATCGCACTTGATCATGCCGTTGTAAAGCTTCCGCTTTTTATCTGCCCGGGCACCAAAATAGTGCTCAAACTCCGGCTCGGAGGTAATGATATATTTTTTCCACCCATCGGCAAATTTCAGATGCCGCCCCAGAGCGGCATACAGCCGCTGGGCGCTTTGCTGTTCCATCATCCGTTCACCGTAGGGAGGATTGCAGATGAGAATTCCTTCCGGAGCGGGCAGGGACATTTTCGTGGCGTCTCCGTCCTGAAACCGGATCAGGTCGGCTACGCCTGCTTTCCGGGCATTTGCCATGGAAAGGGAAACACACTTTGGGTCGTTGTCGGAGCCAAGGATTCGGTAATCCCCGTGGAACTCCCGGGACTTTGCTTCTTCACGGGCGTTCTTCCAGATCTCCGGGTCGGATTGGGAAAAACTTTCGGCGGCAAAACGGCGGCGGAGTCCGGGCGCCTGATTTTTGGCGATCATGGCAGCCTCAATAACAATGGTGCCGCTGCCGCAGAAGGGATCCCAAAGAAATTCCCGGCCCCGATACCGTGTCAGCTGCACCATAGCGGCAGCCAGTGTCTCCCGCAGAGGCGCGTCGTTGCCCACCGCCCGATAGCCCCGCTTGTGAAGCCCGGGACCGGTGGTGTCCAGATACAGCTGTACCCGGTCGTGCATGACGGAAAATTGCAGCTGATATTTGGCTCCGGTTTCTTCCAGCCAGTTGACGCTGTATTTTTCTCCCAGCCGTTTGGAAGCGGCTTTCTTGATGATGGCCTGACAGTCCGGAACGGACATGAGCTGGCTGCTCAGGCAGTGCCCCTTGACGGGGAAAGCCCCGTCTTTGGGAATAAAGTCCTCCAGCGGGGCGTGATAGACTCCCTGAAACAGCTCTTCAAAGGTTTTTGCGGGAAAATCCGCCAGCCGGATCAGAATCCGTTCACCGGTGCGCAGACCGATGCTGGCTCTTGCCAGCGCAGCTTCGTCTCCGGTGAACAGCACCCGCCCGTTTTCCACCTGCACGTTTTCCAGCTGCATCCGCCGCAGTTCATCACCGGCGATGCCCTCCAGCCCGAACAGGCAGGGGACCGCGTATTGTATTTCGTTCATAGCTCCTCCTCAGGGAATGATCTTGTTTCGCTTCAGATACCGCTCCTCCTCGGAGAAGACGCATCCGCAATACTTCTGAATATAAAAGCCCAGCTCCCGTGCCCGCTCCTGCCCGGCCCGGAAGTAGGGACGGAAATCCCGGTACAGGAAGTCCACACCGTACTCTGCGGCGGCACGTTCAGCCACCTCCTGCATCAGCTCATGCTGCTGATAGGGACTGATGAACAGGGAAGAGGTGAAGCTGTCAAAGCCGCCCTCCTTCGCCTGCCGGGCAGCTTCAAACAGCCGCATTTCATAGCACTTGACACACCGGTGATCCATATCCTCCGCTACGGCGCGGACAAAGGGGCGAAGCCCGTAGTCGTTCCGTTCAATGAGCGGAAGTTCGATGGCCTGGGCGTACTCCCGCAGACAGTTCCGGCGGGCACGGTACTCCGTAAAGGGGTGAATATTGGGATTGTACCACAGCCCCGTGACCTCAAAACCGTCCCCGCGAAGTACGTCAATGCACTGATTGGCACAGGGGGCACAGCAGATATGCAGTAAGGTTTTCATGCTTTTTCCTCCAACTCTCCTTCCACGCCTTCGCCGTGAAGTCCGGTGATGCGAACATTCCGGATGGTGTTGTGCAGTTCCGTCCCCCGGGCAAAGACCCGAACGTAGTTGGGCGCGTGACCGGACCAGAAGCCGTCCTCTTCGGTCTCAAACAGAACAGGCTGCCGGGAATCGATCAGGGACCGGCGGTAGGCAAGGTTCATTTTCTCCGCTGCCGCAATGGCCTCCCGGCTCCGGGCTTCCTTCACGGCGTTGGGGTGCTGCCCGGGCATCCTGTCGGCGACCGTGCCGGGACGGCGGGAGTAGGGAAAAATGTGCATCTGGGCAAAGCCGCATTTGCGGATAAAGGCAAGGCTCTCCTGAAACTCTCTGTCGGTCTCTCCCGGGAAAGCAACGATCATGTCCGTAGTAATGGCACAGCCGGGGAAAGCCGCCCGGAGGGCTTCCACGCTTTGCAGGAACCGGGCAGTATCATACTTCCGGTTCATCCGCTTCAGAACACTGTCGCAGCCGGACTGCATGCTCAGGTGAAACTGCGGGCAGAGGTTGGGAAGGGCGGACAGCCGGGAACAGAAGTCCTCCGTGACGATCCGGGGCTCCAGACTGCCCAGGCGGATCCGGTTTCCCGGAACCGCCTTGCAGATAGCCTCAATCAGTTGAGCAACACCGGGCTTCCCCGGAAGATCCACGCCCCAGCTGGCGATCTCAATGCCGGTAATGACGATCTCCCGGTACCTTCTGGCGGCAAGCTCCTCTGCCTGCCGTACGGCGGTTTCCATGTCCATGGAGCGGACGGGTCCCCGGGTATAGGGAATGATGCAGTAGGAACAGAAGTTTACGCAGCCGTCCTGCACCTTCAGCATGGCCCGGGTGCGTTCCTCCAATCCTCCGGCGGGCAGCACCTCAAAGATCCTGCGGCGCAGCGCATTGTCCAGCCGCTCCCGATGCTGCCGGTCACCCGCCGCCGCCAGAACATCGGAAAGAAACGCCTGCCGGTCTCCGCTGCCGCCCAGCACGTCGGCCCCCAGCTCCCGCAGAACCTCCGGCTCATGCTGGGGATAGCACCCGCAGATACCGAGTACCGCGTCCGGGTGGGCTTTCCGGCACCGGCGGATGACTGCCCGGTTTTTCTTGTCGGCAACGGCGGTGACGGAACAGGTGTTGACGATATAACCGTCGCAGGCTTCCTCAAAGGAGCCGATGGTGTGTCCCATGTCCAGCAGAAGCCGCTCCATTGCCTGGGTCTCGAACTGGTTGGTCTTGCAGCCCAGGGTATAAAACGCAAATTTCATTTGTGATAACCGCCAATTTATGAAAAGTTTTTTTGTGTTAATTGTCCAATCGAACAGTTGAATTCTTTCAAAAAAATGGTATAATATTTGTCGTTCGGAACGATTTTCTCCGATTTGTACCATTATACACGAAAAACATCCGTTTGTACAGCCCGGGAGGAAAATATGCAGGTATTTTTGATAAGGCTCCGTTCTGTACGGGATGTTCAGGACTTTGTTTCGCTCTCTACCAACCAGCCGTTTCAGGTAGATGTTTCTGACGGGAGCTTTACCGCCAACGGAAAAAGCTTTATGGAAATGTTCTGTTTGTGTCTGGCCTCACCCCTGACGGTGACTGCGGACTGCGGCGAAGACGAGCTGGCCCGGTATCAGGATACCATCCGAAAATTCCTGCACACATAAATACGGCTCTTAGCAGCACCGTCCTGGGAATACTCGGGGCGGTTTTTTTATGCCGGCAAATCAGGCGGGGCACAGATGCGCCGCGAGCAGTTTACAGGACACCAAAAAGAGCCCGACATCTGTCGGGCCCTGAGACTGTCAAAAAAGGGCTTTGCCCTTTTTTGACAAAAGGATTGCAGTCTGC
>ERZ857629.4634-NODE-4634-length-10509-cov-5.915535_pt1 | contig 10509 bp, 12 predicted proteins | sample MGYA00519700_ERZ857629 | MGnify/ENA primary metagenome ERZ857629 (study PRJEB31778, sample SAMEA3449351) | human gut metagenome | biome: human gut; feature: human-associated habitat; material: faeces | place: United Kingdom | collected 2010/2012 ... | reverse complement strand
TTTCATGAAAAAAGAGGTTATTTTCTAACCTCTAACTTCACACTATTTTTTATAGAACCAAAGTCCTTTCCACTCATTAAAATAATGAGAATAAAGTAAGCACTAAAATATTTGCAATAATAATTGTTATAACTATCTTTAAAGCAAACTTGAACCATGTAGAATACTCTACTTTAGCAAGTGCTAAACCACCCATAATAGCTCCGCATGTTGGTGAAATTAAGTTAACTACACCATTAGCAGAAACCATCGTCATAATAGCAACTTCAGTACTATAACCTAAATTAGCAGCTACAGGTGCAATAATAGGTGTAGATAATGTTGCAAGTCCTGATGAAGATGGAACTAAAATAGATAATACCATATGTAAAATATAGTTAAGTGGTACAAATAATAACTCTGGTAACTTAGCTAAGAAATTACTAGCATTATAAATAATATAATTATCTAAATAAGTTTGACCCATTAAAACACTTGCACCTCTAGCAACTGCAATTACTAAGATAACACCAATCATATCATCAGCACCATCTACAAATGTATCAACAAAATCCTTTTCTCCATACCCATTTACAACAGATATAATTACACTCATAATGAAGAACCATAAAGCTGACTCATAGAACCACCAGTCTCCTAATGCTTCACCAGTAAGCCATCCAGTAAATCCATTAAAGAATGTAATACCAAAACTTCCCCATGGAATAAATCCGATAATCATTATTATAAACGTTAAAGCAAATAAACATAAAGTCGCTTTTTGTTTACCAGTAAGTTTAGCCTCAGCCTTAGAATCACTAGCAAACTTACTAAATGCTTTTTCAGCCTTTTGTTGTTCTCTTAATGATAGAATCGTTGAACCCTTATCATTCTTAACCTTCCTTGCATATGCAAGAACAAAAGCAGTACATATTGCATAAGTTGTTAGCCATAATACAACAGCAATAAATATTACTAAACCATGATTTGCAGATAAACCTTTAGGAAGTGCACTTAATGCTACTCCAGTAGCAAATGGATTGATTGTAGAGCCTAAAACTCCAGAACCTGCTCCTAAAAGAATTACTGCACTACCAACAAGTGGATCCATACCAGCAGCAAACATTGTTGCAGCAAGTAACACATAAAATCCCACAGTTTCTTCTAACATACCATATGTAGTACCACATACTGAGAAGATAAACATTAATATTGGAATAAGCCATAACTCTTTTCCCTTTAATTTTTGTACCAAAACCTTAATACCAGTTTCTAAAGCCTTAGTCTTATCTATAACTTTTAAGAAACCTCCAAGTATCATTATGAATATTGCAACATCAACAGCATTTTCAAACCCTAAAATAGGTGCTTTTAATATTTGTGATAAAGTAGCTCCAACAGTACCACTACCATTAACGATTTCTTCACCAACAAATGTAGCATTAGGTAATAAATGTGATAATATACCTAGTCCAATAATTAAAAGCATAATTATTGAATATGAAGATAGCATTGACTTTGCACGTTTTTTAGCCATTTACATTTCCTCCTTACTGACTATATATAGTCTTCTATGGCAAAAGACTGTTATTAAGCACTTATGCTTATAACCTATTTTTTCATTGTAGCACAAACTACAGCTTTAATTGTATGAAGTCTATTTTCAGCTTCATCAAACACTTTTGACTGACTAGAAGAGAATACCTCATCAGTAACTTCCATCTCTTTTAATCCATATTTTTCAAAGATCTCTTTACCTATTGTTGTATTTAAATCATGAAATGAAGGTAAGCAGTGTAAGAATATTGCATTAGAACTTGCATTTTCCATTACCCTCTTATTAACTTGATATGGTGAAAGCAATTTAATTCTCTCTTCCCATACACTAGCATCTTCACCCATAGATACCCATACATCTGTATATATTACATCCGCATCTTTTGTAGCAGTCATAACATCTTCTTCAAATTCAAGTACTGCCCCAGTCTCATTAGCAATAACTTTGCATCTATTTATTAATTCTTCTTCCGGCCATAAATGTCTAGGAGCACAAGCAACAAAATGCATTCCCATCTTCGCACATACTACCATAAGTGAGTTTGCTACATTATTTCTAGCATCTCCCATAAATACTAACTTAATGCCATCTAAATGACCAAAGTTTTCTTCTACAGTAAGAACATCTGCAAGCATCTGTGTTGGATGATACTCTGTAGTAAGCCCATTCCATACTGGAACTCCAGCATTATTAGCAAGTTCTTCAACTATCTTTTGTGAAAAACCACGATACTCAATACCATCATACATTCTACCTAATACCTTAGCCGTATCAGCTATGCTTTCTTTCTTACCCATCTGAGATGAACCTGGATCTAAATATGTTACCCCCATACCTAAATCAAGTCCAGCAACCTCAAAAGCACATCTAGTTCTAGTTGAAGTCTTCTCAAATAATAAGACAATATTCTTACCTTCTAAATATCTATGACTTATCCCATTTTTCTTCTTATTCTTTAAATCCTTAGATAAATCCAATAAATATCTAATCTCTTCTGGTGTATAATCCAAAAGAGTTAAAAAATTTCTTCCAGTTAAATTCATTATATATCCTCTCTATATAGTGGCATGCTCATACATCTAGGGCCACCTCTACCACGAGAAAGTTCTGCACTACTCATCTCAAGAACCTTAATACCATGTTCTCTTAAAATATTATTAGTAATATTATTTCTATCATAAACTACTACAACACCAGGAGCAATTGCTAATGTATTAGTTCCATCATTCCACTGCTCTCTTTCACTAGATACTCTCTCACCACCTGCACATGGAATAAGCTCTATTTTTCTCTTTAGATACTTCTCTAAAATTTCTTCTAAAGAACCAGTAACCTTTACAACATTTAGATCCTCATCACTATCTGGTATATCACCTTCAGTAATTTCATAAACCTCTAATGTGTCCATAATACCTGGATGATATGTAAACTTATCATAATCTATTTGAGTAAATACTGTATCTAAATGCATAAAAGCTCTAGACTCTGGTATCTTAAATGCTAAAATTGTATCAATGCTGCACTCTGGATTCTTAAAACAATTCTTAGCAAGCTCATCAATAGCAGCGGCTTCAGTTCTTTGAGAAATACCAACCGCTAAAATATGATTATTAATATTTAACACATCTCCACCTTCAATATGGTATGGTAAATATCTATCATATAACTTATTAACCTTACCAGCAAAATCAGGATGATATTCAAAAATATATTCGGCATAAATAGTTTCTCTATTTCTTGTTACAGAGTACATCTTATTTAATATAGCCCCATTACCAGCACTAGCAAATGGATCTCTAGTAAAATAAAGGTTTGGAATTGGATCAGCTAAAAATTCTGACTCCTCACTTACAAAGTCTACTAGACTTTTTTCAACCTCTCTCTTAGCACGAGATATCTCTCCAATACTAATTCCCGCCATAGTCTTAAGAACTAACTCCTTCTTATCCTTAAAACTCTTTAAATATTCAAATACTAATGTCTTATACTTAGGAGTTCTAATACCAGCCTCATAAATAAACTGTCTTATAAACTTATCTAAGATTTCTTCACTAATATTTAAAACATCAGCCATTAAATCCTCTAAATATACAACTTCAACTCCATTTGCTTTTAATATATGAGCAAACTCATCATGTTCTCTTTGAGCTTCCGGCAAAAAGGGAATATCATCAAAAAGAAGTCTTTGAAGTGAGTCAGGCGTTAAATTTAAAAGTTCATTTCCTGGCCTATGAAGTAAGACTTTTTTAAGTGGTCCTATTTCACTTTTAACATTAATTGCATTCATTATTTTCTATTCCTTTCTATTCTATTACTATTATAACAATTAAAACTTAACTTTTCAATTTAATTAATGCATTATACTACTTAAAAAATCATTTAGTCTTTTATTTTCCTTTTTATCAAATGCTTCACTTACTGTTCCATCAAATTCTATCGTACCATTTTCTAAAAACAAAACTCTGCTTGCACACTTTTTAATAAAGTTCATCTCGTGAGAAACTATAATCATCGTAATGCCACTACCAGCAAGCTCACTAATCATATTGAGTACCTCAGTAACCATCTCAGGATCTAATGCACTCGTTGGTTCATCAAACAAAATAATATCTGGTTCCATCATCAGTGTTCTTGCAATTGCTACTCGCTGTTTCTGTCCACCAGACAAACTATCTGGATAAGAATCCTTTTTATCCAATAAATGAATATCTCCAAGTAAATCAATCGCTTTAATCTTTGCTTCTTCTTTACCTAACTTTCCTAAAGTAACTGGCGCTAAGCACAAATTCTCTAAAACAGTCATATTTGGAAACAAATTAAATTGCTGAAACACCATACCAATCTTTTCTCTAACCTTAGTAATATTCCTCTTAGTAACTTCCTCACCATTAAATATTATCTTCCCAGAGTTTGGCTCCTCTAAATGATTAATACATCTTAAAAGTGTACTTTTCCCTGAACCAGATGGTCCGATAACTGAAACAATATCACCCTTATTAACCTTAAAAGATATCTTATTTAAAACCTTATTCCTTCCAAAACTTTTTACAATATTCTTAACTTCTAGCATTACCTATCTTCCTTTCTAATAAGTTTACCAGCTTGCTTAAAAAATAAGTAAGCGCTAAATAAATAAGTGCTATTACAATAAGTGGAAAGAAATAATCATACGTTCTTGATGCAATAATATCACTAGCCTTAGTAAGTTCTAAAATACCAATATAAGCCCCTACACTAGTTTCCTTTAAAAGCGTAATAAACTCATTACCTAGTGCTGGAAGAATATTTTTTATAGCTTGTGGCATAATAACAAGTCTCATAACTTTAGAGTAACTTAGTCCTAAAGCAAGTCCTGCCTCTAACTGCCCCTTATCAATCGCATTAATCCCCGATCTAATAATCTCCGATACATATGCTCCAGAATTAATCCCAAAAGCAAGAATCCCAACAATCAAAATATTAACATCACTACTTTTAAAAATAACATAATAAATAATCATTAACTGTAGAATAACTGGCGTTCCTCTTATAATCGTTACATAACTATTTGCAATAAAATTACTAATCTTACCCTTACCATTAACTTCATAATTATTTCTAACAAGAGATACAATAATACCTAAAATAACTCCAATAATAACTGCAAAAAAAGCAATAATTAATGTATTACCTAGTCCTTCTAAAATATATTTATATCTGTCATCATAAACAAAAGTCTTATACAAATTATCACTTATCTTATCCATTATTCCTCCGTATGGTTAAGAACAAACTCATCTATTTTGCCTTCACTCTTAAGTCTATCTATAACTTTATTAATAGCAAGAAGTAACTCCTTATTACCCTTCTTAACAATCATTCCATAACTATCACTAGTTATCTCTTCATCAAGAATAACTAAGCCAGTATTATTTAAAATAATTTGTTTAGCAGGTAACTCATCCATCACAATTGCATCAACTTTACTAGCCTTTAAATCTTCAGCAGCTGCTAAATACTTCTTCTGTCTTACAACACTAGCATCCTTAAAATGCTCACTTACATAAGTATCACCTATACTACCCAACTGTACCGCAATTCTTTTACTCATAATCTCACTAACACTCTTATAAGTATTTTCTCTAACTACCGCAACTTGTCTAGAAACTGAATAATCATTTGAAAAATCAACATTCTCTGCTCTTTCAGGACTATAACTAATACCAGCTGCCCCAAAATCAGCCTTACCAGTCTTAACTTCATTAACAATTGAATCAAATGCTATATCTTTAATAACAAGTTTCTTACCTAACTCTTTCGCTATCTCTTTAGCAATATCAACATCTACTCCAACTATCTCTCCATCCCTATAATACTCATAAGGCGCAAAGCCTGCCTCAGTAACCATAACAAGTTCATCACTATTCTTAGAGCACCCACACACTAAAAATAACATTATCACAAATAACAATAACTTCTTCATAAAAGCCTCCTACAATAACTTAATTATAACATTTAATAATTTATTTAATCAATAAAATATATTAAAATATGCATCTTTATGTTATATTATTTATAGGTGATTAATAATGGATTGTTTATTTTGTAAAATAACAAGTGGCGAAATCCCATCAAAAACTATATACGAAAACGAACATGTAAAAGCAATAATGGATATTAATCCAACAAGCAATGGTCATATTCTAATAATACCTAAAAAACATGTTACTGACTTTACTGAAATGGATAATGCTACTCTAGGTCATATTAATGATGCAGCCAAAATAGTTAAAGAAAAACTATATAATGCACTTAATCCTGATGGCTTAGTCTTAGTCGTAAACTATGGTCTTACCCAAGAAGTAAAACATTATCATTTACATCTAATACCTGCATATAAAAAACATCAAGACCTAATAGATGTTGAAGAAATTTATAACAAAATAAAATAGTTATTCTGCATCATACTGTCTAAAATGATGCAGAAAGAAGTATCTATGATGCAGAAAAAAAACACATTAGTTCTCATTACTAATGTGTTTTTTTAAATACTTATTAAACTCATTCTTCTTAAACTTACTCATCTTTATCCCAAATATTATACAAAATATAAACAAAAAAGCATCCATTAAATAAGCATAATACTTAACATCTTTAACTATATCAAATATAGTCGCAATAATTGAGTACACCACCCCAATAAAGCATAATAAATAAATTCTATGTGCTTTAAAATAAATAAATGACGCTTCCTTATCATCTTCAAACTTTCTAAATAATTTCTTCTTATCTTCCCTACTCATCTATTACCTCTCCAATCTTTTCTAAACTATAACCCTTCTGATAAAGCTTACCCTTAATAAAATATTTAAGCTTATCTCCAGAATACTTCTTAGAATACTTTCTCATTAACATATTATAATCTTTCTTTAAATTAGCATTATCACTAACATGAACACCCATTAAATACTCACTAAACACCTCTTTAGGATAACCTAAATTGACTAAATAATTACTAGTATGCATCCTAAAATTACTCGCACTAAGCTTATTACTTTTAAGTTTCTTATCAATTAATTTAATTACTTTTGATTCAAAATCCATATCCAGAAAAGGCTTAACCTCCTCATCACTAAAACCCAAAGCATTTAAACTTTTCATTATCTTAACTGGTCCATTATTACTAAAATTAAAAGCATCTGCAATATAACTCTTAATATATAACTCCCTATTTAGATAACCACTCTTTTTTAGTCTATCAATTGTCTCATCACAAACTTCTTTACTTATACCCTTCTTATCTAAATACTTTCTAAGCTCTACCTCACTACGCATCTTAGTATTCAAATACTTAATACACGTATAATAAGCATCTAGTGAATCATTATAACTAGTTACTTCCATAAAAAACTTATCATCAAATCTCTTATTAATAAGCAAATTATACTTAACAATAACATCATCATAAAGCCTAAATGAAAGTCCATTATCAAGAACTATCTCATACAAATTTCCTTTTAACTTCTTAAACTTAACTATCTCCATACCCACCTCTTACACTTACTCCAAAAAAACTAATTAAATCTGCCGCTTGAAAAGTATTTATAATAACTCCTCTTAAAAATGATGCATCAATTATAATCCCATCAAGAGTACTATTTGATAAATCTAAATCATCATGACTTACCTTATAAAACATCACATTAGTTAAATTAGCTTTATCAAAATAAACATTCTTCATCTCACTTTCACTAAAATAACCATAACTTAAATTAGCCTCTTCAAATAAAACATTACTTAACCGAGCACCACTAAAATTAATATAATCACCTTTCACCAAAGAAAACTTTACATCTTTTAATACTGCTCCAATAAAACTAGTTCCAACCATCTTAGAATTTATAAACTCACATCTAGTAATAAACATCTTATCAAAACACTTATTAGATAGATCACAATTATCAAACTTACAATCAGTAAGTGATACATCTTCTAAATTAACATTACTAAAATCAATTCTTTTAAATACACAACCATCAAAAACAGCATCTTTTACTTCACCAAACGAAAACTCCTCAAAATAAGTATCACAAAACTCCATGCCTTCCGGCATTTCCTTAAATAGTTCTTTTTTTATTTTAGGCTCTTTAATCTTCATACTTAGCATCTACATAATAAATAGGTCTGCCCTCTTTAAAATACTGCTTTTCATAATTAGTCATTATATTCTCAATAGGTTTCTCATCATGATGCAAATCCAAACTAACCCTATTAAAAGAATACCAATACTGACTAAGAGTCTCTAAAGAATAAGCAAAAAGTCCCTTATTATCCGTCTTTAAAATAACATGCTTATGTTTCTTAAATATCTTATCATAAAGCCTTAAAAAGATAGGATGTGTAAATCTTCTCTTCTCATCACCCTTCTTAGGCCATGGGTCACAAAACGTTAAATAAATAGTATCAATCTCTTTCCCAAATATATTATCTATCTCTTTAGCATCAGCATTAATTAACTTTAAATTATTAAGTTTCTTTCCCTCTAACTTATTGACCGCATTAACCATCTGAGAATCTACTACCTCTAACCCAATAAAATTAATATTAGGATAATTTATCGCCATATCAATAATAAAGTCGCCTCTACCCATTCCAAGCTCTAAACAAATTGGATGATTATTACCAAAAACTTCACTCCAGCGTTTCTTATTTTTATATGGATCATTTACTACATAAGGACAATTCTTAACTATTCTATTAGCATCCTTTATAACTTTATACTGCATTATCTCACTCCTCATCCAAAATTATAACACATCATAACTGATTTCAAAAGAAAAAGACTCATTAAAAGTCTACTGGCACATGTCATCGCCATAATACATAGTATAATCCCCAACATAAATATCTTTATTTCCATTAAGAGTGCCACACATAAGTACACTTAAATCATACTCATCAGACGAATATAACATAGATCCCCCATCATCATAACTAATCCCCTCTCCAAGAAGACTTGTTATCTCACTAATCTCACCATCGTTCTCAATAAACTCTTTTAAAGTATATTTCTTTCCATTAGAGTTATAATAAACATCCTCTAAATTAGTCTCCATATAAATATCTTGTCCTTCCATCTCAAGATACTTATCAAACTCCTGCACTACTGCCTCTCCATCCTTAGACACACTTAAAATAGCACCATCATCAACTTCTTCCTTAGAACATCCAACAACCAAAACCAATACCCCAAACAAACATAATAACCTTTTCATAAAGTATCCTTTCCTAAATATATTCTATCATAATCCCTACTCATCAACAATAAAAAAACTAATAGAAACCATCAACTTATACATTGTCATTTCTATCAGTTCTAACTTTAACATTTATATTAATCTAATTTATCCTCAAACACAGTTAACTGAATGGGCTCCTAAAAGTTAAACAACTTTATAAGGTTTATCACTAGTACCATTTCCGGTTACGTTGGTCGTCGACTTAAGAGAAATTGAAGGGCGAACGCCGCTGGTATCGTTCACGTAGTTGAGGATGAGGTTGCCATTGCTGCCGCCCACGCGCCAAACGCAAGCGTGGCTGCTGCCATTGAAGATGTAAGGAGACAAAGACCACCAAAAATCACTAGTAGCATTTTCTTGTAAATATGTTGTAATATTATTTTGAGCATAAACATACCCAGCTAATGCTAATTCATCTGCTGTTATTAATCCTATTTTTGAATTTATTTTGCTTAAGTCACCATTACATTTTAAACTTGGTCCCGTGCCACCAGCACTACCGCTTGTACTTACTAATCTTTGTATAGCACCATAATATGTTACATTCTTAGCATATCCTAAACCATTTGGTGTAATACTCCATGGATCGTATGTTTTATCTACATTTGTTTTATCATTACACCATACAGTATCTTCTATTAATTTTTCATATGTACTTAGATTATTATTATACCAAGTTTCTAAATTAGTTAGTATTGTACTATTATTTGTATTTGCATGTGTAGCTTCATATGTATTTGAACCAGCTGTGCCATATTTAAATCCTACATAAGCATTATCATTATAACTTGAATTAAATGCACTTTTATATGTTGTATCAGAGTATCTTGCAAATGCTGCACTAGTACTATTATTTGCTGAATCACAAGGATTAGCCGCACCTGTAGTATTATCATTGTGTAAGATAAGCTTTACTGAACCATCTCCACTAACTCTTACTATTCTCCAGCACTTATTAGCAAATTCTACATAATTATTTGTTACAGCACCTCTAAAGTAATAAGATGTTCCATTATCATCTTCTGCAGATGCAAGTAATGCCTCATCAGTAGTAGATATTGCTGCTCCTGGTGTAGTTATTGGTGCCTTTACTTCATTATTTGCTAGAATAGTTTCTGAGAAAGTACTAACAGTAGGTGCAGTAGGTGCTTTAGCACTTGTTATCTCTACATGAGCACTAAATGATGCTCCTTG